>SKEK01001317.1_pt1 | contig 11098 bp, 10 predicted proteins | sample 4826761 | NCBI WGS metagenome assembly SKEK01 (sample SAMN11008811, study PRJNA524170) | human gut metagenome | biome: Human fecal sample; material: Feces; isolation source: fecal sample from pouch patient p32 | host: Homo sapiens | place: Israel: Tel-Aviv | collected 2015-10-13 | reverse complement strand
GTACGACGACGAATAATAATTATTTTATGAATTAGGTAATTAAAGCAAACACTTATCAAGGAACACAAATGCAAGCGGCAACTGTTGTGATTAACCGCCGCGCTCTGCGACACAACCTGCAACGTCTGCGTGAACTGGCACCTGCCAGTAAACTGGTTGCGGTGGTGAAAGCGAACGCCTACGGTCACGGTCTGATTGAGACCGCGCGAACGCTCCCCGATGCCGACGCCTTTGGCGTTGCCCGTCTCGAAGAAGCCCTGCGGCTTAGGGCGGGGGGCATCACGCAACCTATTTTGTTACTGGAAGGCTTTTTTGAAGCAGACGATCTGCCGACGATCTCCGCTGAACATCTGCATACTGCCGTGCATAACGAAGAACAGCTTGCTGCGCTGGAAGAGGCCAATCTGGAGGAGCCAGTTACCGTCTGGATGAAACTCGACACCGGTATGCACCGGCTGGGCGTGTTACCGGAACAAGCTGAAGCGTTTTATCAACGACTTACGCAATGTAAAAACGTCCGTCAGCCGGTGAATATTGTCAGCCACTTTGCTCGTGCTGATGAGCCAAAATGCGGCGCGACTGAGAAACAACTCGATATCTTCAATACCTTTTGCGAAGGCAGACCCGGCAAGCGTTCAATCGCCGCATCGGGCGGAATTTTGTTATGGCCGCAGTCGCATTTTGATTGGGTGCGCCCGGGCATCATTCTTTATGGCGTGTCACCGCTGGAAGATGGTTCCACCGGTGCCGATTTCGGTTGCCAGCCAGTGATGTCACTGACCTCCAGCCTGATTGCCGTGCGTGAGCATAAAGCAGGTGAACCGGTAGGCTATGGCGGCACCTGGATTAGCGAGCGCGATACCCGCCTTGGCGTGGTGGCGATGGGCTATGGCGATGGCTACCCGCGCGCCGCGCCGTCCGGTACACCAGTGCTGGTGAACGGCCGCGAAGTGCCGATTGTGGGGCGAGTCGCGATGGATATGATCTGCGTAGATTTAGGCCCGCAGGCGCAGGATAAAGCCGGGGATCAGGTCATTTTATGGGGCGAAGGTCTGCCCGTAGAGCGTATCGCAGAAATGACGAAAGTGAGTGCTTACGAACTTATCACGCGCCTGACATCAAGGGTCGCGATGAAATACGTGGATTAATCGTTCTGCAATAGTTGATTGTCTGTGCCGGATGCGGTGTGAAAGCCTTATCCGGCCTGCAAATTTATGTAAATTCAATAAATTGATACACTCTTGTCGTTCGTACCTCTGAAGGTTTTGCGTTTTTTATCAGCTTCGCTGCGTTATTAATTGCTGCTCATTGCTAAACATCCTCTCGATCTTCCCCATCTTCCGGTTTATTGTGTTTTAACCACCTGCCCGTAAACCTGGAGAACCATCGCGTGTTTCAAAAAGTTGACGCCTACGCTGGCGACCCGATTCTTTCGCTTATGGAGCGTTTTAAAGAAGACCCTCGCAGCGACAAAGTGAATTTGAGTATCGGTCTGTACTACAACGAAGACGGGATTATTCCACAATTAAAAGCTGTCGAAGAAGCGGAAGCGCGCCTGAATGCGCAGCCTCACGGCGCTTCACTTTATCTGCCGATGGAAGGGCTTAACAGCTATCGCCATGCTATTGCGCCACTGCTGTTTGGCGCTAATCATCCGGTGTTACAACAACAGCGCGTGGCGACTATTCAAACGCTTGGCGGTTCAGGGGCATTGAAAGTGGGGGCTGACTTCCTGAAACGCTACTTCCCGGAATCAGGTGTGTGGGTCAGCGATCCCACCTGGGAAAACCACGTAGCAATATTTGCTGGGGCTGGATTCGAAGTGAGCACTTACCCCTGGTATGATGAAGTGACCAACGGTGTGCGTTTTGACGATCTGTTGGCGACGCTAAAAACATTGCCTGCCCGCAGTATTGTGCTGCTGCATCCGTGCTGTCATAACCCAACGGGCGCCGATCTCACCAACGACCAATGGGACGCAGTCATTGAAATTCTCAAAGCACGCGAGCTTATCCCATTTCTCGATATCGCTTATCAAGGATTTGGTGCCGGTATGGAAGAGGATGCCTACGCCATTCGCGCCATTGCCAGCGCCGGATTACCTGCTCTGGTAAGCAATTCATTCTCGAAAATTTTCTCCCTGTACGGCGAACGTGTCGGCGGTCTTTCGGTGGTGTGTGAAGATGCCGAAGCCGCAGGCCGTGTGCTGGGGCAACTGAAAGCTACTGTGCGCCGTATTTACTCCAGCCCGCCGAATTTTGGTGCACAGGTAGTGGCAACGGTGCTGAATGATGAGGCGTTGAAAGCCAGTTGGTTGGCAGAAGTAGAAGAAATGCGAACCCGTATTCTGGCAATGCGTCAGCAACTGGTGCGGGTGTTGAGCACTGAGATGCCGGAGCGCAATTTTGATTACCTGCTTAAGCAACGCGGCATGTTCAGCTATACCGGTTTAAGCGCCGCTCAGGTCGATCGCCTGCGCGAGGAATTTGGCGTTTACCTGATCGCCAGCGGTCGTATGTGTGTTGCCGGGCTTAACTCTGCGAACGTGCAGCGCGTTGCAAAGGCGTTTGCTGCAGTGATGTAAGGTTAACCAGCAGGCGGTTGAAAAGCCGCCTGCTCTATTATAAATAAGGGGGCTATGTATTATCCAGGTAAATAGTACGAAGGAGATGAAGACTTATTTCTTATAAACGTGAATAAAATAGGCGTTTCATTTCCGAACATTTTTATACTATGGAAATATATTAAGTTATTAAATAGTTACAAACACGGACTGGTCTCATGTGATCCTTCTCCCTTTCTTCACAAAAGCCGCAGATAATCCTTCCTTTCCCTCGCTGCTGGCGTTATGGTCAGATGGCTTTTCCAACACACTTCATAATAAAAAGTTTCAACTTACTGACTATTTAGGGAAAAATATGCGCAAGATCACACAGGCATTGAGTGCCGTTTGCTTATTGTTCGCTCTAAACAGTTCTGCTGTTGCGTTAGCCTCTTCACCTTCACCGCTTAATCCCGGCACTAACGTTGCCAGACTCGCTGAACAGGCACCTGTCCATTGGGTATCGGTCGCACAAATTGAAAATAGCCTTGCCGGGCGCCCACCGATGGCGGTTGGGTTTGATATCGATGATACCGTTTTGTTTTCCAGCCCCGGATTCTGGCGCGGCAAGAAAATATTCTCGCCAGAAAGCGAAGATTATCTAAAAAACCCAGCATTCTGGGAAAAGATGAACAATGGTTGGGATGAATTCAGCATTCCAAAAGAGGTCGCACGTCAGCTAATTGATATACATGTCCGCCGTGGCGATACCATCTTTTTTGTGACTGGCCGTAGCCCAACGAAAACAGAAACGGTTTCGAAAACACTAGCCGATGATTTCCACATCCCGGCAACCAGTATGAATCCAGTAATTTTTGCGGGTGATAAACCAGGACAAAACACGAAAACGCAGTGGTTGCAGGATAAAAATATCCGAATGTTTTATGGCGATTCCGATAATGATATTACTGCCGCGCGTGATGTCGGCATTCGTGGTATCCGTATTCTGCGTGCCTCCAACTCTACCTACAAACCCTTGCCACAAGCGGGTGCTTTTGGCGAAGAGGTGATCGTAAATTCAGAATACTGATAGTGCGGGAGAGTGTGTCACTCTCCCGAATGCTGTTTTTTTAATCACACCTTTATCCTTTCGCTGTCTTGCTGCAAACTGATTAAGAGAGTTTTATCAAGGAGCAGCACATGTGGTATCAAAAGACGCTCACGCTTAGCGCCAAATCTCGCGGGTTTCATCTGGTAACGGATGAAATTCTGAATCAACTGGCAGATATGCCGCGTGTTAATGTCGGTTTACTGCACCTGTTGCTGCAACACACTTCCGCCTCTCTGACACTTAATGAGAATTGCGACCCCACGGTACGCCAGGACATGGAGCGTTTTTTCCTCCGCACTGTTCCCGATAACGGAAACTATGAGCATGATTATGAAGGGGCAGATGATATGCCTTCTCATATCAAATCCTCAATGCTGGGAGTATCGCTTGTTTTGCCAGTGCATAAAGGTCGTATTCAGACCGGCACCTGGCAGGGTATCTGGCTGGGGGAACATCGTGTCCACGGCGGATCGCGTCGCATCATCGCGACACTACAAGGGGAGTAAAAAATGACCATATCGGAGTTGCTACAATATTGCATGGCAAAACCTGGCGCTGAACAGAGCGTTCACAGCGACTGGAAAGCGACGCAAATCAAAGTGGAAGATGTGCTGTTTGCGATGGTGAAAGAAGTGGAAAATCGCCCGGCGGTTTCGCTGAAAACCAGCCCGGAACTGGCGGATCTTCTGCGTCAGCAGCACAGCGATGTACGTCCCAGCCGACATCTGAATAAAGCGCACTGGAGTACCGTATATCTCGACGGATCGTTGCCGGATTCGCAAATCTATTATCTGGTCGATGCGTCGTATCAGCAGGCGGTGAATTTGCTGCCGGAAGAAAAACGCAAATTGCTGGTACAACTCTGAAAGGAAAAGACCGTTCAGAAAGCGGCCTGATATTGCTGAAAAACTGGCTTAAAAGTCAAAAGCGGCACGGTTTTCCCCCTCTCCCCGGAGGGGCGAGGGGACTGTCCGAGCACATTTTTAGACTTTGTCATCAGTCTGAGACCGCTCAGAAAGCGGCCTTTGTGATTACAGCATTGGCTTGAGGAAGCGCGCTGTATGCGAAGCTTCGCACTCCGCGACGGTTTCTGGCGTACCGGAGACGAGGATCTCGCCGCCGCCGCTGCCGCCTTCCGGGCCAAGATCGACAATCCAGTCGGCGGTTTTAATCACGTCCAGATTGTGCTCAATCACCACAATGGTGTTGCCCTGATCGCGTAGTTTATGCAGTACGTCGAGCAGTTGCTGAATATCGGCAAAGTGCAGACCGGTGGTCGGCTCATCGAGAATATACAGCGTCTGCCCGGTGCCGCGTTTTGATAGCTCACGCGCCAGCTTCACGCGCTGGGCTTCACCACCGGAAAGCGTGGTGGCGGACTGCCCGAGGCGGATGTACGTCAGGCCAACGTCCATCAACGTTTGCAGCTTACGCGCCAGCGCCGGTACGGCATCAAAGAACTCTCGCGCCTCTTCGATGGTCATATCCAGCACTTCGTGGATGGTTTTGCCTTTGTACTTTATCTCCAGCGTTTCGCGGTTATAGCGTTTACCTTTGCACTGATCGCACGGTACGTAAATATCCGGCAGGAAGTGCATTTCAACTTTGATCACGCCATCGCCCTGACAGGCTTCGCAGCGTCCGCCACGGACGTTAAAGCTGAACCGTCCTGGCGTATAACCGCGCGCGCGGGATTCCGGTACGCCCGCAAACAATTCGCGTACAGGCGTAAACACGCCGGTATAGGTTGCCGGGTTGGAACGCGGAGTACGACCAATTGGGCTTTGGTCGATATCGATGACTTTATCGAAATGCTCCAGCCCCTGAATATCACGGTAGGGTGCCGGTTCGGCGATAGTCGCGCCGTTCAACTGGCGTTGGGCAATCGGGAACAGGGTATCGTTAATCAGCGTGGATTTACCGGAACCTGAAACCCCTGTAATGCAGGTAAACAGGCCTACTGGCAACGTTAGCGTCACATCTTTCAGGTTGTTGCCGCGTGCGCCTGTCAGTTTCAGCACTTTTTCCGGATTTGCCGGAACGCGTTTCTTCGGCACTTCAATCTTGCGTTTACCACTCATGTACTGCCCGGTCAACGACTCTGGCACTGCCATAATCGCTTCCAGCGGCCCTTCCGCGACCACTTCACCACCGTGAACACCTGCGCCTGGACCGATGTCGATAACGTGGTCAGCCGCGCGAATCGCGTCTTCATCGTGTTCCACCACAATCACGGTATTACCAAGATCGCGCAGATGGATAAGCGTACCCAGCAAACGTTCGTTATCGCGCTGGTGCAGGCCGATAGACGGCTCATCCAGCACATACATAACGCCAACCAGCCCTGCGCCAATCTGGCTCGCCAGACGGATACGCTGGGCTTCGCCGCCGGAAAGTGTCTCTGCCGAGCGGGAAAGTGTCAGGTAATTCAGCCCAACGTTAACGAGGAATTTCAGGCGGTCACCAATCTCTTTGAGGATTTTTTCCGCAATCTTCGCGCGTTGTCCAGCGAGTTTGAGATTATTGAAAAACTCCATCGCATGACCGATGCTCATGTCGGAGATAGCAGGCAGCGGCGTATTCTCGACATAAACATGGCGCGCTTCACGGCGCAAACGCGTCCCTTCACAACTGGCGCACGGACGATTGCTGATAAACTTAGCTAACTCTTCACGTACCGCGCTGGATTCCGTCTCTTTATAACGGCGCTCCATATTGTGCAGCACGCCTTCGAACGGATGGCGGCGGATGGAGGTATCGCCGCGATCGTTCATGTATTTAAATTCAATATTTTCTTTGCCAGAACCGTACAGCACCACTTTATGCACGTTTGCGCTCAGACTGCCCCACGGCGCTTCGACGTCAAACTTATAGTGATCTGCCAGTGATTTCAGCATCTGGAAATAATAGAAGTTGCGGCGATCCCAGCCACGGATCGCCCCGCCAGCCAGCGACAGTTCCGGGTTCTGGATCACGCGATCGGGATCGAAATATTGCTGTACGCCGAGGCCGTCACAGGTCGGGCAGGCGCCCGCCGGGTTGTTAAACGAGAACAGGCGTGGTTCCAGTTCACGCATACTGTAGCCGCAAATCGGGCAGGCGAAGTTCGCGGAGAACAGCAGTTCTTCCGCTTTGGGATCGTCCATATCCGCAACAACCGCCGTACCGCCGGAAAGCTCCAGTGCGGTTTCAAACGATTCCGCCAGACGCTGGGTAAGATCGTCACGCACCTTGAAGCGATCGATAACCACTTCAATGGTGTGTTTCTTTTGCAGTTCCAGTTTCGGCGGATCGGAAAGATCGCAGACTTCGCCATCAATACGCGCGCGGATATAACCCTGACTCGCCAGATTCTCCAGCGTTTTAGTGTGTTCGCCTTTGCGCTCTTTGATGATTGGCGCGAGTAGCATCAGACGTTTGCCTTCCGGCTGCGAAAGCACGTTATCCACCATCTGGCTGACAGTTTGCGCCGCCAGCGGAACGTCGTGGTCCGGGCAGCGCGGCTCGCCGACGCGAGCGTACAGCAGACGCAAATAGTCGTGGATTTCAGTGATGGTCCCCACTGTGGAACGCGGGTTATGAGACGTCGATTTCTGTTCAATTGAGATGGCGGGAGAAAGCCCCTCAATATGATCGACATCCGGTTTTTCCATCAGTGACAGAAACTGCCGCGCGTAGGCGGAAAGGGATTCAACGTAACGACGCTGCCCTTCGGCATATAAGGTGTCGAAAGCGAGCGAGGATTTGCCAGAACCCGAAAGCCCGGTGACGACAATCAGTTTGTCGCGGGGGATAACGAGGTTGATATTCTTGAGATTATGGGTGCGGGCGCCCCGAACTTCGATCTTATCCATTCACCTTTCCCGGATTAAACACTTTTTTGCCCGGCGGCATGGCGCTACCGGCGATCACAAACGGTTAATTATGACACAAATCGACCTGAATGAATATACAGTATTGGAATGCAAAACCCGGAGTGCTGTGTAACAATGTCGGGCCATGTTTGTTTACCGGAACCGAGGTCACATCGTGGTAAAACCGCTATTGGTAATGCTACAATCGCGCGTTTACACTTATTAGAACGTTTTTTTCAGGAGACACGACATGGCCAGCAGAGGCGTAAATAAGGTTATTCTCGTTGGTATTCTGGGCCAGGACCCGGAAGTACGCTATATGCCGAATGGTGGCGCAGTTGCCAACATTACGCTGGCTACTTCCGAATCCTGGCGTGATAAAGCGACCGGCGAGATGAAAGAGCAGACTGAATGGCACCGTGTTGTGCTGTTCGGCAAACTGGCGGAAGTTGCCAGCGAATATCTGCGTAAAGGTTCTCAGGTTTATATCGAAGGTCAGCTGCGTACCCGCAAATGGACCGACCAATCCAGCCAGGATCGCTACACCACAGAAGTCGTGGTGAACGTTGGCGGCACCATGCAGATGCTGGGTGGTCGCCAGGGCGGCGGCGCACCGGCAGGCGGTAACGTCGGTGGCGGTCAGCCGCAGGGCGGTTGGGGGCAGCCTCAGCAGCCGCAGGGTGGCAATCAGTTCAGCGGCGGTGCGCAGTCTCGCCCGCAGCAGTCCGCTCCGGCAGCGCCGTCTAACGAGCCGCCGATGGATTTCGATGACGACATTCCGTTCTGATTTGTCATTAAAACAATAGGTTATATTGTTTTAATGTGGGTGATTAAAGCATCCGCCAGCCATAAAAAAGAAGCCTCCGTTATGGAGGCTTCTACATATCAGGTCAAAATCATCGGCCACTGTGGTGGAGTTTGACCCATCCCTTCCACCATCACCGACTCAATGTTGTGCCAGATGGCAGTAATATCGGTCATTGTGATGCCAAGCAACCCCATTGCGAACCAACAGGCGGAAACCACGCCCAGACCGCTACTGATCACTGCCAGCCCGACATAATCAGAGCGCCGGAAACGGATGTTGAGCGTGCTGGCCAGAAACATCAATATGGCGCTAAGAAGCTGCCAGCGAAGGAGAACCACGCCAGTGGTGAGGGTAGCCATCAAACATTTCCTCTGAAAATTACCAAGCCCTGGATAGCACGGCATTACTCACGGGGGGCGTGATACACTCTGGCTATCGCGGGACTTTCAGAACATAAAATGAAACACTTAGTTTGTTTCATAAATTTTTGTGAACTATATCACAATTGCTCGTTTGTTAGCCAGATTATGCTGCTACTTTTATTGCTGCACTAATTATGTGGTTTTTCAGTGAAATCGAGACAATGCATAATAAAGAAATATTTTAACTTCCTGCCTGACCTGCATTTTTTCAGCAAAGCCCTTTTGATATCAGCGAGTTATTTTTATTTAAACAAAGATTATGAAGGTATCAATTTCAAATCAGGCAAAAGTGCTATTTATACCGTAAGATTTATCTAACGTCGTCGGTAGCCAGGGTTTTAACCTTGCAATGACCAGGTATAACCAGGCAGGGAATTGATAGAAATGAGTCATAGTGTGCGACACAAATTGCTGGCGTTGCCGGGTATTATCTTTGTAGTCCTCCTTCCCATCATTCTGTCGCTATGGATCGCCTTTCTTTGGGCTAAAGCGGAAGCGAATAATCAACTTCGTGCTTTTGCCCAGTTGGCACTGGAGAAATCCGAGCTGGTCATTCGCCAGGCAGATTTAGCAAGCGACGATGCGGAACGCTATCAGGGACAAATTTGTACTCCCACTCATCAACAACAAATGTTGAATATTATCCGTGGTTATCTTTATATCAACGAATTGATCTATGCCCACGATAACCTTTTTTTATGCTCAACATTAATGGCTCCCGTTAACGGCTATACGATATCGCCAGCGAACTATAAGCGTGAACCTAATGTCTCAATCTATTATTATCGCGACACTCCTTTTTTTGCCGGTTATAAAATGACCTATATGCAACGAGGAAACTATGTCGCGGTAATTAACCCTTTATTCTGGAGTGAGGTGATGTCTGACGATCCAACGCTGCAATGGGGGGTATATGATACGGTGACGAAAACCTTTTTCTCTTTAAGTAAACAAGCCTCAGCAGAAAAATTCTCACCATTGATTCATCAAAGGGAAATAACCGTACAGCAGAACGGTTATTTATATGCGATAGTCCATTCAACAAAACGTCCCATTGCTGCTATCGTTGCAACCTCCAATCAGCGTATTTTGTCACACTTTTATAATCACCTTGTATTTGCCTTACCGGCAGGCATTATGGGCAGCCTGGTGCTGCTTTTACTCTGGCTGCGTATAAACCAGAAGTACCAGTCACCTAAGCGTAAATTGCAACGTGCCCTCGAAAAACGGCAGCTTTGTCTCTATTACCAACCGATTATTGATATTAAAACGAATAAATGTATTGGTGCTGAGGCATTGCTACGCTGGCCGGGGAATCAGGGACAGGTAATGACGCCAGCAGAGTTTATTCCGCTGGCGGAACAAGAGGGTCTAATTGCGCAGGTGACAGATTATGTCATTAACATGGTGTTTGACGATCTCGGTTCCTGGCTGGCAAAACACCCTGAATTATCTACTTCAATTAATTTGTCTGCCTCCGATTTTCATACTTCAAGGGTGATTGCCTTAACTAATCAAAAAATAGAACAATTCACCGTGCGTCCGCAGCAAATTAAATTTGAAGTCACTGAACATGCATTTTTAGATGTCGCCAAAATGACACCGATTATTCTGGCTTTCCGTCAGGCTGGTTACGAAGTGGCGATCGATGACTTTGGTATTGGCTACTCCAACCTGCATAACCTTAACTCATTGAATATTGATATCCTGAAAATCGATAAATCGTTTGTTGAGACGTTGACCACGCATAAAACCAGCCATTTGATTGCAGAACATATCATCGAACTGGCACACAGTCTGGGTCTAAAAACGATTGCAGAAGGGGTGGAAACGGAGGATCAGGTCAACTGGCTGCGCAAACGCGGCGTGCGCTATTGTCAGGGCTGGTACTTTGCAAAGGCGATGCCGCCGCAGGTTTTTATGGCATGGGCAGAGCAATTACCCGCGCATGACGCCATGCGCGGGCAGTAACCCTAGATCCGGTGGCGGTAATCGCTGGGAGTGCGATCAAATTGCCGACGGAAAACGCGGGAAAAGGTCTGCTGTGAAACGTAACCCAGATCCATCGCGATATCAAAAATAGGGCGCTCGGTGGTGCGCAGTTCAACGGCAGCCAGTAGCAGTCGGCGTTGACGAATGTAATCGCCAAGCGTCTGATGCGTCACAGTGCGGAACATTCGTTGTAAATACCACTTTGAATAACCTGATTTTTTCGCCACCACATCAATGTTCAGCGGCTGGTCGATATGCTCGTCAATCCATGCGATAAGATCCTGAATAATTTTCTGATGGGACATAAATCTGCCTCTTTTCAGTGTTCAGTTCGTTAATTCATCTGTTGGGGAGTATAATTCCTCAAGT
>SKEK01001314.1_pt1 | contig 11118 bp, 9 predicted proteins | sample 4826761 | NCBI WGS metagenome assembly SKEK01 (sample SAMN11008811, study PRJNA524170) | human gut metagenome | biome: Human fecal sample; material: Feces; isolation source: fecal sample from pouch patient p32 | host: Homo sapiens | place: Israel: Tel-Aviv | collected 2015-10-13 | reverse complement strand
GCTTTTTGCTCCCTCCCCTGTGAAGGGGAGGGCCGGGGTGGGGTCTGGTGTTAGACGGCGACCCAGACCTGCTGGTCGCGCACTTCAACGGGGTAGCTCTGCACCGACATCTCAGGGTTGTCGAAACAGTGGCCGTCGCTCAGGCGAAAGCGCTGCTTCTTGAGCGGGCTGGCCACCCAGAGCTCGCCGTCGTGTTCGCAAATCAGGCCCCGCGACAGCACGTTGGCGGCGAAGAAGGGATCCCGGTTGTCGATGGCGAACACCTCGGCCGCCGCGCTCGGGCGGAACAGAGCGATCTGACGACCCTCGATCAGAGCGCAGACGCCGGTGCCCGGCAGGATGTCGTTGAGTTGGCAGGCAAGTTTCATCGCTTAATCTCCACCTCAAGTTGGATGGACTGGCTATCGAGCTGGGCGCAAACGTCCATGCAGCCCGACAGGATGTTGTTGAGTTGGCAGGCAAATTTCATCATTTGGTTTCCACCTCGATCTGGTAGACGGGGATGCGCTCGGCCGGGGTCGCCGGTCGATGCTGGTCGCGTTCGCTGACGAACTGAACGTCCGGATCGCGCTTGTCGCTGTTGATGAAGTGGCTGAAACGCTTGAGCGCTTCCTCTTCGTTGAGGGTGCGCGACCATTCGCACTCGTAGCTGTCGATGAGGGTCTGGATATCGCGTTCCAGCGTCTCGGCCAGCCCCAGCTTGTCATCGACGATCACCTCGCGCAGGTAGTCGACGCCCCCTTCCAGGTTGCCGAGCCAGACCGAGGTGCGCTGCAGTTTGTCGGCGCTGGTGACGTAGAACATCATGAAACGGTCGATCAGCTTGATGAGGGTCTCTCGGTCGAGGTCAGACGCCAGCAGGTCGGCGTGGCGCGGCTTCATGCCGCCGTTGCCACCCACATAGAGGTTCCAGCCCGCGTCGGTGGCGATGATGCCGACATCCTTGCCCTGGGCCTCCGCACACTCGCGGGTGCAGCCGGAGACGCCGAACTTCATCTTGTGGGGGGTGCGAATGCCCTTGTAGCGGTTCTCGAGGAAGACCCCGAGGCCGACGCTGTCCTGTACGCCGAAGCGGCACCAGGTGCTGCCGACGCAGGTCTTGGCCATGCGCAGCGCCTTGGCGTAGGCCTGACCGGTCTCGAAACCGGCCGCCAGCAGCTTGCGCCAGATGGCGGGCAGATCATCCTTCTGGGCCCCGAACAGGCCGATGCGCTGGGCGCCGGTGATCTTGGTGTAGAGCTTGTAGTCGCGGGCCACTTCGGCCACCGCCAGCAGCCCTTCCGGGGTCACTTCACCGCCGGCCATGCGCGGGATGACGGAGTAGCTGCCGTCCTTTTGCATGTTGCCGAGGAAGATATCGTTGGTGTCTTGCAGCGGGGTGTTGCGCGGGCTCAGCACATGCTCGTTCCAGCAGGAGGCGAGGATGGAGCCGACGGTCGGTTTGCACACCTCGCAGCCATAGCCTTGGCCATGCTTGGCCAGCAGCTCGTCGAAGCTCTTGATCCCCTCCACCTTGACCAGATGGAACAGCTCCTGACGGGAGTGGGGGAAGTGGGCGCAGAGGTGGTTGTTGACCTCGATGCCCTGCTTCACCAGCTCGGCGTTGAGCACCTGGCTGATGAGCGGCACGCAGCCGCCGCAGCCGGTACCGGCCTTGGTGTGCTGCTTGATGGCGGCCAGGGTGGTGTGGCCCTCGGCCACCGCCTTGGCGATGTCGCCCTTGGAGACGTCGAAGCAGGAGCAGATCTGGGCGCTCTCCGGCAGGGCATCCACCCCCAGCGTCGGCTTGGCACCGGCGTAGGCGGGCAGGATCAGGGTGTCCGGGTGGCTCGGCAGCGGCAGGGCGTTGAGCATCATCTGCAGCAGGTTGCCGTAATCTTCCACGTCACCCACCAGCACGGCGCCGAGCAATCGGCTGTTGTCTTCGCTCACCACGATCTTCTTGTAGACGCCGGCCTGATCGTCCTGAAATACATAGCTGTGGCTGCCCGGGGTGCGGCCGTGGGCATCACCGATGGAGCCGACGGAGACGCCGAGCAGCTTGAGTTTGGCGCTCATGTCCGCCCCCTCGAAACGGCTGTCGCCGCCCTGCAGATGGTCGACGGTGATCTGGGCCATCTTGTAGCCCGGCGCAACCAGCCCGAAGAAGCGGCCCTGCCAGGCGGCGCACTCGCCGATGGCATAGATGTCGGGGTCGGAGGTGAGGCAGTGATCGTCGATGACGATGCCGCCACGGTCGGCGATGGCGAGATCACCGTAACGGCCCAGGGTATCTTGCGGGCGAATGCCGGTGGAGAAGACCACCACATCCACTTCCAGCTGGCTGCCGTCGGCAAAGGCGAGGCGGTGTTTCGCCTGCTCGCCGCCATGCATCAGGATCTCGCTGGTGCTCTTGCTGGTGTGTACCTGCACGCCCATGGATTCAATCTTGCGGCGCAGCAGCTGGCCGCCCTGACCGTCGAGCTGCTCGGCCATCAGCACAGGAGCAAACTCCACCACGTGGGTCTCGAGACCCAGCGCCTTGAGGGCACCGGCGGCTTCGAGGCCAAGCAGACCGCCCCCGATCACCACCCCGCTCTTGCCGCTCTTGGCGGCGCTGCGGATGGCTTTGAGATCCTCGATGGTGCGATAGACGAAGCACTCGTGGTGCTGGCTGCCCTGGATGGGCGGCACCCAGGGGTAGGAACCGGTGGCCAGCACCAGCTTGTCGTACTCGACCACAGTGCCCTTGTTGGAGTGCACTTCGCGGTTGGCCCTGTCGATTTTTTTCACCGCTTCGCCGAGCAGCAGGCGGATGCCGTGCTTGTCGTAGAAGCCGGGTTTGACGAGGGAGAGATCTTCGCTGGTGTGATGGGAGAAGTAGGAGGAGAGATGGACGCGATCGTAGGCGGGACGGGGTTCTGCACCGAAGACGGTGATCTCGTAGCGGCCCGGATCGGCCCGCTCGATCAGCTCTTCGATGAAGCGGTGCCCCACCATGCCGTTGCCCACAACGACCAGTCTGACTTTGCTCATAGTTGCCTCAAGTTTGGAGTAATAAAACATCATTCTGGGGCTAGGCTACCCAGTCGGCAGGGGTGGGCGATTGATGCAAATCAAGTGTCTATTTATATATCTCCTCAGGGGTAATTCGAGAAAATTCAACACTATACAAAAATAGGTATGCCAGTTAATGATTTCTGGGCTAGCTCGGGGTGAGGGGTGGTGGAGGGAAAGCCCGGTTTACCCACGGCCGGGGAGTGAAAACTTCTGGCGGAAAATGGCCGGCCTCGCACTGGGCGAGACCGGTATCAATGGGCATCAGCTGAACAAGGTGGCGCGTCAGGCGATATGGCGGCGGAACATGGCGAGCGCCAGCGACAGGGTGACGCCGGCGATGGCGAGCAGCGGCCAGAGCAGGGGCCAGGCGTCCGACCAGTCGAACCCCTTGAGGAAGACCCCCTTGAGCAGCACGATGAAGTGGGTGAGGGGGTCGATGGCCGCCAGCCACTGGAACACCTGCGGCATGTTCTCCACCGGCGAGATGTAGCCCGAGAGGATCACCGCCGGTACGGTGAAGGAGAAGACCCCGAGAAAGGCCTGCTGCTGGGTCGAGCAGAACGACGAGATGAAGAGCCCGATCCCGGCCAGTGCCAGCCCGTAGCAGACCATGCCTGCCATCAGCAGGCTGAGGCTGCCGGCAAAGGGAAGGTGAAAGACAAAACGGGCGGCCAGCGCGACTATGCACCCTTGTCCCACCGCCACCATGATGCCGGGCACCGCCTTGCCCGCCATGATCCAGCCTGCGGTGAGGGGCGAGACCAGCAGCTGATCGAAGGTGCCCTCCTCCCGCTCCCGCGCGACCGAGAGGGCGGTAACGATAAGACAGCCGGTGGTGGTGATGATGGCCACCAGCGCTGGCAGGATATGCCAGTGGAATTCGACGTTGGGGTTGTAGAGGTTGCGTACCGCCAGTTCGGGTTGCCCCTTGCCCTCACTTTGCCAGCGGGCGATCACCTGACTGATGTAGCCCGCCGCCACCTGACCGCCGTTGGAGCGGCGCCCGTCGATAATCAGCTGCACCTTGGCCGGTTCGCCGCGCGCCAATCGGCGGGAGAAATCCCCCGTAATAATCAGCCCGAGCAGCGCCTGCTGCCCGGTGATGGCCTCGGTCATGCCCGCCTCGCCCTGCACCGGGATGATGGTGGTGAAGGCGGGCATATGGGTGAGGCGCTCCAGCAGCTCGCGGCTCTGGGCGCCGCCATCCTGGTTGTAGATGGCCAGCGTGTTGCCGGTCACCTCCAGAGTGGCGGCGAACGGGAAGAGGGCGGTTTGCAACAGCACCGGCATGATGAGCAGAAAGCGCCCCTGAGTATTGCCCATCAGGGCCTGCAGCTCTTTTCGGATCAGCCACCAGAGTCGGATCAGCATGGGTTACTCCAGAGTGCGCCGCGTCTTGCGGGCGGTCAGGGACAGCCAGAAACCGGCCAGCAGCAGCAGACAGAAACCGTTGACCAGCAGGATCGAGAAGACGCTGCCCGCCTGATAGAGGGTCTGCAGGGAGCTCGCGAAATAGCGGGCCGGAATGAGGTGGGTGATGGCCCGAAGCCAAGGCGGCATGCTGGCGATCTCGAACACGAAGCCCGACAGCATCACCGCGGGCAGAAACGCGGCGATCAGCGCTGCCTGTGCGGCATTGAACTGGCTGCGCATCACGGTGGAGAGAAACAACCCGAGCCCGAGGGCGCTGCCGAGAAAGACGCTGGTGACCAGAAAGAGCAGCAGCAGGGAGCCGCGCCACGGCACCGCCATCACCGCCACCGAGAAGAGCAGGCAGAGCAGCATGGCGATGATGCCAAGGCCATAGTAGGGCAGCAGCTTGGAGAGCAGCAGCTCCCCCTTGGTGACCGGGGTGGCGAGCAGCGCCTCCATGGTGCCGCGCTCCCACTCCCGCGCCACCACCAGCGAGGTGAGCAGGGCGCCTATGATGGTCATTACCACCGCAATGGAGCCAGGCACCAGAAAGTTGCGGCTCACCAGCGCCGGGTTGAACCAGGCGCGGCTCTCTATCGACACCGGCATGGCGACCCCCTCGCCAGCGAGCCACCCCTGCCAGATCCCCTGCACATAGTTGGTGACGAAGTTGGCGGTGTTGGGCTCGGAGCCGTCGGTCAGCAGCAGCGCCTGCGGCGTGCCATTGCCCTGACCGGCCAGCGCGCGGGAGAAGCCGTCATCGATCACCAGAAGGCCGCGGATCTCGCCACGGGCCAGACTGGCGAGCAGGGACTCCTTGCTCGGCCCGCTGTGGATCTCCAGCGCGGTAGAGCCGCGCAGGGCCTGCTCCAGCCGCACTGCCGGGGCGCCGCTGTCGGTGCGCCAGATGCCGAGGCGCAGATGGTCCACATCCAGATTGATGGCGTAACCCATCACCACCAGCAGCACCACCGGCATGATGAAGGCGATGAGGATGCTGCTCGGGTCACGGACGATTTGCAGCATCTCCTTGCGACACAGGGCCAGCAGTCGCCGACGGTTGATGCTCATGCGTCCTCCTCGCTGGCCCGCTCGACCAGGGTGATAAAGGCCTCTTCCATTGTTGGCAAAGAACAGGTCGGCAAGGAGCCGGTTGGCAAAGAGGTCGCCGCCTCTTTGGCGGCCAGCCCCTTGAGATCGTCCGGGGTGCCGAGGGCCAGCAGCTTGCCGCGATAGATGAGGGCAATGCGGTCGCAATACTCCGCCTCATCCATAAAGTGGGTGGTGACCAGCACGGTGACGCCGTGGTCGGCCAGCGCGTTGATGTGCGACCAGAACTCGCGCCGGGTCACCGGATCGACCCCGGAGGTGGGCTCGTCGAGGAACAGCAGCGGCGGCTCGTGCAGCAGGGCGCAGGCGAGCGATAAGCGCTGGCGCAGGCCGAGGGGCAGGGATTCCGCCTTCTGATCGAGCCAGGGGGCGAGGGCAAAGGCAGTCACCATGGCATCGATCCGCGTCTGCTGGTGGCGGCCGAACAGGCCGTAGATACCGGCGAAGAAGGAGAGGTTCTGGGCCACGGTGAGCTGCTTGTAGAGGGAGAACTTCTGCGCCATGTAGCCGAGGCGCTGGCGTGCCGCCGAGGGGCTGTGGGCCAGATCGATGCCGGTCACCAGCGCCTGCCCCTCGCTCGGGCGCAGCAGGCCGCACTCCATCTTGAAGGTGGTGGACTTGCCCGCCCCGTTGGGGCCGAGCAGGCCGAAGATCTCGCCGCGGCGCACCGCAAAGCTGACGTCATCGGTGGCGGCAAAATCGCCGAAGCGCTTGGTGAGGTGGCGCGCCTCGATCACCGCCTCGGGGGAGACCCCCTGCGGCAGTTCCGCTTCCCGCATCCCGGTTGCCAGACTCGACTCACCGCCGGGGCTGCCCCCCAGCAGATCGATAAAGGCATCCTCCAGCCGGGGCTGGGCCGGTTGAAAGGCGCCGTTGGCCAACTGCAGCTCCGGGAGCGGCGGGGGCGTCATGCCCGGGTGCAGCAGCAGGCGAACCCGCTCCCCCGCCACCGCGCCATCCATCACCGCCCGGTGAGCCAGTGCCCGGCGCAGCAGGGCGCGTCGCTCGCGGCCATCCAGCTGCCCCGCCTCCAGCAGCCAGCAGCGGCTGGCCATGGCCCCCATCAGATCGGCCGGCGTGCCGCTGGTGCGCACCTCGCCATCCGCCATCAGCAGCACGTGGTCGCACAGCTCCGCCTCATCGAGATAGGCGGTACTCCAGAGCACCGTCATCCCCCCTTTGGCCAGCTCGCGCACCATCTGCCAGAGGGCGCGGCGGGAGATGGGATCAACCCCGACCCCAGGTTCGTCCAGCAGCAGCACATCCGGGGTGCCGAGCAGGGCGCAGGCCAGCCCGAGCTTCTGTTTCATCCCGCCAGAGAGATTGCCCGCCGGTCGTGCGGTGAAGCGGGCAAGATCGGTGAAGGCGAGCAGCCGCGCGAAGGTGGGCGTGCGTTCGGGCTCCAGTACGCCGCGCAAGTCAGCGTAGAGGGTGAGGTTCTCCAGCACGCTGAGATCCTCGTAGAGGCCGAACTGCTGGGGCATGTAGCCGAGGCGCTGACGCAGCAGATCCCCCTCGCTCACCGGATCCAGCCCCAACACCTGGATGGTGCCCGCTTCGGGGATCAGCAGACCGGCCAGCAGGCGCAGCAAAGTGCTCTTGCCCGCGCCGTCGGGGCCCACCAGCCCGGTGATGCCGCCAGCCGGAATGGTGGCCGAGATGGCGTTGAGGGCGACCCGCTCGCCAAAGCGTTTGGTGAGCCCCTCAAGGGAGATGGCGCAGCTCATGGAGCCAGCCTGACGGTGACCGGCATCCCCTGTCGCAGGGCCGGGTCGGGGTCCTGCACCACGATGCGCAGCCGGTAGACGAGGTGGGTGCGAAGATCCGGCGTTTCCACCGATTTCGGAGTGAACTCGGCGGTGGGCGAGACAAATCCCACTACTCCGTGATAGGGCTTGTCCGGCCGCGAGTCGGTGGTGAGGGTCACTTTGGCGCCGCTCGGGAAGTGGCCGAGCCAGGGCTCCTCCACATAGGCGCGCACCCAGACCGGCGCGGTCAGGGAGAGGTTGAAGGCGGTCGCTCCGCTCTGCACCATGCTGCCATTCTCGATGGCGCGGCTGATGATGATGCCGTCGCTGGGGGCGGTCAGGTTGGCATCCGCCAGCGCCAGTTCGGCACTGGCAAGCGCCGCATTGGCCCCTTCCAGCTGGGCATCGGACTGGGCGATTTCCTCCGGGCGGTAGCCGGTTTCGAGCTGGGCGAGCTGCTCGCGGGCGGAGCGTACCTGTGCCTGGGTCTGATCTCGCTGGGAGCGGGCGGTATCGAGCTGACCGCGGGAGATGGCGCCGGTGGCTGCCAATGCGCTCTGGCGGCGCCACTGCTGGTCGGCTTCCAGTGCAGCGGCTTCGGCGGCGGCCAGTGCGGCCCGGGCGCGGTCGGTCTCTTCGCTGCGATAGCCTTTGTGGATCAAGGTGTTGGCGGCAGTGAGCGCAGCCAGATTGGCGCGGGCGCTGTCGCGGCTGTGGGTGAGGGGGGCCGGATCCAGGCGTGCCAGCAGTTGACCGGCTTTTACCCTATCCCCCTCGTCTACCAGCACCTGATCGACGCGGCCGCCGACCCGAAAGGCCAGATTGACGTCGCGAATATCGACGTTGCCGTAGAGGATGGAGCCGTCAGCCGGGCGCCCCTGCCACCAGAGGTAGCCACCGATAACGGTTAGCAGCAGGGCCAGGATTGCAATGCGTTGCTTCATACCGCTTCTCCTTCTTTCATGTCGGTGGGGCGCAGGCCGCGCAGGGCCCATACCAGCCGTTGTCTGGCGGCCTCTGGGTTGTCTATCTGGCTGAGAAAGGGGGCGGCCTCTTCGGGCAGCCAGCCGAGCTGACGACCGCTGCCGGCGATCACCAGCGGCAGGCCGACCGACCCCATGATGAAGATCATCAGCTGGAGCGGGTGACCCGCGACCAGCGACCCTTCCGCCTGTGCCATCCGTACCTGTTCGATCAGCAGCAGGGGGTGACGGCGCGGCAGGCTGAGCAGAAAGCGCTGGGCCGCCCCTTCCCCCGCCAGCGCATCGCCAAACAGGTGGTTGATGAAGCCGCGCTGGCGCGCTACCAGCCCGATCAGCGCCTCCATGGTGGCCTCGAACATGGCGATGGCAGAGGGGTAGGAGCCTTTGGCTGCCACCGCCTTGAGCTCGTCATAGAGGGGGGCGTACCAGAGCTCGACCAGCTCGTCGATAAAGGCGTCGCGGTTGCCGAAGTGGTAGACGAAGGAGCCGAGGTTCACCTCTGCCGCCGCCGCCAGCTCGCGCACCGTCAGGCCGCGCAGCCCCTTGTCGGTGGCGATGGCGAGGCCGGTATCGAGCAGTTTCTGACGGGTGGGGTGCATCTGGCTGGTGCTCCTGGTGTATGCATTTTGTACGCAATTATACGGCCGTATAAAAAATGCGGAAGCGGGCGACAGGATCTTTTTGCCCGCAATGTGATCCGCCCCGCTCTGAGGGGCCGTGATCCCCGTTCGGCAGGGGGAAGGATCCACCGCTTGTGCCCAAGCCACAGGCATGTCGGTGTGATGGGGTGGTGACAGGCGCTTCAGGCCCCGGGTGCGGGCGCCCGGGCCACAAGGGACCTGTAATGGAGTCGGGAGAAGCCTGACCCGGATCAGGGGGTGTCGGTGGCCCCGGTGTGATAGGGGGGCCGGGCGCAGATGTCCCGTATCAGGGCGCGCAGCCAGCGGTGGCCCGGATCGGCATCCTGACTGGGGTGCCAGAGCAGGGCGACCCGGATCCCTGGTAGAGCGAAGGGCAGGGGCAGGGTGACCAGATCGCCGAGCAGGCTGGCGCAGTGCAGGCGCGGCACCGTCGCCACCAGATTGCTCTCCCTGACCAGGGCCAGCGCCGTCGAAAACCCGGGGACCAGGGTGGTGATGGTGCGCCGCCTCCCCTGGCCTGCGAGGATCTCGTCGATGGGGCTGTGAGGCTGGCCCCGGCGGGAGACCAGCACGTGGCGCGCGGCGGCATAGCGCGCCACGGTCAGGGTGCCGTCGCAGAGGGGGTGGTCCGGGTGCACCACGGCGACGAAGTGGTCCTGGAACAGGGCCTGGGTGCGCAGCTCAGGGGCCGTGGTGGCGCCGATGACCCCGGTCTCGAAGTCCAGCTCGCCACGGCGCAGGGGGCCGCTCTCCTTGTCGGGTTTGGCCAGAAAGTGCAGCCGCACCCCGGGGGCCTCGACGGCGAGGCGCGCCAGCAGGGCGGGGCCCACCGCCTCCACGAAGCCGTCGCTGGATCGCAGGCGGAAGGTGCGCTCCAGGCTCGCCGGGTCTACTTCCTGCTGGGGGCGCAGCACGGCCCGGGTCTCCTGAACCAGGCGGGCAACCTCATCCCGCAGGATCTGCGCCCGGGGGGTGGGGATCAGGCCGCGTCCCGCCCGCACCAGCAGCGGATCTCCCGTGGTCTCCCGCAGCCTTGCCAGGGCCCGGCTCATGGCGGAAGCACTCAGGCCTAGCCGTCTGGCGGCGCCCGCTACACTGCCCTCTTCCAGCAGGGCATCCAGGGTGATCAGCAGGTTGAAATCCGGGGTCATGGTCGTCTCCTCGCAGGCGGCGCCTGACGGGCCGACCCCTTCATGATACGCGAGTTGCCATCTCTTCATATGGCGTCTGGTGCAACTATAAGCTGTAAATCGTGCGTCTTCCGCCTTGTCATCCCCCCCGCTAGCCTGAGTGCATCATCACTTGCCGGAGAGACTGCCATGTCCACACCACTTCTTGTTTCCCCTCCCGTGACGCGCCGTCTTGGTCTCGCGGGGCTCGGGCTCGCCACCCTGCTACCTATGCTGGCGGGCAGCATGGCCAACCTGGTGCTGCCTGCCCTGGGGCAGGACTTCGGCGTGCCCTTCGCCAGCCTGCAATGGGTGCTGGTGGCCTACCTGCTTGGGATCACCAGTCTGACGGTGGTGGCGGGCAGGCTCGGGGATCGTCTGGGGCGGCGTCGCCTGCTGCTCTGGGGGACCGGGGTCTTTGCGCTGGCTTCCCTGCTGTGCGCCCTGGCCCCTTCCATCGGCTGGCTCATTGCCGCTCGCACCCTGCAAGGGGCGGGTGCGGCCTGCATGCTGGTGCTCTCCCTGGCCATGGCAGGAGAGCTGGTGCCGCCAGCCCGACGGGGCTGGAGCATGGGATTGCTCGGCACCCTGTCGGCCTGCGGCACGGCGCTCGGCCCCTCCTTCGGCGGCCTGTTGATCGGCGGATTTGGCTGGCAGGCTCCCTTCCTGCTGCTGCTCCCCCTGACGTTGCTGGCGCTGGGGTGTGCCTGGCGCGACCTGCCCCGGGATGAGGCGGGCTCTGCCGAGGGAGGCCTCCCGCTCACCAGTCTGTTGCTGCTGGTGACAGCGCTGCTCTGCTACGGGCTGGCACTGACCCTGGGCAGCCCACTCGGGGTCTGGCCGGGGATAGGAGCGCTCGTCGCCATGGCGCTCTTCGTGCGTGCCGACTCGGGCGCCCGTCGCCCCCTGTTGCCCCTGGCGCTGCTGGGGGCGTCCAGGCGAAGAGGCGGGATCATCGCCAGTGCGTTGGTGGCCAGCGTCATGGTGGCGACTCTGCTGATCGGTCCTTTCTACC
>SKEK01001313.1_pt1 | contig 11123 bp, 8 predicted proteins | sample 4826761 | NCBI WGS metagenome assembly SKEK01 (sample SAMN11008811, study PRJNA524170) | human gut metagenome | biome: Human fecal sample; material: Feces; isolation source: fecal sample from pouch patient p32 | host: Homo sapiens | place: Israel: Tel-Aviv | collected 2015-10-13 | reverse complement strand
ATCAACTCAAATTGGATTTGCTACATCTTGGATGAACCCTTTTAGTGTGGCTATCGCTCAAGGAGTTGCTGGAGTTCCTGTACTTTCTGGAGCTATGTTTAGAATAGTTATGTGGATATTCTTTACAGCTTTTGGAATTATCTATACTATGAGATATGCTAAAAAAGTTAAAGCTAATCCTGAATTATCAATATCCTATGAAACTGATAAATTCTTTAGAGATGACTTTAAAGCCGATGAAGCAGAGGACTTAGAGTTTAAATTTGGACATAAACTTGTATTTTTAACAATATTCTTAGGAATGTCTTGGATTGTTTGGGGAGTTGTTTTCCATGGATACTACTTACCTGAAATAGCTGCACAGTTCACTATTATGGGTATTGTTTCTGGAATTATTGGAGTTATCTTTAAATTAAATGATATGACAGTTAATGATATTGCTATCTCTTTTAGAAAAGGTGCAGAGGACCTTATTGGAGCAGCTCTAGTAGTTGGAATGGCCAAAGGTATTGTATTAGTTTTAGGTGGAGTAGACGCTGGAACTCCTACCGTTTTAAATACTATCTTAAATGCTGTTGCTGGGATTCTAGGTGGATTACACGCTTCTATATCTGCAGTTGCTATGTACTTCTTCCAATCTGTATTCAACTTCTTCGTTGTATCAGGTTCTGGACAAGCAGCTTTAACAATGCCAATTATGGCACCACTTTCAGATTTAGTTAGTGTTCCTAGACAAGTTGCAGTATTAGCTTTCCAGCTTGGAGATGGATTTACAAATATGATTGTTCCTACATCTGGTATCTTAATGGCCATTTTAGGTATTTCAAAAGTCGAGTGGGGAGTTTGGGCAAAACAACAAATTAAATTCCAAGGTATTTTATTTGTATTAGGTTGCGTATTTATTGTTGTAGGTGTTTTAATTAATTTCCAATAATAATAATAGGATGAAATAAATTTATTTCATCCTATCTTTTTATTTTTTCATAAAAAAAAAGATGTATTTCTACATCTTTAAAAATCTTTTAATGGCGGGAGTGACGAGGGTCGAACTCGCGACCTCATGCGTGACAGGCATGCGCTCTAACCAACTGAGCTACACCCCCATATGGTGGAAACAACTGGACTTGAACCAGTGACCCCCTGCTTGTAAGGCAGGTGCTCTCCCAACTGAGCTATGCTTCCTTATAGATTTTTTAGTGGTGCCCAGAGGCGGAATCGAACCACCGACACGGGGATTTTCAGTCCCCTGCTCTACCGACTGAGCTATCTGGGCATCTTTTGTTACCTGCTATAGGTACCTTTAAAATGGCGGAAGGTCAGAGACTCGAACTCTGAAGTCTTGCGACGCCGGTTTTCAAGACCGGTTCCTTACCAGTTAGGATAACCTTCCATATTAATGGTACCCCGTAGGGGAATCGAACCCCTGTTTATAGAGTGAAAATCTATTGTCCTTACCACTGAACGAACGGGGCAGGTGAGTGGTGGATCCAGCTGGAGTCGAACCAGCGACCACTCGGTTATGAGCCGAGTGCTCTAACCAACTGAGCTATGGATCCGTTTATGGCGTGTCTGAAGAGATTCGAACTCCTGACCCACGCCTTAGAAGGGCGTTGCTCTATCCAGCTGAGCTACAGACACATTAGATGGTGCGTCATACTGGGCTCGAACCAGTGACAACACGATTAAAAGTCGTGTGCTCTACCATCTGAGCTAATGACGCATTTTTATGGAGCGGGAGACGAGGGTCGAACTCGCGACATTCAGCTTGGAAGGCTGACGCTCTACCAACTGAGCTACTCCCGCATATTATTCCATCTTTATTATTTAGTTGTTTTGGTGGCGGGGGCTGGATTCGAACCAACGACCTTCGGGTTATGAGCCCGACGAGCTGCCAACTGCTCTACCCCGCGATATATAAGTGGTGCCTGGGGCCGGAATCGAACCGGCACGCTATCAGATAGCTCAGGATTTTAAGTCCTGTGCGTCTACCTATTCCGCCACCCAGGCTTCCTAGTTGAAGGAGCTTGTCGCTTTCGCGCTTCGCTGTCCCTCACGGACATTAATAATAATATCATAAATTATAAACAAAGTCAACAAGTTTTTTTATTTTTTTTAAAGTTTTTTTTTGTTTTCTTGGACACCCTTTAAAAACCTTTATTTTTCAATGGTTTTCAAAAGGCATCTTATTATTTTTTTTTATAAATTTTTCATAAATTTTTCTAATTGGTTCTAAAATATTTAAAAAAATAAGTAAATTTATTAACTTTTTTTTATAACCTTTTAAAGTTTTAAACTCTAAAAAATAAAGTTTTTTATTATTTCCATGCCAACTTTTTCCCCACCAGTGTATTCCATATGTATTTTCAGTTATTTTTTCATAAGAAAATTCTTCTGTAAAATGATATGGATAGAAATATTCATATGGATATATTTTTATTCCATCTTTTAACTCTATAATTTTATTTTCTCCTATAAAGCTATAATCTTTTTTTAATAAATACTGAATTATAGCTGGAATTGTATATACATTTATATTCCAAATATCATTTTCATAAAACTCTAACATTTTTTTAAAAAATATATGACCTTTTTCTGCTCCTATTATTCCTGCACTTGGTTGATTTTCATCTTCCATTCCTAAAAATAGTTTATCCTCTAAAAATCTATCCAAGGATTTTAAAATTTGCATATCTGAATCTAAATAAATTCCACCATTTTCATATAAAACTTTAACACGAAAATAGTCTGATAAAAATGCCCACAATTTTCTTTTATAACACTCTTCTAAAAACCTATTTTTTTTTATTTCATTATAAAAATCTAAATTATCTTCGTTCCACTCTATTATTTCATAATTTGGAAGTTTTTCTCTCCATGAGTTTATACATATATCCATTATATTTGGTTTAGGTCCTTTTCCTAACCAGATGTAATGTATCTTTTTTTCCATAACCCCTCCTAGAAATTAGGTATTTTTTGAGTATTTCCTATATCTTTTCTCATTAACTTTCTTAATAAATTAGAAAGTTTAGGAGCGATATAAACCAATATCTCTTCAAAATTTCTATTTTTTATACCTTTTACATCCTTAAAAATTGTTCTATAATTTTTTAATTTTTCTTTATAATTTTTATTAGAATTTATATATCTATAAACAACAACTTTATAGAAACTTGGTAAAAGTTTTGATAATGCCTCTCTTCCATAATCATCCGTTTTACTATATTCATTTAAGAGCATATAACAAATTTTTTCAAGAGAGTTTATACTTTTATCTGTTATAACACTCATTATACTACCACTTCTCTGTCTATAATAATAAAATGCTATATCTATATATTTAACTCTTTTAGCTTTTAAATAAACCATTGGAGTAAAATAGCTATCTTCATGTATCAAATTGTCATGAAAATATAACTTATTTTCACATATAAAATCTCTTCTATAAACGTCATCTACAACCTCTTCTCTAAAACATTTTGTTCCTTGAAAAAGAGTTAGAAAAAATTTAGTTCCTTTCCCAACTGTAAAATCTTTAATTTCTTGAGATCTAAAAAGAGGTTCTCCAATTTTTTCAGTAGAAAAATATCTCATATTTCCAACCATTATATCTAAATCTAATTTTTGTCCCTCTTTAAAAAATTCTTCAAATCCTTTAGAGTCAATTATATCATCACTATCTATAAATGATAGATATTCACCTTTTGCATCTCTTATCCCAGCATTTCTTGCTGATGATAATCCACCATTTTTTTTATCTATAATTTTTGTTATCTCTGGATACTTCTCTTTATATTTTTTTAAAATATCTAAACTTCTATCTGTTGAACCATCATTTACTAAAATAACCTCGTACTCTATATTCTCCACCTTATATATACTATCTAAACATTCTTCTAAAAAAGTTTCAACATTGTAAACCGGTACTATAAATGTAAGTTCCATAACTTTCTCCTATATATCTCTATTATTATTTTTTCATCAAATTCATTTAATATCTTTTTACGTCCATTTTTTCCCATTTCACCTCTTTCTTCATTTGACAAATTAATAAATCTCTCAATTTTTTCTGATAAATCTATCGAATCTTTTACATTAACTAAATAACCATTTTTTTTATCCTCAATAATCTCTTTGCATCCAGTTACATTTGTTGCAATTATTGGTTTTTCCATACTTGCAGCTTCCATTAAAACTTTAGAGATACCCTCTCTATAAGATGGTAAAACTACACAATCAGATGCGTTTATAACGTTTTCTACATCCTTACGATGTCCTAAGTACTCTAATATCCCTGCTTTTTCATACTCATTCATTTTAACCTCGTTTACACCGTTTGCTGCATCTCCACCTAAAGCTCCTAAAAATAAAAATTTAACTTCATATTTCTTTTCTTTAATTATTCTAGCAGCTTCAACGTATTCTCTAACACCTTTATCGTAAAAAGCTCTGGCTACCATTAAAAAAATCAACTCTTTATTCGACTTTCTTGAAATTGGTTTAAATTTCTCTGTATTAACTCCTTCTCCGGGAAGAATGAATATTTTTTTCTCATTCACAATATTTTCATCTATTAAACGTTTTCTATCATCTTGATTTAAAACCCAAACCTCTTTGGAGTAATTTAAAGAAATCTTATATAAAGTTTTAGCTATTTTAGACACAATTCCTCCTTCAACAAAGGAGTAACCCAATCCTGTTAAAACTGCTATACTTGGAATTTTTGCACATTTAGCTGCTAAAGTTCCATAAATATTTGGTTTAATTGTGTAGTGAAAAATAATATCAGGCTTCTCTTCAATATAAATATTTTTTAATTGAAGAAACAATTGAAAATCCTTTACAGGATTTACTCCTCTTAAACTTAACTCTATAGGAATGTGTCTAATTCCAAGTTCTTTTGGAAAATCTATTCTAGAGTCTTTTGGAGCTACAGCTACTACCTCGTGCCCATCATCTATCAATGCTTTTATAACTCCATATCTGAATATATATATATCCCAAAGTACATTTGCAGTAAAAAATATTTTTAACTTTTTCATAAATACCTCTCAATTAATATTGTATTAATAGTTCTTTTCCATGACTTTCTTTCAAGTATTTTTTACTTTCAATCAGTTCCTTCTCTCTTTTCTCATAATTTAATTTATTAAAAATAGCATTTTCATATTTATAATTTATTTGATTTCCTGGAAACATCATACTTTTATAGATTCTTACAAAACATAGTAAACATATAATTATTACTAAAATTTTCTTATTTTTTACATTTTCTATCGCTCTTGTTAAAACTAACCAAGCTCCATAAATAAATAATATTCCTATTCTTAATGAAACTATAGAAAGCTCTGAAGTAAAAAGAAATATAAATATCCAAATATAAGCACTATTTTTTATGATTAAATCCTTTTCATATTTATATGCTAAGAAAAATATGAACGCTCTTTCTAAATAAAATAAATTCAATCCTCTTATTAAATCTTTAGGAACTACATCTCTATAGTTAATTAATTTATTTTCAAGAATTTTGGGTAAATATTCGAAATTTAATTTAAAAATTAAGTGGAAAATTTTTAAGTCTAGTAAATAATATATACTTCCTAATATAAAAATACCAATTATAATTTTATTTTTATAATTATAATTTAGAATAAAATACATTGGTAAATAAAATACTGCACTTGTATGAAATAGTATTCCCAATATATTTAAAATTAAAAAAGGAACTATTTTCCTTTCTTTTATATATTGAATAGAGAATAAGAATAAAATCATTGCTTTTATATTTCTTAATAGTTCCACTTCAATATGTAATCCTTGAATACTAAAAAATATTGCAAATGCCATTATTGGATATTTACAATATTTTTTAAATATAAAATATAAAGCTATAAAATCAATAGTTGTAGTTATCAATTGATAAAAAATATAGTTTCTAAAAAAACCTCTAATTAAAGAGGTATATAACATATATCCTTTTTCATAAATGTAAGTTGAGTTCATAAAGGAAGGATAGTAAAAATACCAATCCCATCCTAAAAATCCTCTTGTTCCTAAAAATATAATTAAAATAATAATTATACCTTTTAAGATTTTTTCCTTTTGAGCTTTATTTTCTGAAAAAACATCATAAACTCCTAACACTAATAATATCAAAGCTATTGATATAAAAATCATTTTAGTTCCTCTTTATAAATGTTTATATATTTTTTTGCAGTTCTTTCAATTGAATATATTAAGCTATTTTTTATCCCTGCTTTGCTTTTTTCAAAATAATATTTTTGATCTTCCAAACTCATAATTTTTTTTACTAAATCATTTACATCTCCCAGTTTAAAAAGAAGTCCACTATCCCCAACAACATTAGCCAATCCCTCTACATCACTTGCTACAATAGGAGTTCCTGCTGCCATAGCCTCTAATGCACTTAATCCAAATCCTTCAAAATTAGATGATTGTATCGCTATATCACTTCTTTTTAAAAGTGCTGGAATAGAATTTGAATACCCTAAAAATTGAACTCTATCATTTAAATTTAACATTAAAACTTCACGCTTTACAGCTTCTTGAGTTTCTCCTTCTCCAACAAAAGTCAACGTATAATTTTTGGGTAATTTCTCCATTGCTCGTACTACGGTTAAGTGATCTTTAGATGAATGAAACCTTGAAACCATTATTAAATTATTTCCTTTTCTCTCTTTAGGCTTTCCCATAAATGCCCTTAATGAAACTCCATTAGGTATAATCTCTATTTTTTTTATATTTAATCCTACCCATTTCATAAGTTCTCTAGCAGTAGCTTCTGATATTGCTATTACTTTATCGTAAGAACTATATATAAATTTATCTAAAATTTTATATACCCACTTCTCTCTTCTTCTATTGTGAGTACTATGTTCTGTTGTTATATACACTACTTTTTTATTTAAATATTTTGCAATACTTGTCCAAATTTGAGCATGAACAAGATGAGCATGTACTATATCTATTTTATTTTCTTTTACTATTTTAGATATTTCAAATGGATTTCTTAAACTAAATTTATCATTTGCTTTAAGAGTGTAAATTTTTACACCTCTTTTTTTATATTCTTCTAAAAATTTTTCATTTTTAGTATCTAAAACTAATAACTCCACTTCCATTCCCTGTTTTTTTTGAGCTGGAATTAAATCTAATAGTAACTTTTCTGCTCCACCTAATTCTAAAGATGTTATTATGTGAAGTATTTTCATTTAATTCTCCTTTTCTTTTTTCCAATCATAATACATCGATTGGAAAAATCTAATTAAAAACTTAACTTTATTTTTAATTGGGATTTTTTTTCTCAACATATATTGGTAATATAATTTTAATCCTTTAGGATTATTTTTTATTATCTCATTAAATTTTCTTGTATAACCATCATCCAAATATTGATAGTAATATATACCCTTATCTATGTATCTAAAAATATAGTTTTCACCTATCTGATTCCAAATATATCCTTCGGGAATAAATTTTTCATTCTCTATTTCTGGAAAAGGATACTCTCTCATTATAGAAGTTTTAACTATTTCAGCCTTATCTCCTAATATTTTTTTATTGTAAAATATATCTAAAGGATTACTATCTATTTGAGCTCCCCCAAAAGTTTCATTTTTTCTAACACTTTCTCCATTATCAAAAACTTCAACCTTTCTGAATACAATTCCAGCATAATCATCTGGTAAGGTTACAATTTCTTCCTCTATTGTTTCCATTGCTTTTTCGCTTAAATAATCATCACTATCAACAATAAAGAAAAACTCTTTTTCAGCTAAAGAAACACCTATATTTATTGCTCTCATCTTCCCACCATTTTTTACTCTTTTATATAATATGGGAATCTCATCTTCATCTATAAATTCTTTTATCAATTTTTCAGTTCCATCACTCGAACCATCATCAACAACTATCCATTCAAAGTTTTTCACTGTTTGATTTTTTAAACTTTTATATAATCTCCTCAATGTTTGTTCTCTATTATAGGTTGGTGTAAATACAGTTATCATCACTCTTACCTTCCTTTTCCAAAAACAACTGTTTTTAAAGTTTTAAATAAAATTACTATATCTAAATATAAGCTATAACACTTTATATAATATAAATCATATTCTAATTTATTTTTAGCATCTTCTACTGTTGCCCCATATGGATACATTACTTGTGCCCATCCAGTAAGTCCTGGTTTTACCATGTGTCTTAAACCATAATAAGGAATTTGTTTTTCTAACTCCTTTATAAAAACCATTCTTTCAGGTCTTGGTCCAATAAAACTCATATCTCCTCTAATAACATTTAAAAGTTGAGGTAATTCATCTACTCTTGTTTTTCGCATAAAATTTCCAAATTTTGTAACTCTTGGATCATTTTTTTGAGCCCATTTTGCACCATCTTTCTCTGCATCCTGTCTCATACTTCTAAATTTATATACAGGAAATTCTTTTTCATTTTCTCCAACTCTATCTTGAGAATATATAATTGGACCCGGACTTTCTATTTTAACAATTATGGCAGCAATTATCATGATTGGAAAAGTTAAAGCACCTATTATAATAGACATTCCAATATCAAAAACTCTTTTTACCTTATTTTGAAACTTACTTCTTAAAATCTCGAATCCATAGGCATTTAATAACCACTCTTCATTTATATATGAAACTTCAACTTTTTTTTCGATTTCTAACATATAATCTAAATATCCCATTACATGAGTATTTCTTAATTTTATTTTTAGTATTTTTTCAATTTCTTTTTCCTCTAATTTAATCTTTCCTAATAATAATAATCTTATATTATTAGTTTTTACAAAGCTTTCTAATTGGTCAATATTATCATTAAAATCAATATAACTATATCCCTCTAATTTCTCTAAACTCTTTTCTAAGTTAAATTTTAACTCCCCAGATCCATAAATAGTAACTGGTTTAATTCTGTAAACACTTATATTTATAAGTGTTCTTAAAAAAATAGTAATCGTAGCAAACAAAACAAAGAATATAATCAACCAAAAATCCCAACTTATAAAAAACCAAATAAAAAAGAATATAAAGTTTAATCCAATTACAGTTAGATAATTTCTTATTGAATACTTAGGCACATCAAAATTCATTAAATCAAATAAATATAGCCCTAATATTATAAAAGAAAATACTCCAATACCTATGATGCTCGTTTCTAATGTTAACCCTAAGAAATTTGTTAATATTAAAAATAGAATACCTAAAATACCTATATAAAACGCTCTTAACATTAATTCTCACTATCTCCTTCATAAAGAACGACTCTTTCTCCATCCTCTATTATATTTTCATCAGCTCCATTTTTATCATAAAATATAATTGCCTTAAATATTTCATCTTTAGAATCTAAACCATACTCTGAAAATAAGGCTGTTGGATAAGCCTCATCTCTATAAGATACAACTGTTAATATATTATTATTTCTAATTAAGTACTTTGTTTTTTTATTTTTACTAGCTGCATCTTCATCATCTCTACCAATTCTTCCAAGTATCTTCCCTAAAATATCTAATTGAAATTTATCCTCATCATTTTTTACTTCCCAAACACCTGAATCCTCTTTTTCAATTTTAACTTTTCTCATCTCTTTCCCAGTTTTTAAAATATATCTTATATTTCCCATACTATCAAAAGCAAATGGTAACCCCTCATCCTTTAAATTATAAGAAGCTAAGTTAAATCCTGGTTGAATACTTCCTGGAACTCTTTTTTCAATATAAATAGCTGGCAATTTATCATCTATTGGTATCGTCTTTAATTTTAGCTTTTTACTCTTTATAACTTTTTTATCATTCGGATTTAACTGTTCAATTAAAACTATATTTTCCACTTTTGGATATAATCCTACTATTGGTAAAATATCTCCTGATACATATTTTTTTTCATAACTAAAATTAGGCATTCCACCTATACCCATTATTGTTACTTTTAATAATTCTGTATCGCTACTTGGTTCATATTTCATACCATAAGCCAATGGTGTTCTTCCATATGGATTATATCTTATAAATGGATCTTCAAAGGTATAGTTTTTCTCTTCGTATTCTTTCTTTAATTCTTTTTCATATTTTTCATCTTGAACATATAAATCACCGTATAAAGCAGCTTTTCTAATATCAAATCCTTTTAACATCTCTTCTATCTCTATTGCTAAACTTGGATTTACATTTCCAATTTTATAAAGAGTTTTACTTATTTCAACAATTTCCTCTAAATCATATTTTTTCATATCTTTTTTTTCAACAAACTCAACAGTTATAGGAGATTTAGATAAAATTTCACTTATTTCTATTAAGTTTTCTTCTGAAAGTTGATCAAAAGTATCTTTACTATTTTTTATTGGTAATAGTTTAGTTATTCTATCTTTAATTTTTATAACTTCAGGTCTATTTTCAATAGTTTTAATATTGTTATCAAAATTACTTTTTATTAAATCTTCTTTAAAATACTTACCTAATTCTGGAGATAACAATGCTAATTCTTTTAAACCTTTTATAACTTTAGCATTTTCTACTGCTTTATTGTAATCTGTATTTTCTGAATAAGAAGCTATATCTGGATTATTTATAAAATCAACTAATTTTCCATCTTTTAAAATAGAAACTGCCATTTCCATTTTATCTGGAGACAAACTTTCTAGAATTCTTTTTAATTTTCCATCTTTTAATTTTATATCAAAAATTTTTTCATTTTTTTTCTTCTCACTATTTTCATATATTTTAGAAATATTTTTATTATTTTTTAAGACATTCTCTATTTTTTTTCTATTAAATAATAGCATAAAACCAATTACTATTATTAATACAGAAATTATCGATACTATTACTTTTTCTTTTTTTATCATATTTTACATTCACCCCATTTTTAATTTTTTAAATTCCTTACTATTATACACTATATTGAATTAATTGTATAAAAAAAAGAGCTAAAAAGCTCTTTAAAGTTAATTATTTTTCCAAAAAATAAAAAAATGGCGCTTCTTGCTGGGCTCGAACCAGCGACAACACGATTAACAGTCGTGCGCTCTACCAACTGAGCTAAAGAAGCACTTTTTTAAGATTGGCAACTTCCTATCCTCCCAGG
>SKEK01001309.1_pt1 | contig 11135 bp, 8 predicted proteins | sample 4826761 | NCBI WGS metagenome assembly SKEK01 (sample SAMN11008811, study PRJNA524170) | human gut metagenome | biome: Human fecal sample; material: Feces; isolation source: fecal sample from pouch patient p32 | host: Homo sapiens | place: Israel: Tel-Aviv | collected 2015-10-13 | reverse complement strand
CAGACTATGCATTGTCTTGGTGAATCAACGACTAGAACTTTCTGGATAAGGTAGTGAAATGGTTGCCCCTAAAAGTCTTGTTTTCCAATTACACCGTCACTGGGAGGTGGTTGAGCAGTTAACTCGGCTTTCACGAGAGTTCCCTGCATTTGAGCTCCGTATCCTCGAGCAAGTGATAAACCAGTATAAAATCAAAGATGCAGATACTAACACCGTGCTGACGAGTCTTATCAACGCGGACATCTTGCAAGCTATCAGCCGAAGTAGTGATTATCAGCTCAACACGCTGGTGGTGGATTTTGTCCGTGGATTGACTCAGGAGCATGAGTTGGGTTTGTCTGCGGTACTTAAAGCTCGCGTTGAGGCTATCAAAAACGCGACGAGCCAAGTACTAAAGGGACTTGAAGACACCGATAATGATTTACTGCGTGCAGGCGCAAACCAATTGTCAGAGCTGACGAGAAAGATTGCCCAACAATTAACACAAGACAAGCAAGCTATCTTTGATATTGCTGAAGCGGCTAAATCCGCAGACACCAGAGTGCCAATTGAACGCCGCTATCGTGAAGTACTAGAAGTGTACGACCAATACGTTGAACCCATGAATGAAATGATGGACAGCGGTCTTGAAGGAAGCTTCTACCCATTGTTGGAAAAAGCAGAAGAAGCACTCGACAAAGCCGTTGATACTCTGGCTATTCGCGGCTCATTGTATCAACAACGGTTAGCAATGCGTCAGATTGCCTATCAAGTCAAAGATCTTCGGTACCAAGGGCGGATTATCGCTCAGCAATGCGCAGATACCTTGTTACCACTGAGAGAGGAAGCGAGGCTACATAACCAGCTTTCTGCTGTGATTAGCAAGCAAATAAGCCAAGTTCGTAAGAAGGGCCTAGTTCGAGGGTTAAATGCAGTCGGCTTACCATTATGGAAAACCAGTCGCACCAGTAAAATTCAGATTGGAAACGAAGTGCGTGCACTGATGGCCGAATTTTTGAGTTTTGAACCTAATTCAATTCCTTTTCCGGATGAAGAAGAACTCTCTGATAGCCTCTTAGTTAATTGGATCGATGAGCAGCGATTGCGTGAACAACTTGCAGCAGTATTGCCTGTCGAGAATCTCATGACTTGGTTAACGACACACTATCGCTATTTACCTGATACGGAATTACTGCGTCTCTATCATGAACTGGTGCGAGAACCACAATGGCAAAGCCTGTTGGGCCCCAATCCTTGTACCACAACGCTTAGTACCGTCTCTGTCACTTATCATCCTCATCAACTAACGACCTTGACTCGCTCATCAAGTACAAAGGGTATAGATAATGCAAAATAGCAAACTCGATTTAACTGAGCTGACACATCTCACAGAGCTGTTCAATTTATTCAATTCAGGTCGGCACCTGAACCGTTCGACAGATGCAGCCCTGTGGTATGAACTCGAGCAGCAATCGGAACAGTATCGACATCTATTTTCTAACCTAGGGTTTGAGCTACGTATCGATGGGCGCGGTTTTGCTTGGTTTCATGACGATGAAGTGAATCAAAACATCAATAAGCAATCGCGACAGTTGGCACTTTTGCTTATGGTGATTTTTGACTACCAAGCGGATAATGGCCATTCTTTGAGCCAGTTTTACCAATGGGTCATTGATAATAAAGTGCTGAATGAGGTCTATGAGAAGCACCAAGGATTGTTGGATGCAGAAGAGTTAGATCAAGGTGCATTGGTAAAAATACTCGAAAATGCGGTGCGAAAAGGCTTTGCGATCCAAGAAAATAACCACTGGCGCTTATTGCCTTCGGTATATCGTTACTTAGACCACTTTGAGGCGATTACCGAGCAAGCCTCTGTCAGCGATGGGATCTCTGATGAGGAGGGGGAATCATGTTAAATTACGGCTTTCAACGTCTCGCGTTAATTGGCAGCGCTGGATATCAGCGAGCAGAACTCCCTCTGGATGATTCTGTGTCATTAATTGCACCAAATAATCACGGTAAAACCAGTTTAATCAACGCCCTCCAGTTTCTACTGATCATTGACCAAAGACGAATGGACTTTGGCTCTCATAGCGTCGAAAAAGCACGTCGTTTCTATTTTCCAAATAACAGCGCATACATCCTGCTTGAAGTTATCCTTCCTCAAACCGGAACGGTTGTTTTCGGCTGTGTGGGTAAAGGCGTAGGCCACGATTATGAATATTTTGCCTACAAAGGCCAATTAAACTTGGATGATTACCGTTTGGCGGATGGCCATATTGTTACCCAGCCAAAACTGGTTAACCATCTAGCTAGTCATCAGCACAGAGTCTATCAATACAATGAAAGAGATTTTCGTCATTTGATTTACGGTGGAGCAAAGAGTAAGACGACCGATGATATCGACTTTACGGTATTCAAACTTGAACACGTAAGCGATGCACGATCCTTCCAGCAAGTGCTCACCAAAACGCTCAGATTAGATAAGCTAAACTCCAGTGATGTAAAAGACTACTTGCTCAAGATATTTAGTCGTGAGCTGCCCAATGCGAGTATCGATTTTAAGCAAGAATGGGAGAAGGCATTTCAGGATATCAACTTAGAGCGGGAGCAGTATCTCGCAGCGGTGAATAATATTGCGGCCATCGAGGAGTTGGAGCATAAATTTCAGCGTACATTGTCGCTAAGAGGAAAAATTGCATCGTCACAACCCAAAGTGAACCAATTATTGCAAGACTGGCATGCTTACGCTCAAACAACGAGAGAAAAAATATCAGCGCAAAAGTACCAGCTTGAAGACGCACAAAATGAATTACATAACCAAGATATTGCTCGAGCTGAAGCACGTAGTGGGTTAAACAACAATCTCACTGAGCTAAAACGTACCGAAGAGCAGCATCAAGAGCTTCAAACTCGCTTTGCGTTGATCCAGAATCTCGCCTATTTAGAGAGTCAGATCAACCAAGCAAAACAAAGTTATGAAGAACAGGCAGCGCTATGTATTCAATCGCAACGCTCTTCTTCATCAGATTTAGCCAGACAGTTAAAAGAGCGGACAGACAAGCGCCAAAGGTTGGAAACGCAACGGCAAACTCTAGACGATAACTTGTATCTTCATCTCTCCAAGTTGCTTAAAGCGCATGAGCTAGAAAAACTGAACAAAGTACTGAGTCAGCAAGTGATGCAGCGCTCCCCCTCGTACTATTCACTCGATATCAATCGGCTTCGAGAAGCTCTGAGTGGTGAAATGGCCCCATCGCTCACGCTTTCTGGTTTAACGTTATCCCTTGATGAGCTCATTCCTCAACATGTTCAAAAGACCGAACAAGAGCTGGTGGAAGAGTTAGATAGTGTTAACCAGCAGATAAATAGCCTGACAGAACTGCTAGAGGTTAGTCAGCAAAGAGATTTGGCTGAAAAGAAAAAGAACGAATTACATCGAGCAGTGAAAGAGTGTGAAAAAGCGCTCATCGATTATCAGCAACTTGAGCAACTCACCGCTAGTCAATCTCAACGTATAGAAAAAATAGCCCAGATCGAGCAAGAAATCGCTTCGATTAATAGTGCTTTAGCAAGTGCGAAAGAGCGCTATCAAACGCTGACAGAACAAATCAACAGTACTTCTGAAAAACTCAATAAGTTAACGTCAGATAATAAACGTGTTGAGGCGCTCAAAGAGCAAAGAATAGATGATCAATCTCTGTTTACGGCGCTGTCGGAGCAACCTCATACCCCATGGATAGATACCGAAGAGTGGAGCTTGGAGAATCTCCCCATTCGTTTTGAGCAGTTCATCAATGATTGCCGAGAACTGGATACCCTTTCTAAAGAGCTACGCCAAATGAAAAATGAGTTAGCTCAGAAAGGGCTCACAAAGTTTCAAATGGCACCCACTCAAGACGACGAGCTAAAAGGCATCATTCAATTTAGCCATTGTTTAGACGACGAAAAGCAAGCCTTAGAGAGAAAAGCGCGTTCTGCGGTGGTTAACGTGACGGCGAGTCTAAGAGAGTTGCGCGGTGGGCTTCTTGCCTTACAAAGTAAAATGAAAGAGTTCAATCGACTAATCAGTCACAGACAGCTATCTGATTTGAAAACCTTTAAAATCGATCCTGTCGAGGAAAGCGTGCTTGTGAATGCGATGAATGTGTTGATACAGCAAGCAGAGCAGACAGCATCGGGACAAAGTTTCGATTTGTTCGATCACTCGAGCATTTTAGATGATGCAGATCTAGAACGGGCGAAAAATACGTTAATTGAAGAGGGCAATGCTCGCCAAGGATTAAGAGTCGCAGACTTATTTAGGCTGGAGTTTGTCGTGGCCAAGCAGGGGCAGCAGCAAGAGTCTTTTGAAGATATTGATAGCGCAGCCTCTAACGGCACGGTATTGATGGCGAAGTTAGTCACTGGCCTTGCTATGCTGCACTTAATGCAAGACAAACGTCACCAAATGAAAGCAGTCTGTTATTTGGACGAGGCGTTAGCATTGGATACCAAGAACCAAGCCAACTTAATTGAGATAGCAGAGCAATTTGGCTTCGCGTTAATTTTTGCCTCGCCGGCACCGTTAACCACCGCTCATTATTGTGTGCCGATTCACCAAGTAAATGGTAAAAACGTCATTAGCCGTAATAGCTGGCAGGAATTGTTGCCCATCGAAAGTCGTATTGTGTCTCAGCCAATAGCGGAGACATCACCATGAGCCAGCCATTGATTGCCGCCTTAAAACGACTCATAAACGCACATCCAGACCCGATTGCAGCGAGTACAATCACGACCGCGCAGAAGCGACAACTCGACGAATTTTGCCGGAAGACTCACAGCGTGCGCATGACGCCTAGCGGCAGAGGCGTAGCCTACAGCATTGAAGACCTGGCAGTCGTTACCGTGACGCTACAGCAATTGTCGCCACAGCAGGACGTACCATCAACGATTCCACCAAGAGCTGCGAATATCGCCAGTACTCGAAGTAGTAAACAGGGAAGAAGCGCCCACGATGTGACTCATGTTTTCATTAAGACCCAAGCCCAGCCAAATTGGTATGACAGAGATAGGCCAACGCAGCAGTTACAACGGGCGAGCAAAGAGTTTGGCGTGGCCGCACTAGAAATCGGCGGCGACAAAAATCATTCACTATACAGCGAACATCCTATCTGGCTTGTGGAGAACCAAGAGCTATTTGATAGGCTTGATTGGCTGCCTACTTCGGAACCCTCCAGCGTGATTTGGTACCGCGGCCAACTACACAATAAGTTGATTGCTTGGTTGGCTGCTCCGCAGCGGTCTCCATTAATCTATTTATTTGCTGATTATGATGGGGTGGGGCTTAACAATTATCGCCGCTTAAAAGAGCAGATTGGAGAAAGAGCTACTTTTTGGCTGATGCCAAATTGGCGCACTTTATTAACTCGCTATGGCCAAAATAAACTCTGGATTGATACTGCACGTGAGTTTGAGTCCTTTGAACGTAACGCTGGCCAATGGCTCGATCAGGAAGATGAGTTAAAAGCGCTGATACAAACAATGAAGATGCAGGGATTAGCCTTAGAGCAAGAAGTGGTTTGGCTGAATGGTACGCTTTAAATAACCTGCCACCGTTGCAATTTGTGGCTTCTATTGATTATTGAACAGCTCGGTTTATCCTCCGAATGACTCTAAAAATGGGGGCCAGTCAGGTCAGGTCTGAGCTAATACACATAAATCCTTGTTTTATGACTGAGTTAAGTGTGGTTTTATGAGGCAAAGCTAAATCTGTTATTTAGCTTTGCCTTTTGGGCAAGTTAGGTCAGGTGCACTTTACAAAACCATTATCTTTATGGCTTGTATATCTGCGCGTTATTCAAACGCTGCTATGCCTCCACACGCCTTTCCACATACTGCGCCAATCGTAAATCCACCAGCTCTTGTACCAGTTGATGAAAACGGTCGATATGCTGTGGCTCAACGGAGAAGGTCGGCACAAAGCGATCGTCTTGAACAGTAAACCACGGCTCACCGGAGGCATTGGCATGGGTAAACGCTTTAATCGGATTGCCTTTCCAATAAGTGAGCCATGCACTGTCTTTTGCCTCTACTGGGCGCATTTTCTCCGGTAACTCAGTGGATTTCAGATCGGGGTGGCGAGATAACACACGGTGACTTCGAATCGCCAATACACTCAGTGTTGGTGGGGAGTTGAAACCATCGAGTTCCAGCAACGCTTGCAACAATATCGCTTTAAAGCACTTACTCATAGCGGTCATTTCGACACCTTTGAGTAAGAAATCATGATGTTGCGCCAGTATTTGGTGCAGTTCATCGTCGCTGCTTTCTTGCTGTGCGACGAGATCGAACCAACTGCGATATTGTTGGCGTACTTTACTGAAGGGGTACTCGCTTTGGTAAAACTCCGTGGCGGTAGGGCGATGGCCTAATTGTTCGGTAAGTTCTGCGTAATGTTCGCTCGCGGTAAATCCCTTTGCGTCTATCAAGGCTAACCACAACTTAATTACAACAGGGTCAAAATTGACAAAGCAACCCGGCGCGAGTGTCGGCTCACGCAGGGCTTTCTTCAGTTGCTGGAAATTACGAGTACCCAGTAATGCCGCAGGCCGATTCAAGAACGCAGTATGGTTACCGACAAAATCAATCACGACGAGCTGAGTTTTATTGGATGCTGGCGATAGACGCAGCCCCCGACCTAATTGCTGTAAGAATAAGATCTTGGACTCCGTCGGACGGATCATGAGTACCGTATCTATAGCAGGTAGATCGGTGCCCTCATTAAAAAGATCGACCGAAAAGATAATGTCTAGCTCACCGTTATTAAGCTGCCGTAATGCTTCATTACGACGTACTGTAGAATCACTGTATACGGCGCACGAGCGGATGCCATGGCGCTTAAAATACGCATCCATATAGTTGGCATGCGATTTTGACACGCAAAAGGCGAGTGTGCGTTGCTGTTTTTTGGCATGCCAGTGGTTGAAGATGTGTTTCGCGCGGCGTTCGGTTGCAAACTGGTTTTCTAACTTAACCGGATCAAATTTACCGTTGCGCCATGGGATCTCTTGATAATCCACGCTCTCATCTCTGATCCCATAATAGGTAAAGGGCACCAGAATACCGGCATTAATGCCGAATTGCAGATCGCGGCTGTATACCAGATTGTTATCGCACAGAGATAAAATATCGGCGCGATCAGTTCGCTCAGGCGTCGCCGTTAACCCCAATAAAAATGTCGGGGTAAAATAGGCCAGCAATGCTTGGTAGGTTTGTGCACTGGCGTGATGGAACTCATCCACAACGATGTAATCGAAGTGATCAGGCGCAAAGCGTTGCAGGTGGGCATCTTGACCTAGGGTGCTTACCGAAGCAAAAAGATAATCCGCATCCCCATTTTTCTGATTACCGTTATACAAACCTGTATGGGCATGTGGGTTTAGGCGTAAAAAGGTTTCTTGTGCTTGTAGCAAAATCTCTTCGCGGTGCGCAACGAACAAAACGCGCTTGGCGTGCATCTGGCGAGCATCGAAGGCGGCGAGCCATGTTTTGCCCATACCGGTGGCCAGTACCACTAACCCACGTTTAAAGCCTGCGTGTCGGGTATCGGCAAGTGCGGCTAATGCCAGTTCTTGAATGCTGTTCGGGGTTGGGGTGTCACTGATGTCATCATCTTTCCAGATAGCTTTTAGCAGCGGGGTGTGAATTTTCGTCTGCTCATGTCGGATCTGGTAACTGTCAATCCACGTATGGCTGAGTGGTTGAGTATACGGATGCTGAAAAATGGCTAAAAACTGGACTTGAATATGGGCGAAGTCTTGCGCTGCCGGTGAGTTTGCTGGAGGCATGTAGTCGTGGCGTAATGTCCATTCATGGCCATCAAGTAAGGCGGATCGACTGATGTTATTGGAGCCAATAAAGGCGCAGCCTTCCGCCATTTCCCCCTGATGCATCCGCACAAAAATATAGGATTTCATGTGGAAGCTGTTGCTGTCTTGGCATTCAAAAATCCGGCACTGAGCGCCGCGCTCTTGCAATTGCATCAGTCGGCGCAGTGCAAAAGGGCTCGTAATAGCCAAATAATCAGATGTCAGAATATTAATGGTGACATCACGCTCTAGGGCATCGAGCAGTGGGGTAAAGAGTAACTCAAGCCCAGAAGGCTGGATAAACGAAACCGCAATATCAATCTGAGTGGCATGATTGATGGCTTGTATCAACTGCGGGAGTAGGGGATCGGAGCCTCCACCCGTGATCAGTTTATGCTCTGACTGTGTGAGTGATGGTGCGGCCAAATCCAAATGAGTCATTATTCTTATTCTTTAATTAAGAGGGCATTGAGCCAATATTCATTTTCACGACCAGGACGTAAATCGGTGGTCTTCCATGTTTCACGCAGCACTAATCCGGAATGCGCAATAAAGCACTGTAGCCGCTCCTCATCGCAATGCGTAAACGCGCGCCCATCACGCACCTCATCGTGCGCTCCATATTTGAACGAGCAATAAAACAGACCTTGCGGTTTTAGCTGGGAAGCTAAATGCGCAAAGGTGTGTGGTAATTGGCTGGCTGGCACGTGCAGTAATGAGGCACACGCCCAGATCCCATCAAAAGGCTGTGCGTGAGTAAACTCACTGAAAGTACATACCTGAACAGGTTGGCCGATGTAGTTGGCCGCAACCGCAGCCAGTTCATGACTGGCGTCAAAAGAGGTCACCGCAAAGCCCATGGCAAGAAAAGCCTTGCTATCACGTCCTGAGCCACAACCTGCATCTAAAATATGGGCTTGTGGGGGAAGGTCTGGCGTAAAGCGCGCCATCAGTGAAGAGACATCAACATCTTTAGTGGCAGCAAAGAATGCTTGGGCATTTTGGTTATAGTAATTAACAGACATGACAACCCCTTATTTAATAAGGGCATTGTATCGGCGGGGAAAATGTACCTCAATGGGTTTGCCTGTGGGGATAGCCAGAAGATGACTGATGTTCCAATTCAGGGAAAATACATCCTGCAGCAATGTGACCTATACACAGAAAGCCTCATGAGCGGATGGCTGAGGTATGCCAGTGAATTTATGCATAAAGGCGCTGGGGAACACCAAGCGCCTTTATGTTTAGCTGAGTGTCGCCGTATTTCACATGTGAGAGGTCGGCGAGAGCGATTAACGTAATGCTTCGGGCAAGGTGAGCACCCACAGCTCACTCAACGATTCTGGTTGCTCCAGTGGGTGGAGTTCCAACGTGGTGGCGACGGGCTTTCCATCTACATTGAGTTTGCCTTGCTCATTGACCTGATAGTCGGTGATTTTCTTGGTGTTTGCCTCAGCATTAATCAATTTAGGCTGTAGGCCAAAATCATTGTCATTCAGTATGGCGATACGATGATTATCAATGAGCGCGAGGCCTTCGACTTTTTCATGTTGCCAGCCGAGTTTACGCAGATCGGCAATTTCGCGTTTTTGCGCCAGTTTTATCCCACGTTTGGCCAATGTTTTTGCATCATCAAACTCAGGGGCGGTGCCACTGCTATCAAAGGCCGCAAGATCGCTGGCGTCTGTGAGGTCGACAAGATAGATCTTGTTGATCATCTGCTTGTCTTTATCACTACCTTGTTCCACTAGCAAAATATGCTGGTTATCTAGCGCCACAATGTCACCAATTTTGGCATCTTTAGCTTTTTTATAGCTATCTACATCAATCGGATAGCCGTACATGGCTGTCTTACCCGTTGTTGGGTCAAAGCTCATGAGGCGCGTAAATTGAGCTGTATTTTTACTTTTTCCTTCGATATCCAGCGTACTTTGTACGGCCACTAATAGCTGGCCATTAGGAAGGCGCGTCACCCCTTCAAAGCCACGGTTCGGCTGACGCCATTTGAGGATGTTAGGTAAACCCGTGGCCACGCCTTGTTCGCCGGCTGTCGGTGTCGGGGCATATTTTTCCAGAATTTTTCCCTGTTGATCGACGTGAATCAGAAATGGCCCATATTCATCACTGAGCCAAAATCCGCCTTTACCATCCGGCGTGATCCCTTCGGTATCTAAGCCTCGAGGGTCACTGGATACCGGCTGTAAGGTATCGCTTAAGGCCGCTTCGTTAGTCGAGCCAATCAGTGAGCTTGGCAAAGGTAATCCACTCACAGGGCCATCTTTATCATGCAAAGGGCGAGCATCGGTTGCGATGGCCTGATTTTTACTGATGCGGATATCCATCAAGAGCGGGACAAACGCAGGATTAGCGAAAATCTTAGCTTCTTGTTTGCTCACCGAAGGCGCATCGGCATTCGGGCCGCGATCGGTGACGGTGGTGAACAGCAGCTCACCATTTTCTACGCCGTTAAATACGAGTCCTGAGCCAATGCCAACGGGTAAGCCTTGCGGGAAATTCTTTGCGAATGCTCCGTTATAGCTGACGCGATCCCCTGCGGGGAAAGAGACGGTATAACGTTCTACGCTAAGGTCTGCAGCCTGAGACAGTAGAGGGAGTGCTGAGGCAAAAAAAAGAAAAAGCGGCTTTAATTTCATGGCATTAGCTCGTCATTAAAAGAGGTTAGAGCCAATAAACCTAGTGAAGAAGGATGACATTTTAATGACATGAAAAAAGTGGTCATGAATGTCGGTAATTAAAAGTTATCTTAGCTGTCACTCATTTGTGGGGTGATCTTTCTCTTCTTCTAACCATCGGCATCTGTTCCAAAACACGACATGTAAATCTGTTCAGTATCGGGTCTTAACGTGGACAAACGTATACTGCTTCTGTCTCAGTGAGTTGATTTCGCACGGTAGGTTAAAAGTCTCCGAATTTTTTTATGCGACACTGTGATTGAATTGATCTAATGGATGAATAAAAAGAATGAATATTACACAGTTTCATGCCGAAGTTTTGAATGCACCAGTTAAAAATCAGCAGTGGTCTTGGGGTTCAGAAAATGATCATGCCATTTTCTTGCGTGGTTGGTATCACCAACTACAAGGGGGAAAAGTTCAGGTGCAAAGTACCCAAGATAAACCATCTCCGGGCTTAAATGAGCGTATTCGCCACCTTGAGGCCTGTAAGCAAGGTAAGCCGGGTTACATGGTGTTGATGCAAGCGAGAGATCCGAAAGCGGAGAAGTTGTCAATCCGTCAGTTTGATCAGGTGGTGTACCCGATTATTAAGATTGCGACTGATTTAGAG
>SKEK01001307.1_pt1 | contig 11157 bp, 12 predicted proteins | sample 4826761 | NCBI WGS metagenome assembly SKEK01 (sample SAMN11008811, study PRJNA524170) | human gut metagenome | biome: Human fecal sample; material: Feces; isolation source: fecal sample from pouch patient p32 | host: Homo sapiens | place: Israel: Tel-Aviv | collected 2015-10-13 | reverse complement strand
CCCTTAAGTTCAAAAAACTTTATATTTTTATATAAATATGTAGGCAAGAAATTGAACATCATAATCTCATCTAGTGAATAAAGTCCAAGTCCTACATAAAAAACTATTACATTTTTATTCTTTAACTTTTCTAAATTATCTTTTATAAATTCAACTCCCCTTATATATCCATTTTCAATAGAGGCTCCAAATATTATAGTGTCGTAATTTTTTAAATCTGAGCTTTTTATATCGGAAATTTCATATAAATCAGCATTTATTTTTATTGCAAGCCAGCCTGCGTATTTTTTTGTGTTATTGTATTTTGTTTTGTAGATTATAACTGTTTTAGACATAATAAAACCTCCAATTATTTACTATATTTAATAATTAGAGGTCTCTTTTTACTTTCCTTTATTATTTTATTTTTTTAACTTATACAAACATTTTTTCTCCTAATAAAACAAAGTTTTGTAACATTAAAAATGCCTTTACATCCATTTTTTCTTTTGATTTTAATATTTTTCTAGCTTCTTCTTGTGAAACTAAAATCGCTTCGATATCTTCGTCATCTTCAAGTCCGTCTTTATTTAGCTCACCATCACATGTACAAAAAACAAGCGCAATAGACTCATCAGTCATCCCTGGCGAAATATAAGTTTTTTCTATTGTATAATCATTATTTACATCTAATAAATCTAGTCCTGTTTCTTCTTTTAATTCTCTTTTTACAGATTCAAATACGTCTTTGTCACCTTTATCTACAAGCCCTGCTGGAACTTCGTATATATAGTCGTTTATAGGAACTCTAAATTGTTTTATAATTACAAGTTTTTTATATCCCACATGGTATGCGCAAATTCCAACAGCATCGACTTTATCTTCTTTTTGATTTAAATAAAAATCACAAACAGCTTCTTTATCTTTTCTAGTCGCAACAGTCCAGTGTTTATTTTCATTTAATTTATTTTTATATTCTAAATCATATAAACTTATAAATTTACCATCACAAAGCTCATTTACATTTTGTATTTTGTTATCCAAATTACTCACCCTTTCTAATTTCAATATATCCCCTGTCTTTTGTGTCTTTTAGATATTCATTTATTATATTTATATAATCGATTTCATCTTTTCTAAGCGCATCTTTTTCTTGTTTTTGTTGAATAATAAGATTTTGTATAGAAGCTTTTAGACTTTCTATTTGGCTAGGATATCTTGCATCGATTACTTTTTCATATTTAATTTTAGCACAACTTATATAGTAAACTTTGTATTTATAGTTTTTCATATTTATCCAAAACACTATATCTCTATTTAAATTTAAAAGGTATTTTTGTTTTCTAACAATAGATAAAAATAAATCTATCTCTTCTTTTATCTTTCCTGCTTCTTCAAATTTCAAATCTTTAGCTTTCTCATTCATCTCTTTTTTCAGGCTTTCTATTACAAAATTACTTTTCCCATTTAAATTGTCTTTTATATTTTTTACTATATCACGTTTAATCTTATCATCAATTTTTATTCTGCATGGTCCTATGCATTTATTTAAATCGTATCGTATACATTTATTTTGCCTTTTGCATATTGGCAGGCGATATACTTTTATGATTAGCTCTTTTATAATATCTAGCTTTCTTTTAAATGAATAAGGCCCAAAATAAATCCCATCTTCTTCTATTTCATTTGTGATTTTTATGATATTGTGATCTTTTTCATCTAAGCATATATACTTGTATTTTTCATAACTTTTAAGAAGTGTGTTGTACATCGGCTTTAATTTATGTATATTTTGACATTCTAAAAAAAGCGCGTCAAATTCTGTATCTGTTTTTATAATATCTATATGAGATATATTTTTTATCATCCTCTCAATTTTTCTAGAGCGATTTGCGCTGTTTAAAAAATAGCTTTTCACTCGCTTTTTTAGACATTTTGATTTACCGACATACAACAACCTATCTTCTTTATCTTTCATAAAATAAATGCCTGGTTCTTCTGGCAAATTATTCAACCCTTCTAATTTATAAGTAATTTTTTTATAATCGACTTCATCTTCTGTAACTCCTTTATAAATAGTTTTTTTATAATTAGTTTCCATCTATAAATTTATTTCTCCATTTTCTATAGTTTTAGGTTTTGGATTTTTTTCAGCTATTATTGCAGATGCTAAGATTATAACGCCTCCTATTAATTGATATATTGAAAAAGGCTCTTTAAGCAAGAATATGCTAAATACTACAGATGAAACTGGATCTAAATAACCTAAAATCGCTATACTTTGTGCCTTTAATTCTTTCATAGCTGAAAAATACAGACAATACGCAATTCCTGTATGAGCTATACCTAAAATCGCTATTAATATTATCGATTTTGGTGAATCGAATATAATATTATTTCTGTATATTACCCAAGGTAGCAGTACCATAGACGCCATAAAAAGTTGTATAAAAGTTTTTGTATAGTCGTCTACATTTTTTATAAACTTATTTAATATTATTACACTTGCATACAAGCATGCTGCAGCAAATGCATTTATTATACCCTGAGTTAAATTTATATTACTACTTGATTGGCCAGTTCTTACGATTAATACAAGACCAATCATAGCACATATTACTGATAACACCTTTTTTAGAGTTAATTTTTCTTTTAAAAATATAGGTGATACAAATATTACTATAACTGGAGCTAGATAATATACAATTGTCGCATTTGCAACAGTAATATAGTTGTATGAGTTAAATAAAAATACCCAATTAAGACCAATAGCCATACCTGAAATTATAAGTATTATAATGCCTTTTTTGTTAGTATTTTCATCTTCAGCTTCTAACTTATTACTTAGCTCATCACTTTTTTGCTTTAATTTTTTATTATTTTGCATCCTAACAAATAAAACTATACCAAGAAATACACTTCCGATTATTCCTCTAAAAAATGCTATTTCAACTGAATCTAGAGAAATATTTTTTACAAATACTCCTAAGCTCCCCCAAAGAAGCATAGCAATTAATACTTTTATTGTTGCTTTGTTCATACTAATCCCCCTTACATATAGCGCTTTTTACCATAAATATTTATCAATTAATTCTTCTACATCAATATGCATATATTCTTTTATCTCGCTGCCTTTAACAGAATATGAAGTTCCTTTTGAGCAGAATATCGAATTTGATGTAAATTCTTCGTCTGCATCTTTGTTGTAGTTGTATTTTTCTATTACTTCTTCTAAATTATGACACTCATCGTATCCATCGAAGTTAAGCGAGATTTTGCCAGTACCTTTTGTAAAAGAAATTAATTCTAATTGATAATCCATAAATGTATCTACTGGTCCCCTACCAGTTATTATAGATTTATTATTTATACTCTGTGGCATTTCAAAGCTTCCATTTAGCCTTTGAATATCAGACATAACTCTTCCAAGATAATTATCTTCTACTTCGATTTCAAAAGCGTAAAACGGTTCTAGTATTATATTTTCACTTTGCTCAATACCCTGTCTTATCGCCCTATAAGTCGCTTGTCTAAAATCACCCCCACTTGTATGTTTTTTGTGGTCTCTTCCTGTAAGTAGAGTTATTTTTAAATCATCTAAATCAAATCCACAAAGTATTCCGTGGTGTTTTCTTTCAAACACATGTGTTTTTACTAAATTTTGTGTGCCAATATCTAAATCATCTACATGTGCTATACTCTCAAATACGATGCCTCCTCCTCTTACATTTGGCTCTATTTTTAAATGAACTTCAGCATAGTGTTTTAACGGCTCGTAATGACCACTTCCGATACAAGGAGTTTTTATAGTCTCTTTATATAAAATTTCACATTTTCCAAAGTCAATTTCAACATCAAATCTATTTTTTATAAGCTCTTTTAAAATCTCGAGTTGGACTTTTCCCATTATGCTTATACTTATTTCTTTTAATTTCTCGCTATAAGATACATTTAAACTAGGCTCTTCAGCTTCTAAAATCTTAAACATACTAAGAACATCTTTTATATTTAAACTTTCATCAAATATTACCTTTGTTCTAAGTGTTGGAATTATAGTCTCTTTATTCTTAGTTTTTAGTATGTCTATATCTTCATTTGATTTTGAAGTTATATATTGACCTATATTTATATTACTTAAACCTGATATAGCTCCAATCTGCCCTGCTTCTATACTCTTACTTATAGATGTCTTCTCGCCGTTTTTTAAATATATTGAGTTTATTTTTTCTTCTATTATCTCGTCTTTATAGAAATATTTTACCTCGTCTTTTACATTTAATTTTCCACTTAAAACTTTTATGTATATTTCTTTGTTTTTATCTTCATATTTTACATTACAGACTTTGGCTAAAAACTCGTTATTTTCATCATAAGACGTTGTTGTAAGCTTATCAAAAGATTCTATAAAGCTTTCGATATTTATATCATTTAATGCAGAACCTCTAAATACTGGATATATTTTATTTTCTTTAATTTGTTTTTTTAAATTATCTTCCCAAAGCTTTTTATTATATCCACTTTCAAAATAAACTTCCATTAAATTCTCGTCTCTTTCTGCTATAAAATCGATAAAATCTTCACTAAAATCTTCATTTTTAAATTCATCTGTCATATCGATTATATTTGAATCTAGATTTTCTTTAATATCAGAAATTACTTCATCTATAAAAAAGTTTTCACTATCTATTTTATTTATAAAAATAAAAGTAGGTATATTTTTCTTTTTTAAAAGTTTAAAAACTGTAGATGTGTGTGATTGAACCTTTTGCGTTCCGCTTACAACAAGTATAGCATAATCTAATATCTCTAAACTTCTCTCCATCTGACCGCTAAAATCGACATGTCCTGGAGTATCGACTAAAAAATATTCATTTTCATTATAGAAAAATCTCGCTATCTTTGAAAATACTGTTATACCTCTTTTTCTTTCAACTTCATAATTATCTAAAAAAGTATTCTTATGATCTACTCTTCCCCTACTTCTTATAGATTTTGTATGATATAAAATTTGCTCCGATAAAGATGTCTTTCCAGCATCGACGTGTGCTAATATCCCAATTGTTTTAATCATTTTATACCTCTTTCCTTAATAAACTTATAATAATACTTTTTTTAGTAAATAATACTTAAAACTATATTATCACACAAAGGAGGGATTTTGATGATTAATTTAGACTTAAACATAGTATCAACGTTAATTTTGGCGATTGTACTTTGTTTATTCGGAAATTTTATCAAAAACAAATTCAATATTTTTAATAAAGTATGCATACCGACACCTGTTATAGGTGGTCTATTTTTTTCTTTATTAATTTTTATTCTCAGAAAGTTTGGCATTTTAGAAATAACTATGGATACATCTTTAATGCCTTATTTTCTATCGATATTCTTTATAAGCGTTGGATTTTGTATAAATATATTTAGTGCAAAAGGCGGCGGAAAATTATTATTTTTATATTGGCTTTTATGCGCGATTTTAGGTCTTTGTCAAAACTTAATCGCCGTATTTTCGTCAAAACTTCTACATATCAAACCACTTCTCGGATTTATGTGCGGGTCTGTATCTATGGAAGGTGGACATGGTTATGCGCTCGCATTTGGAAAAACAATAGAATCTCTTGGGATTGAAAATGCATGTGCTATTGGGATTGCAGCGGCGACACTCGGGCTTATAACAGGCGGGCTTTTAGGTGGTCCTGTTGGAAGATTTTTAATATATAAATACGATTTAAAACCATTAAAAGGAGGAAGTCGACTTTTTAAAAACAATAAAAATCAAAATACTATAAAAACAAATAAACCTAAATTTCAATTTACACCTATAGTTTTTTTAGAAAATATTTTAATATTGCTTTTAATTATGAATATCTCGTTTTTTGTATCAAATATAATTAATTTAAAAACAAATATAATAATTCCAAATATAGTTATTGGAATGCTTTTATCTGTAATAATTAACAATTTCAATATCAAAAAACAAGTATTTGAATTCTATGAGGATTTATTTGAATTTATACAAAATATATCACTAGATATATTTTTGACTATGGCGCTTATGAGCATCGATTTATACGCCTTATCTAGCCTTCTTGGACCTATACTTATTATTGTATTTTTCCAAGTTTTATTTGTATTAATCTACGGAGTATTTATATGCTTTAGAGTTTTAGGCAAAGACTACGATGCTGCAATCATGATAAGCGGTCTTATCGGCCACACACTAGGTGCTACACCTAATGCCCTTGCAAATATGTCTACACTTACAAGTAAATACGGCAAAAGCGAAACAGCCTTTTTAATAGTGCCTATGGTCGGTGCATTCTTGCTCGATGCCTTTTCAATGCCTTGTATTTTATTTTTTATAAATTTTTTAAAATAGATACATAAAAAAGTATTAAAAAACATAAATTTTACCATACTAAAAACATGAAATATTTTTAGTATAATAAACAAAATAAAGCAAAGGGAATAATTAAAATAAAATCTATTAGAAAGTTGTGATACTATGATAAAAAGCAATCTAAATTGCATCGTATCAAGTTGTGCTTATAACAACGACGGTTATTGCTATGCCTCTCATATTAAAATAAATGGTTACGATGCTATAAATTCAAAAGATACAAATTGCGAAACTTACGTAAAAGGCTCATTTGAATCTCTTTCATCTAAAAGCGATGAAGTTATAACAAATAGTCAAAATATTAGCTGCTCTGCAAAAAACTGTACATATAACTTCTACGGAGGTTGTAATGCTGATCATGTTTTAATTAGTACAAGAGACAGTAAATGTGATACTTTTAGAATTAAAAATTAAAAACACTAAAAAACGGGCTTTATAAATGCAAGGCCCGTTTTTATATACAAATAATTAAATAATTTCTTCTTTTAATCCTGGATTTTTAAGTTGATATTTTTTCATTTCTTCTATCATATTTTCTTTTATTGTTTTTGCAAGTTCAACTGTTCTTAATTTTGGATTTTTTAAGTGGTCATATATTGGTTCTAAAAATTCAACTTCTACATCTTTTGAATTTATTTTACCTACTGGTTGGTATCCTTCATAAGTGTGTAGTGAGTTTTTAATTACCATTGGCACTATTGGGCATTTAGCTTTATATGCTATTTTTAAAGCACCTGGCTTAAAATCTGAAACTAAAGACTTTGGATCTTTTACCCAAGTTAAATCTCCTTCTGGGAATATCGCCATACTTTGGCCTTCTTTTATATTTTCTGCGCATTTATTAATGCTTTTTACCCCTTCACGATTATTTTCCCTATTAATATACACAGATTTTGTAAGTTCTATCCAGTGTCTTAAAATAGGAATATTTCTCCATGTTGGAACATCTGCAATAACAACTCCAATTGGCTTTGGTGTACTAGATATTAATATAAAACTATCTAACATACTAGAGTGATTTATGACAAACAATACTGGTTCTTTTGGCACTCTTTCTTTTCCCAAAATATTTAATTTAATATTTACCAAATCTAAAGATTTACTAGCTTGATCTTTTAAAAACTTAAATTTCTCTTCACTAGAATATTTATGAGGATTTTTCGTAAATTTTCTAATTAGAGGTAAAGAAGAAATAAAACCTATAATCTGATATATTGCAAATTTTAAATAATTAAACATTGTCACAACTCCTACTCATGTATTTTTTCCCAATAAATCATTTTATCATATACTTTTATATTAGTAAATATTTTTACTAATTATAAAAAGTTTATTCTAAAATTTTTATAATTATATAAACTTTATAAAGGAGGTTTTTTAATGCTAAATAGAACTCTTGTAATAAATATTCACACTTTCACAGGAGAATACATAAATTTGAATTTACCTGTGGAATTTGTAAAAAGGCTAATTGACAATAATTGTTTTGATTTTTTCTATTATAAAGAAGACGCTATCGACTGCGACAAGTTATTAAAACTTGTAAATAATGCCTTTAACTACGATTTAACTGGTTATATAGGCGAAATTACAACTGCAGATAATAATCATATAGAACTCAGTATAAATTAGTTTGTAATATTTTCCATTTTTAGTTTTATTATATTTTATATGGGTATGTATTAAATATAATAAAAACGGGAGGAATCTTTATAATGGATAGATTATTAGAACTTATAAATAGAAAATTTTTAAAAGATAGCGAGTTTTTAGAATTAGAAGATAATGATAATGTAATTTCATGTGAATACTACAGACCGCACAACGCTCATTACAAAGAATTTTTAGTTACTATAAATAATAATGGAAAAATCGAAGAACATATAGTTTGTTATAAAGCTATGTAATATTATGTAAAAAAAGTACTGTATTGATTAAATCTCTACAGTACTTTTTTATTAGTCTATTTATATTTATTTTCTTAAGATTTCTTTTACTTTTTCACTATTGTTATAAGGACTGTTTGGGTCACTTCCTCTTAAATCATAAAAAGCATTTTTTGCATCTTGCAATCTATCATTTTTATAATATAGCATTCCAAGATGATAATAAGAGTCATCATAAAAATTACTAGACGCCTTATATGTATTTACAAACTTTTTATAGTATTTTATAGCATTATCATCATCACCTAATTTTTGATATGAAAGAGCCATATTATAAATTGCATCTTCTCTAAATTTATATGTATCATTAGCTTTTAAAGAATACTCGTAATATTTTATAGCTGTTTTATAATCTCCTGCTTGTTTGTATTTATTAGCACTAAAGTAAAGATTTTCTGCTCCTTTTGCTATTTCAGTAGCTTCTTTTTCTTGTTCTTTTAATTTTTCGTCATTTTCTTTAGCATCTTCTTCTGTTTTTTGTGCTTCATTTAATTTTTCATCTTTTTTAGAAAGTTCCTTATCTTTTTCATTTAATTCACTTTCTTTTGAACTTATTTGCTCGTTTAAATCATTAATTTTCTTTTGGTTATTTATATAAAAAGCACCCATACAAACTATAAGTATTGCAATTACAGAATATAAAATTATATGCTTTTTATCTTTTTTATTACTTTTCTTATTTGTTTTAGATATTTCTTCTTTTGTAGTATTTTCTTCAGTTTTCACTTCTACATTTTTATTTATACTATTTTCGATATTTTCTCCATCTTCATTAAATTTCTCAAAAATCGGATTATCCTTATCTATACATCTAAGCTCTTCTAACAAAGCTTTCTTTTTAGCATTATCTCCAACTCTATCATAAAGAAGTATAGATATTACATATGGCTCTATAAGCTCTGGTTCTTCTAATTTTAAACTATCGAATATCTCTATTGATTCTTCGTTTAATTCTTCATTTATAAATCTTATTGAGTGGTTGTATCTTTCTAAGAAAACTTTAAAATCCTTAGATGATAATAAGTTTACATATTTTCTAGACAACTCATTATTGCCATAGCATTGACTTGTGTAGAAGCTTTCAAATGCTTTTGAGAAATCACATTTTAATAAATATAAAAGACCTTTTAGGTTTAGTATATCTGGATCTTTTGGATTTAATTTAAATGCTTCTTCTATAAACTCAACTGCTTTAGTAATATAATGTCTAGTCGCTAAATCAAGTGCATTATTGTACTTGTTATAAGAGTCTAATTTAATTTCTTTTGAAATCTCACTCGAATTAGTTTTAAGTTCTTTTTGTAAATTTAAAATCGTCTCATTTTTATAATTCGAAGTAACGTATGTTTGCTTTAATGCCTTTAATGTTTTATTATCTTCATTTTCATCTTCATCTATTATCTTTCTTATTGGTTTTTCCTCTTTCTTTTCTTTATGAGCCTTTACTGGTTCTGGTTTCCACTTTAAGCATATTCATTTTTGCAAAATAATCATCTATTTTTTTTACTTGGTCTTCATCTAAATTAGATAGGTGAGATGTAACGGTTATGCCTATATCTTTTTTCAATATTTCTAAGAACTCTTTATTTTTAATATCATATTTCTTAGCTAACTCATGAACTCTTACTTTCATATATTCACCTTCCTTCAATCTTTTATTCATTCTTCTATTAATCCTCTTGCCATCTTCTTATCTTTTATTCCAATGACTGTTATTTCTTCTTTATTAAACACTTTTCCTAATTCCTGCATACTTCCTACTACAACATACGGAATTTTTAACTCACTTATTCTTCTAAGTACTTTCTCTTCATTCTTTTTGGAAATATCCTGTGCCATTACTATAAAATGTACATGTTCAATATTTTCAAAAAGTAAGTTTATTCCAAAAACTAATTCTCCTGAATTTTTCATTGAATTTAATATATTTAAATAATTTTTATTTGCCTTGTTTATTATATTTAACATAGACATCAAGTCTTGACTATCAAGCTTTACTTTATTATGTTTAGCTAATTTTCCTAAACAATTAAGTGATTTACAAACATATACTGCCCTTGATTGTTTTTTTTGCTCCTTATCAAATTCATAAAAAGCTTCTTTTACTTTGGCAAGTCTAAATAATTTAGATTTTTCATTCTTTGCTCTACAAATTATACAAGTTCTTTCTGGTATATGAGTATTACTCATTTTCTTCCTCTTTTAAAGTTTCATTCTCAATAACTTTAATGTCAACTCTCATTCCTGTTAATCTAGCTGCAAGTCTTGCATTTTGTCCATTCTTTCCAATTGCTAATGATAATTGTGATGGTGCAACCAATACTCTTGCTGTTCCATCTTCTAAAATCGTAACATTTGATACAACTGCTGGACTAAGAACTGCTGAAACAAATTCTTCCACAACTGGTTTCCATTCAACTATATCTATTCTTTCTCCATTTAATTCATCAACAATATTTTTAATTCTTGCTCCTCTTTGCCCTATACAAGCTCCAACTGTATCTATATTAGGCACTTCTGAGTATACTGCAACCTTAGCTCTTGAACCTGCTTCTCTTGCGACTGATTTTATTTCAATTATTCCTGATGTTATTTCTGGAATTTCAATTTCAAATAGTTTCTTTAAAAGTCCTTCATTCTTTCTTGAAATCAATATTTTTGGGAATTTATTTGTTTTCTCTACACTTAAAACATATACTTTTATTCTTTCTCCAACCCTATACACATCAGAAACTGATTGTTCAGCTGGTGGAAGTATTAACTCTATTCCATCTATTTCAATAAAAATATTCTTTCTATTGTCAATCCTTCTAATTATGCCTGTTACTATAC
>SKEK01001305.1_pt1 | contig 11165 bp, 7 predicted proteins | sample 4826761 | NCBI WGS metagenome assembly SKEK01 (sample SAMN11008811, study PRJNA524170) | human gut metagenome | biome: Human fecal sample; material: Feces; isolation source: fecal sample from pouch patient p32 | host: Homo sapiens | place: Israel: Tel-Aviv | collected 2015-10-13 | reverse complement strand
TTTGTTCTCCTTAATTATGTAAGGAGTATTTGATCATGTATAAGCAATAAAAAACAGCTTCAGGTAATGAGGAATATCTCAATTTTTAAACATAAAATGTGAATTATTTAGTACAAAAAGTGTACTTCTGATGATCTTTCCCTGTATACATCCGGTCTGCGGGGCTGTGTGCCAGGCGGTCATCGTCGGTATCGCCGGTCACCTGGTGGCGCAGACGCATTCCCGGAAAGGCGTCATAAAAGAAGCGGCAGCTCAGGGCATCACGGTCGAACAGCACCAGGTAATCATCGCGGCGGCGCAGGATGTACTGGGCGTGATACGGGTTACTGGTTTCGATATTGGCTAACATCCGCTGTTTTATTAATGCGATATCTAAAATCAGGATGGAAATAGTGATGTATATCACTATTTCCATGATCTTGCCTTGCGTTCATCCAGGCAGGAATATCCCTGTTAGCAGCCTCTGTGCGATGTACGCCAGCGGTCTGTAAAGAAACCGATTACCTTATAACAAAACCTCTAACGTAGTTTATAATACATCAGGAATATTAATAAAACCTTCTGGGTCAGATATCTCAATAAATATCATATCAGGCTCAAAAGTTTCAGGGACTTTTAATTTCGCTGAAATTAACCAACCTTGCTTAGAACCAATACTAATAGATTTATAGCTGTAATTGGCATGTAGACTATTTTTAATATAAGGAATTTCCCTTAACTCTAACTCACGCCGAGCCAAGTCAAGAGCCATTTCGATAGTTATTTTGTTATGTTTTATCAATTTGTTAGTCCCATCATGAATTTTTCTCTCAATCCCTCAACATATTTTATGGCATGAGCTATTTCCGCTTCATTGAATAAATTTTTACTTTTTAATATTTCATTTAGAACGTGTTCCTCCCTAGATAAACGTCCTAGTGCTTCGTATGCTTCTCGTCCAATTTTCGCAAATTGCTTAGCATGAATCACTTCATGATACACCTCATATAAGGTAGCATTTTTCCTAAGATAAATATTGCGAAGGCCATAATCAAAAGCTGCCCTAGCATTTGGTGGCAAATATTTATCTGCTTTCCTTATTACTTTAATTCCTAGCTTCTCCATTTCTTTAGCAATATTGTTTATTTGACTACGTGATAAACGAACCCCATCCAGGAAACCCGTATGCCCACTAACACGACGACCATCGCCAATATAGTCCATCAAACTGCTGATTTTAGAACTTGCAGCCAATCCCAGCGGATCAACCCACCCACAAGGATTCGGCACATACCGGTAAGTCTGCTCCCCGCCCAGCAACCCCAGCGGATCACTCACCAGGTACATTCCGGTTTCCGGCTCGTAATACCGGAACCGGTTATAGCACAGCCCTGATTCCGCATCCTGCCACTGTCCTGCATACAGCAGGCCGGGGTCGGCTTCCGGGTCCAGTTCCCCGCGCGGGTCCGGGTAGCCGGTGTCTGCGGGCAGACTGAGTGCCAGCCCCCACAGGCTGGTCTGCCCCGGTCGCCAGACGGTTTTACCTTCACTGTTAAAGAGCATCAGCGGGCGGCCCGTCAGGTCGCTCACCGCGTGATTCGTCCGCGTCACCCACTGCGGGGCCACGGACGGGTGCGGCTGCCGTACCCGGCTGAACTGCTGGCTTATCAGCTCAAAGCCGTTAAACACCAGGTGCCTTACGCTGTACAGTTTATCATCGCGGTATTCCCGGATTTCCGCAATACTGTCGCCGTCCCACAGATACGTGAAGCGGATTTTCTTCCGGTCGCAGCGTTTCTCTGTTCGTCTGCCGCTGGCGTCGTGGCGGTATTCCCACTGCTCACCCTGTGCGCTGCAATACCCGGTCAGCTGGTCACGGCTGTCCCACCGGAACCGCTCTGTTTCCGGGCGATAGCCGTCACGGTGTTTTGTCCGGCTGACCATCCGGCCTGCGGCGTCATAGTCATACTGCGTGTTTCCGGCCTGTTTCAGCCGGTGGCCTCCGGCATACCGCTCAGTCTCTTCACTTATCCGGTGCCTGCCCGCAGACTGCGCCTTCAGGTAGCCACAACTGTCATAGCCATAGGACTCATCGCCTTCGCCATAGCCCAGCCCGGTGCCTGAGGCTGTCACCGCCGTGACCTGGCCGTTCCGGTCCAGCCGGTATTCCCGCCGTGTTTCCCGTCCGTAATCTTCCCGGCTGGTGACGCCTGACACGTTACCCGCGCTGTCGTAACGGTACTCCCGTACCAGTGAGGGAACCAGCCCGCCCCATGTGGCTTCTTCCGGAAAAAATCCGGCGCGCTGGCTGACAGGCTGACCGGCTGCATTCCAGCCCTGTTCACAGGCAAAACCCCGGTTACTGTGCCGGAGCACTTCACGTCCCGCCTCATCACGGCTGAACGTCAGCGTCTCATCCCCCGGCAGGATAACCTCTGCCAGTTCTCCGGCGGCGTTGTAACGGTAGGTGGTTTTCAGCAGGGATTCATCGGGATGTCTGTCGCGTTCATCTTCCGGTGGCAGGATACAGCGGATGACGGTGTGTTCATCGGGGTAGTGGTATTCAATGGCCCGTCGGCCCTGAGTGGTGACATTCACCCGGCCGCGTTCGTCGTAGCCGGTGCGCTGTGATGTGCCGTCCGGGCTGAAGATACCCGTCAGCCTGCCGGATTTGTCATAGGCATACTGCGTTTTCCCTTCCGGCGAGATGACTTCTGCCAGGCGGCCTGCGGCATCCCGGCTGTAGAGGATGGTTTCCTCCAGGCCGTTAACCCTGGCGGTACAGAGGCCATCGGCGTCATAGCGGTAACGCCAGACCACGCCGCCCCAGTCATGCTCTTCCGTCACCCGGCCGCAGTTATCCAGAACATAAAGATATGATTCACCCTGCGGGTTAATGACTTCTGTCAGTTGCAGCGTGTCTTTATCGTAGCGGTACTGCCAGCGGTGGCCTTCACCGTCCGTTCGCGCCACCGGCAAATCGAACGGGCCGTACTCCATTGTCCAGACAACACCATTGCCGTCCGTGTACGCCAGCAGGTTGCCGTGGCGGTCATAGCGAAATCCTTCCGCGCCGGTTCCAGCACGTTCAATGCCGCTCAGTTTATGGTGCTGCTGCCACTGTAACCGCACTGACTGACCGCCGGGGCCGCGCATCTTCACCGGCAGGTCGTGACCGCTGTATTCGGTGTGGTGTTCACGGCCCATCACGTCGGTGAGTGTTTCCGGCCGGTTGTGGTGGTCGTACTCTATGCCCAGACGCCGTTCATCCTGGCGGAATATTCCCGACAACAGCCCCTGAGCGGTGTACGCCAGCCGGGTCTCTTCGCCCTGTGGCGACACCAGGCTTACCGGCAGGCCGCGTTCATCGCACAGCTGTGTCCACGTCTGCCCGGCAGGGTCGGTGATGTTGCTGAACAGGCCGCGCTCATCATAGCGGTACAACCACTCCGCGCCGTCTGCCGCCGTGTAACGGCTTAACTGACCGTGTGCGGCGTTGTATTCAAACTTCTCCACCCGCCCGGCAGGGGAGTGGCGGGCCAGCAGGTGATGGAATTCATCCCATTCATACGTGGTGGTGCTGCCGTCCGGCGCTTCTTCCCGCAGAATATTGCCGTCAGGATCATAGTAATAACGGTGAATGCCCTTGCCGTCCGTCACGGTGGTGCAGCCGTCACCATAGTCCAGCGTGGCGTTGTAATAGCCCTCCGCCCCGGTGACATTCACGCACCGGCCCTGTGCATCGTAGGTGAAACGGCTCCACGTCTGGTCGTTATCGGACCAGCGGATGATCCGGTCCGCAGCGTCGTACTCATAAAACAGGTGGTAGTCCAGCCGCGCATCCGCTTCTGTCAGCCGCCCCCGCGCATCCTGTTCGTAGGTCGCCAGCGTCTGTATGCCGTTATCCGTGCGGTGAATGGCTTTCAGGTAGCCGCTGGCATGGTACGTCAGTTTAAGCCGGATCCCGTCGGTGTGACTGACACCCGTGATCCGGTACTGGCTGTCGCGCTCAAACGTGATGCGGTTGCTGGCGGTGTCACTCATCCCGCCCAGCATATACATCCGGTCACCGGGGCTGTGTGCCAGGCGGTCATCGCTGGTATCGTCAGTCACCGGGTGGCGCAGACGCATTCCCGGAAAGGCGTCATAAAAGAAGCGGCTGCTCAGGGCATCACGGTCGAACAGCTCCAGGTAATCATCACGGCGGCGCAGGATGTACTGGGCGTGATACGGGTTAACCGCCGTATCACTTTCACCGTCGAAGGCGAAGTTCAGCGTGGCTCCCAGGCTGATGATATCCACCCGGTTTCCCTGTTCACGCACCCAGGCGTATTCGCTCCAGGAGTCGCTCCAGCCCACGCCGGTCAGGCCATGCAGCGGCAGTACAGAACTGTGGAAACGGGTGAAGGAGAGGGGGAGTGTCTGGCCCAGGGTGAAGTCGGTACGTTCGTCGCAGTACGCGCCGGTTACCGGATCGACAGGATCTGTTACCCATCTGATGACTTTATTGGCAATACTTTTTAACGACTTACCTGTTTTCCCCAGCAACGCGCCGAGCTTTGCCCCCAGCAGCTTCCCGCTTTTCCCCAGCAGGTTCCCCAGTTTGCCGAGTCTCGCCAGATTCTTCAGTTTTCCCAGCAGTCCCGCTGGCGGCAGAAGATAGCTGGCTATCGTTATTCCCCCCAGGATCATTCTCTGCCACGGCGGGAACTCCGGCTGGATATCCAGATAGGTCACCTGCTCACCGCCAATAAAGACGTCCGGCGAACCTCCCACGATTGCTGCGCTGCACTCCAGTTTGTCGCCCTGGCGTGCGGCAGGCTGATTGTTGATAAAGACGTTGCTGCTGCCCTGGGCTATCCTCGGTGGTTTGTTCTCCTTGTCGCAGAGCGCCGTGTCCTCACCGGCTTCCGGGAAATCCACATCTTTTTTGATTTCGCCACGCCCGCCCACCATGGTGGCAAACTCCATTAATACCGGACCGGCGGGAAACAGAAGCGATGCGCCGGCGCTGACGCGATCCATAAAACCGGCATTGCTGTCCGTCAGGGTGATAACAGCGTTCCCCCAGGCCTTCGCCAGTGGTACTGCTTTTTCCGCTGCCGATTCAAGCAGGTCAGTGGCAATATCACCCCATGAGGGTTCCCCCTGTGGGACTTCAGGTATTGCTCCAGGTGGGGGAGGAGGGGGAAGGGTGACGGCGGCCCTGGCAGCGGGCTTTCCGTTAATTTTTACGTTTTCAGAACCGGTATTGATGGCGCCGTCCGTGTCACAAAAACTGTTTATCCATGACTCAAGCTGGTTCTGTTTCTCCTCCACATAATCACTCGCCTTATAGCTGGCATACATCAGCGCAGGCACCAGAACCAGCGCATAAGGGCCGGTGGCACAGGCGGCCATAATCAGGCAACCTTCTGCGATGGTCACTATCGCCCCCAGCACGGCCCCTGCCAGCGCCCCCAAAAAACTCTTGTGCTGAATTTCATCGCCCAGCCTGGCGGCGGGGGGGCCAGACTTTTTTGATGCCAGCATCTGTGCAATGGCTTTGTCGTTGGCTGCCCGTTTCATCTGGCTGGCGACCATCGCCTGCTGTGACAGCATTCGCATTGCCAGCGTACCGCCTGCGGTCGCTCCCTGTGGCCCGCCTGGTCCTTCACTCATGTGTTATCCCTCGTTTATGTCAGCGCGGCTGGTCCTTTTGGATGTCATTCTCCGGTGGCAACGGGGTGAAGCTCTTTATCACCTCCAGCAGCATCGTCTTTTGACTGTTCTTCAGGGATAAGGAGGTGCTGAAAGTGAAGGTCAGCAGCGTATCTCCACGCCGCTGGAATACGGCTATCTGGCTAATCCGCCCCTGATTCCCCTCATCTTCCGGACCGTTCCAGGAATAATCCAGCAGCCAGGCCGGGGCCTCTGCCAGAGTGATTTCCCGGCAGGCATGTTCGGTGTACCCATCAAGTTTGCCCTGGTACAGCGCCAGCGTTTCCTGGTACAGCTCTGGTGTCAGGGTTCCCTGTGGAACGGCTTCGCGGGTAATGACCAGGTTGATGCCACTGTTATCTGTGGACACCAGGACCTGCATTGACTGATCCTGCCATTGAGACGGCAGTTGAATGTGGCCTTCATTAAAAGTGAACTGCATAAAATACTCCCTGATAATCTGAGTGAATCAGTTGATGAAAACAGAACCGCCCACGATGGTGATGCCATCCTTCGACAGCCTGATTACCGTCGATTCCCCGACCTGTAGCTGAATGCCATCCGGCGTCAGCGCAATTTTGCTTTCCTCCACGGCCAGCAAAATTTCCTTAATCGCCGTATAAGCCTGTATACCGTCGCCTTCGCCACCATTGTTTACAGCGTCAACATGCACCGAACCGGCAATCGTGCCTCTGTCCTGAAAGACATCCTCAGATAAAGACCCTTTCAGTACTCCGGTGATCTTGTGGCCTTTTTCCACCGTAAGAAGGCGGTTACCTTCCTGGATCGTGACCGTCTGGTCATTTTTTACGGTTTCGCGGTGATCGTGTTTTACGGTGGTGGTACGGTCGTTGAGCACTTCGGTATCCATGTTCTTCTGCGCGTGGATGTAGACCTGTTCTCTCCCTGTCGCATCATCAAACTTCAGCTCATTAAATCCGCTGCCCATGTACGTTTTGGAGCGGATGGTCATCTGCGTCTTTGTTCCCGGCAGGCTGCCGGGGGTGCGGTTTTCCTGGTGGTAGGTGCGCCCCATAATGATCGGCTGGTCCGGATCGCCGTTGAGGAAGTCTACAATCACCTCCTGACCCACACGCGGTATCGCCAGGTGGCCAAAACCGGTGCCTGCCCACGCCTGTGCCACACGGATCCAGCACGAACTGTCTTGGTCTGCCGGGTTATAACGGTCCCAGTTGAACTTCACCCGCACGCGACCATGTTCGTCGCAGAAGATTTCCTCGCCTGCCGGTCCTGTCACGACAGCGCTCTGCGGGCCGTCGACCAGCGGTTTCAGCAACGGCTGTGGTCGCCATGTTCTGTCTGCCGGGATCACCGCAAAATGGTTCTCCAGCGCCGTCCCCGCTCCCTGCCGTCCTGGCACCGCCTGTGGCTGTTCGCCGTGCAGTTCACTTGCCACCACCTGCCATTCCCGGTTCAGGTTCGCCTGCGGATGCCCCGTCAGCACAATTCGTCGTCCCGGCCATATCTCCGGCGAGCGACTCATTCCCCGCGCGGTTTCTGCATTGTTTCGCCAGCCGTCCATCTGCCAGCGGGCAAAGTTCTGCCCGTGGGCACCCTTGAAACGTCCGGGGTAGTCATACACTTCATACTGCGTGCGCTGGTAATCCTGGTACTGGCCTTCCTGATCAAAACGCCCTGGCCAGCCGGGTCGTTTAAAGGTGTAGTCCTTGGTCACCACGGAAGAAGGGCGGATTTGTGCGCTGTAGCGGAACTGGCTGATGCAGAGGGTGCTCACCTCGGTACGGGTGTTCGGGTTCCAGGGGATCTCAAAGGACTCCGGCAGATAACGCACGGTGTCGCACAGGACCAGGCTCTGGTCGGTACTTTTTTGCGCGTGCTCCTCATAAAAGAAGATGCCTTCCTCCGCCGCCATCCGGCACAGGAAATCGTAATCGGTTTCGCCGTACTGGACACAAAACTCACGGGAAGGATGCGGCTCGCTGAACAGCGGACTCCACTCGGTCACACCGTTTTCCTTCAGGATCGTAGCGAGGATGCTTTCGATGTCCTCATTCTGGAAGATACGGAAGTTCTGGCGCAGCCCTGTGCGCCACAGCGGCGGGCACACCTTCATGCTGTACAGCATCTGGTTTTTGTCGTTCTCCCCCAGTTCAAACCAGGTCACCACACCTTTCACCCGGCGCTGTACGTCATCGCCCTGCCATACCGTCAGGTAGGCCATTTTGTCCAGCACCTGCGCAAATTCAAGGGAAAGAAACTGCTGACTGACCAGAGAAAGGTCGAGGGAAAAAAGTGAAGAGAGTGACTGGGTGAGATGAAAGGAAACCACCGCAAACGCGTCCGGTGGCAGGCCGTCCACTTCAAGTGTGAAACGTAATCCGGTTGACATAGCAACCTCCGTGAAAATGAATAATAATCCGCACATATTGCATGTACAACATGTCGGGCGGATGAGATAAGCGAGTCGACATCTGGCGTTACCGGGGAATATCAGAAAAATGTCATGGTTATGTGATGATTTAGTCTGGGATTTTACTTCAGAGAAACGGGTGTCTGTTTAGTCAACAAAATAATCACAAACGCAACGGATGGGTTCTCGACGTTATTCACGACAGGCTCGTACATTACAGCGAGTAATAAAAAACCTGATATGCAAAGTCAAACCAATATTCATAATGTCTTTTTATTCACAACAATAAATAATTCAATAACAATCATTGAAATGAATGATGTTTTGTATAAGGAATATACGCTACCGCCCCACCCTGATAACATGATCTGCACATTGCCATCTTAACGTCGTTAAACACTAGCTTAATAGTGGATATTTCAAATTAGGAATTTATTAAATTCACCTGATGAATATAATAAGCAAATAGCATAGAAAATAATGACAACTCCCCCGAGGGGACCATTTCCAAAGCACTGCACCACCACCTGGTGCCCGGATGATCTTGCTTCAGTGGTAAGAGTACCTGATGCATTGTTCCCAAAATGGTGTTTTCCCCTGCCCCTCCAATAATGTGTAGCTCTCACTTGATAATCTATTGATTAGGTTATATTAAGAATCAACATTTAAAATACATCCATTTTCTTGAATAAATCAACATGTTTATTAATCAATTGCTGTTTTAGCTCTGACTCATCAAGCTCTCCATATTTGTCCTACAGATAATTGCGAATAAATACAGAGAACGCCATTTATCCTTTTAGCATACCTGCCGGATATTTTTATTTGTATTAATATTAATTGCATCTCCAACTCCGAGCATATCCATCATTAAAAACATTTTGAGATTATAGAATGCCTGTGATAACAACTGAAACATCTGCACAATGTGAATAGTTAGTTTCTTTTCAGAGGAAATGAAATAGACACGCTGAATGAAAAGGAGAGTGATATAAATTAAAAAACATACCATGAATTTAATTAATTACGCCCATCATTGTGGATAAAGTTACTGAATAATAAATAACATAATCCTCTGGTATCCCACTCAAATAATTTCATTCCTTTTTAATACTTCTTGTAATTTCGGTAACTGACATACAGCATCAGCAATCGCACTGATATTCGTGGCATTATCCTGAAACCATTCATGCCCAGGCCCCCATGTGCGCATAGTGCAAAGATAACAGTCCACCAGCGTTAGTTGCTCACCAAACGCATAAGGTTCAGCAGTGAGCTGCGAATTCAACCAGATATAAAGCGATTTTCGATATTCAATTACATTCTTCTTTAACTGTTCAGGTGCGTCAGGAGCCCAACGCTCAGGGTAATCGGCGAAAGTGAATGTTGGATAGACATTAGCAACCAGCCAGACCAATAGCCGTTGAAACAGCTGACGTTCGGCGCGCCCAACCGGTGGCGCAAGGTCCGGGCGACGATCGAGAACCATCAATGCAATCGCCGCTGTCTCCGTCATAATCTCGTCATTTTCCAGCGCCAGTGTCGGAATCTGACACAACGGGTTCAGGGTTTTCAATAACTCGCGTGAAGTTCCCTCGTGGTCAAAACCACTGACATCAAAGAACTGATAAGGAATATCAGCCAGTGTTAGCATCAGCTCACTGATTGTAGAGCCCCATCCGGGTACGCCATACACCTTAATCATATGCCCCTCACAATCTTTTAAAGATTAAGTGTAGGACAGTACACAGGTTAACCAGCAAAAGGATTTGTCATTTTTTCGTCAGTTGTATTATTCCCCTTCAGGATTGTAAGGGGATGTTTTGCATCGTTTATCGATAACGGGTAGGATGCTGCGCCGATAGTTTTATACCCATAAAGAATAATGGTGATAACTATCATCGCCAGGATGAATAAACATTGTTCATGGCAACTTATATGACTTTTTCATTAAAGCAATCAGGGAGAGCAATGAGTAAACACGACACCGACACTTCAGATCAACACGCCGCGAAACGCCGCTGGCTTAATGCCCACGAAGAGGGGTATCACAAAGCGATGGGCAATCGCCAGGTACAGATGATCGCCATTGGCGGCGCGATTGGCACCGGCTTGTTTTTAGGTGCAGGAGCCCGACTGCAAATGGCGGGTCCAGCACTGGCACTGGTTTATTTAATTTGTGGCTTGTTTTCGTTTTTTATTCTGCGTGCATTGGGTGAGCTGGTGCTACACCGCCCTTCCAGTGGCAGTTTTGTCTCTTATGCCCGTGAGTTTTTGGGTGAGAAAGCCGCTTATGTTGCTGGCTGGATGTACTTCATCAACTGGGCGATGACGGGGATTGTTGATATTACCGCCGTCGCTCTGTATATGCATTACTGGGGTGCGTTTGGCGGCGTGCCGCAGTGGGTCTTTGCGCTCGCTGCACTTACCATCGTTGGCACCATGAATATGATCGGTGTGAAATGGTTTGCGGAGATGGAGTTCTGGTTTGCGCTTATTAAAGTGCTCGCCATTGTGATCTTTTTGGTCGTGGGTACAGTGTTCCTCGGTAGTGGTCAGCCGCTGGATGGCAACACCACTGGCTTTCATTTAATCACCGATAATGGCGGCTTCTTCCCCCACGGTTTGCTGCCTGCGCTGGTGTTGATTCAGGGCGTAGTGTTTGCTTTTGCCTCCATTGAAATGGTGGGTACAGCTGCCGGAGAATGTAAAGATCCGCAGACCATGGTGCCTAAAGCCATTAACAGCGTGATTTGGCGTATTGGCCTGTTTTACGTCGGCTCCGTGGTGTTGCTGGTTATGTTATTGCCGTGGAGCGCGTATCAGGCGGGGCAAAGTCCGTTCGTGACGTTTTTCTCTAAACTGGGTGTGCCATATATCGGCAGCATTATGAACATTGTGGTGCTGACCGCTGCCCTCTCCAGCCTGAACTCAGGTCTGTACTGCACCGGACGTATTCTGCGCTCAATGGCGATGGGCGGTTCCGCACCGAGTTTTATGGCGAAAATGAGTCGTCAGCATGTGCCGTATGCCGGGATTCTGGCGACACTGGTTGTGTATGTCGTCGGCGTATTCCTCAACTATCTGGTGCCGT
>SKEK01001298.1_pt1 | contig 11228 bp, 14 predicted proteins | sample 4826761 | NCBI WGS metagenome assembly SKEK01 (sample SAMN11008811, study PRJNA524170) | human gut metagenome | biome: Human fecal sample; material: Feces; isolation source: fecal sample from pouch patient p32 | host: Homo sapiens | place: Israel: Tel-Aviv | collected 2015-10-13 | reverse complement strand
GTTATAGACGGAGTAAATAATACTCTTATTAGATTTGCTAAATGCTGTACTCCTTTACCAGGAGATGAAATTGGAGGTTTTGTTACAAAACTTACAGGTATAACAGTTCATAGGAAAGACTGTCCAAATTTCCATGCTATGATAGAAAAAGATCCAAGTAGGGAAATTTTAGTTAAGTGGGATGAAAATTTAATAGAAACTAAGATGAATAAATATAATTTTACTTTTACAGTTGTGTTAAATGATAGACCTAATATATTGATGGAAATTGTCAATTTAATAGCTAATCATAAAATTAATATTACTTCTGTAAATTCTTATGAAGTGAAAAAAGATGGAGATAGAGTGATAAAAGTAAAAATATCAATAGAAATTAAAGGAAAAGCTGAATATGACTATTTAATAAGTAATATTTTAAAATTAAAAGATGTCATTTATGTTGAGCGTTAGAGAATGGAGAATTAATGAAGTTACCAATCACATATAAGTTAGAAAATAAAGATGGAAAAGAATATTATAAATGGAAAATTGGAACTGGAACATCAAAATTAAGAGAAAATTGGACTTTTGATTACGATATTGAAAAAAAGTATGATAAAAACTCTAATACAGATGGTTGGGAAAATACATTTTCTTTATATAAAAAATTAAAAGAAAATTTTTTAATAGGAAGATATGATGAGTATATCTATAATTTTAAATATAGTTATTTATATAGTCACATAAAGTACAAAAGATTTTACAGTAGATTTATAAGAGAGAATCCTAATTACTTGAAGGTTTATTTAGAGTTTGTTGAAGATATAAGGTTAGGAAAAGTAACAGAAAGTGTAACAGATAAATTAGAAGAAAAAGAGATTATAAAAGCTCTAAAGATAAATATACTTTATGCAGAAGTGTTACGTAGATTTTTTAAATTAAAAAAGAATATAAGGAGAAAACTTTGGTAAAGATTTTAAAAAGAGAAATAAATGTAGAACATATACAGATGTTTTTTTTATTTATATTAATTTATGAAATGGTAATAAAAAGAACGTTTAAGTATGACAATATTTTAATAGTATCTCTTATGGGAGTAACATTATATAAAAATAGAAAAATTAGTTTTGAAAAAAACATGAAAAAACTATATATATTGATTTTTATAAATGCATTTATTTTTTTATTAAGTTACTATAAAATTTTAAAATTAAATAATTTTATTTTAGACGAACGATTTGATATGGTTAATTCTATTGTATTTAAAAGTTTTTTATTATTCTTAATTGGTTTAAATCTTAATATAGAGTATAAAAAATTAAAATACATAATACCATTTATTTGTGTAGCTTCAATATCACCACTAATAAAAATAACAATTTTTGGTTTAAGATATGGATTTTTTAAAGCTAGAATTATGAATATGTGGGGACACGCTAACTATGTTGGATTTTTTTTAGGAATGATTACAATATTTTCAATTGTAACAGTTATTTTTTTTAAAGAAAAATTATTAAAAATAGTAGGATATATATTTGGAGGGTGGGCATTTTTTTTACTAATCTCATGTTCTCGGTCTAGAAACGCAATTTTGAGTTTGGTGTTAAATTTATTTGTATTGGCTGGAATATATATTTTTAAATCAAAAATAAATAAAAAAAAGATTCTATCAATTACTATTTTATTTTCTGGATTATTGATGATTCTTATAAAGTTTGACAAAAGATTTGAAAGTTTATTTAAGTTAGATAGTTTACTAAAAGATGGTAGAATTTATATATTAAAAACTACATTAGAGATTTTGAAAAAAAATGAGACTAATATATTTTTAGGAAAAGGTTTTAGTTATTATTTTAAGAATTTAAAGACAGGTTATGAAAATTTAAGTTCATTTCATAATGACTATATAGAGATTTTAATAAATCAAGGAATTTTAGGATTATTTTTCTACTTATTATTAACCTTATATATCCTATATCTTATAGTAAAGAATATAAAAAATATTGACTTTAAAAATAGTATATTTTATATTTTAGCACTACTTTTATGGATATATATATTTGTTTTAGGGCAATTTGATAATGTTATATATTCTAATAGAATTTTTGAAATGGCATACTTTATATTTGGTGTAAGTGTAAGCAAAAATTATGTAGGAAAAAGTTAAAAAATAAAGAATTGCAACATATAAGTGTTAATCAAAAAAGGAGGTAAAATGAAAGGAATCATATTAGCAGGAGGATCTGGAACTAGACTATATCCAGTAACAAAAGCAATAAGCAAACAAATAACACCTATTTATGATAAGCCACTTATTTACTATCCACTGTCTGTTTTGATGCTAGCAGGAATTAAAGATATTTTAGTGATATCGACACCTAGAGATATTGGAACTTTTGAGGAATTATTAGGTAATGGAAGTGATTTAGGACTTAAAATAGAGTACGCTATTCAAGAACATCCAAATGGTCTTGCAGAGGCGTTTATTATAGGTGAAAATTTTATAGGAAATGATTCGTGTGCACTAGTCCTTGGAGATAATATGTTTTATGGCCATGGATTTACAGGAATAGTTAAAGAAGCAGCTAAAAGAAAGACTGGAGCTACAATATTTGGATATTATGTAAATGATCCTAAATCCTTTGGTGTAGTTGAATTTGATAAAAATGGTAAAGCAATATCTTTAGAGGAGAAGCCAAAGATACCAAAATCTAATTTTGCGATTCCAGGATTATATTTTTATGACAATAGTGTTATAGAAAAAGCTAAAATAGTAAAACCATCTAAGCGTGGAGAGTTAGAAATAACAACGCTAAATGAGATGTATCTAAATGAAGGAACACTAAATGTATTAAGTTTAGGTAGAGGAATGGCTTGGCTTGATACAGGAACTCATGATGGACTTTTAGAAGCATCTAACTTTGTAAAAACAATTCAAAGTAGACAAGGTGTAATGGTAGCTTGTTTAGAAGAGATTGCCTATGGAAATGGGTGGATATCTAAAGAGAAGGTAGAGGAGTTAGCAAAACCACTATTAAAATCAGATTATGGTAAATATCTAATGAATCTAATAAAGGAGTAACTATGGGTAAGTTTAAAAAAGTTGAAACAGGAATAGATGGTCTAATAATAATAGAGCCAACTGTATTTGGAGATAATAGAGGTTTTTTTATGGAGAGTTACTCTAAAAAAGATTTTTTAACAATGGGAATAGATGCTGAATTTGTTCAAGATAATCACTCTAAATCCAAAAAAGGTGTATTAAGAGGATTACACTTTCAAACACAACATGTTCAAGGAAAACTAGTTAGAGTTACAGCTGGAGCTGTTTTAGATGTGGCAGTGGATCTTAGAAAAATGAGTCCAACTTTTGGAAAGTATTATGCAGTGGAGTTAAGTGCTGATAATAAAAAGATGTTTTATATTCCACCAGGATTTGCTCATGGATTTTTAACATTAGAGGATAATACAGAGTTTCAATATAAGTGTACAGATTACTATGCACCAGAGTTTGACTCAGGAGTATTATGGAATGACTCTGAAATAGGAATAGAGTGGAACTTTGAAAAATATGGATTATCAGCAGAGGCAATTCTACTTTCTGATAAAGATAAGAAACAACAAACATTGCAAGAGTTTGTAGAGAGCGGAGTGGTAATAGGATGATACTAATTACTGGAGCTAATGGACAATTAGGACATGATTTTCAAAGAATATTAAAAGAAAGAAATCTAGATTTTATAGGTACTGACTATAAAGAACTAGATATTACAAATATAGGTGCAGTAAGAGAGTTTATAAAAGATAAAAAGATAAATCTTATCATAAACTGTGCTGCTTATAACAATGTGGATAAAGCAGAGGAAGAAGTAGAGATGTGCTATAAGTTAAATGCCTATGCACCAAGAGATTTAGCATTAGTAGCTAAAGAGATTGGAGCGGATTATATAACATACTCTACAGACTTTGTTTTTGATGGAAGTAAAAACACTCCATACGTAGAGGAGGATGCTCCTGCACCACTCTCTGTGTATTCAGAAGCTAAAGCTGAGGGTGAAAAATTGGTATTAGCTGCTTATGATAAAAGTTTTGTAGTAAGAACATCTTGGGTATTTGGAATAGCTAATAATAATTTTAATAAACAAGTTATAAACTGGAGCAGATCTAGAGATACTTTAGGAATAGTTGATGATCAAATCTCTGTTCCCACGTATTCGTATGATTTAGCACTATACTCTTTAAAACTGTTAGAAACTAAAAAGTACGGGCTGTATCACCTAAGTAACAGTGGAGTAGCTTCAAAATATGATCAAGCAAAGTATGTTTTAGATTCTATTGGATGGCAAGGAACTCTAAACAGAGCTAAAAGTAGTGATTTTGTACTGCCAGCTAAAAGAGCTGAGTATTCAAAGCTTGATAGCAGTAAATTAGAGGTAGTTATAGGAGAGAAAATTCCAACTTGGGAAAGTGGGATAGATAGATTCCTAAATGAGATGAGAGAGAAGGGGGAACTGTAATGAAAACTTACTTAGTAACAGGTGGAGCAGGATTTATTGGTGCAAACTTTGTTAAATATATGTTAGAAAAGCATGGTGATATAAAGTTAGTTGTACTAGATAAACTAACATATGCTGGAAATCTCGGAACTATTAGAGAAGAGCTAAAAGATTCTAGAGTATCTTTTGTTAAAGGAGATATCTGTAATAGAGAACTAGTTGAAAATATATTTATGCAACATGACATAGATTACGTTGTAAACTTTGCAGCAGAAAGTCATGTAGATAGAAGTATTGAAAATCCTCAGATTTTCTTAGAGACAAATATACTTGGAACGCAAAATCTAATGGAAGTTGCTAAAACTTTTTGGACAGCCGGAAAAGATAGTAATGGATATCCAATCTATAAAGAGGGAAAAAAATTCCATCATGTTTCGACAGATGAGGTTTATGGAAGTTTATGTAAAGACTGGGATATTCCAAAAGAGTTAATTTTAGATGAAGCAGTTGCTGCAATTGCAACTGGAAGAAAAAATCTTCAAACTTATGGAAAGAAGATGTTTACAGAAAGTACTCCATTAGATCCAAGAAGTCCATATTCAGCATCTAAAACATCATCAGATATGATAGTTATGGCATATGGAGAAACATATAAGTTTCCATTTAATATAACAAGATGTTCAAATAACTATGGACCATATCACTTCCCAGAGAAGTTAATTCCACTAATTATTAAAAATATCTTAGCTGGTAAAAAACTTCCTGTATATGGAAAGGGAGATAATGTGCGTGACTGGTTGTTTGTTATGGATCACTGTAAAGGTATAGATATGGTGCTCTCTAATGCTAAGGTACATGAAATCTATAATATTGGTGGATTTAATGAGGAGCAAAATATCAATATAGTAAAACTTACTATAGACACAATAGCTAGAATCATGAAAGAGGAGCCAAAATATCAGACTATTTTAAGTACTGATTTAGCTAATATCAATTATAATCTGATAACTTATGTACAAGATAGATTAGGGCATGATACTCGCTATGCCATTGATCCAACTAAGATAGTAACTGAACTTGGATGGTATCCCGAAACACCATTTACAGAAGGAATAGAAAAAACTATTAGATGGTATTTAGATAACCAAAGCTGGGTAGAGGAAGTAGCCTCTGGAGACTATCAAAAGTACTATGAAGAGATGTATAATAATAGATAGAGTGAGAAGCTAGAGTCTAAAGAGACTCTAGCTTTTCTTTTAGCTGCTTGTAATAAGTATTAACTAAATTTTTCTCATATTTTTGACAATCAGTTAAAAATTTACCAAGGATTTCATCTTTAGAGCAACTGGCAATATTAAAGTAATCTAGATAGTAGTTTAGTTTTCCCTTTAAAATCCTACAAGTTTTAGCTTCATCATTAGAACTATTTAATAGATTAGGTCTAAAATTCCATTTACCACTAGCAGCTTTTACAATGCAACTGTTGATATTGTTACAATGACCATTTTTAAACTCAAGAGTAGCTTTTTCATGTAAAATTTTAAACTCATCTATTGTCAAGTCAGGTTTAGCATTAAGAAGATTTACAATTGTAAAATCATCTAAAATCTCTTTTAAATAAGTTCTAATAGAAAGATTATTAGTTAGTACAGTTTCTTTTTTATTATCTTTTTTTTCTATAATATCTTTATAATTACTAGTATTATTATGTGACGCATCTTCCATACTAGGAGTTTCCACCACAGGAATATCCAGTGATGGAGTTGTCATACTAGGAGAATCCACAGTGGGAAAAGTGGACAAGTGTAGTTGCGGGGTAGTTGCAATGCTTCTAAAAGGTTCGATAGTTTTATTTAGAAGTTCCTTGTCATCAGAAAAATAATATATATTTTTAAGCTCACCTCTACGAACAAAGGCAATATCTTTTTTATAGCGATACATATATCCTAAATCAATCAGATTATTTATAAGTCTTAGTAACTTATCTTTTCCAATGTTTAGTTCGTATGATAGTTGGTTGATGTTTATGATCCAATTAGGCGGTTTGTTAAGAAGGCGACACCCAAGTCCTAACAACTCTAAATTTAGATCGTTATCTTGTATAAATTTGTTATAGACTACTGTATAGTTTGTTTTATGATTGTTTTTTATTATAAAATCCATAAATACCTCTCTTTTGTAGTTTTAGAATTTTATTAAACTTAATAAAGTTCTCATACAAATAAATTTTTTTAATCCTACTTTAATAGATGATTTCATTAAAAAAAGTTTGTTGTTTAAAGGTGTAGAAAATGTAGATGGTATTAATTTTTTGAAAGTATTATATTCGGGATAAAAACCAAAATTTGAGAAACTTTTTAAAATATTTTTTTCAGAAGGAGGAACAAAATTTAAAATTAAACTATCAACATGAATAAGGTGAGTATTATTTGTAAAAGTAGAGTAGATATAGTTTCTTTTTAAATATCTTCGTATAGTTTTAACTGAAACTTTGCATATTTGAGATAGAATCTTAATAGTAATCACATAATGATATTTTTTTTTAATTTTGCTATGAAATTTAGAAAGAGGATATCTTTTAGTTTTTATCATGAATTACCTCGAGAAGTTTTTTATGTTTTGAAAGAATTAAAGGTGCAAAGCAAGATGTTTTTACAGAAGTTCTATTGCCTATTATTAGAATAGGAAACTCTCCTGACGCTATATAATCTTCATACTTATATGGTTTTATTTTAAAGAGTTTTGAAATATAATACTTAGGCATCATACTCCTATAATTTTTATTTAAAATTTTTTCTAAGGTTTTAATCTGTTGTTCTTTATTTTTACATTTAGCTAAAATAGAGTAGTTACTTTTTAAAACATCCTCAATTTCAGGGAACTTATGATTCATTAATCCCTCCTTTGACAATTTTTTTAATACTAGATGCTGTAATAACGTAGTATCCTCCTATTTTAAACCCTTCAACTATATTATTTTTAATCATTCTGTAAACTGTTTTTTTTGAAACAAGAAGAGCAGTTGAAAGTTCTGTTACTGTAATCAATCCATTTTTATTGTTGAAATGTTCTCGAATAAAACTTTTTTTCATAAATTCCTCCATGTTTTTTGTCTTGTTAATATATTTGTACTATTTTAATTGGAAAAAATCAATATCCAGACTTAATATTTATAAAACAAAGTGGACAAAAAAAGTGAAAAAATAAAGTAAACAAAGTGGACAATGACACTAAAGTTTTTTTTAGTTTTGTGTTATCATAAAACCATCTCGAGATAAGTGTGAAAAATAAAAAATAAAAATCGTAGGAGGTAATTATGAGTATGACAGTAGCAGGAGCAAAAATAGCATTAGAAGGAGTTATAGCAAAAACAGAAAAGAGTATTGAAAGAGAAGTTAGTTATTTAAAGGAATTAGCAGATGATAAAGCAACACTTTCTCACATTGAGCAGTTACAAGCTGATGGAGAACCATTACCAGCAGAAAATCCGTATGGATCATATTCAGAGTGGAGAGATCAAGTTGAAAAAGAGATAAAAACAGGACAAAATTCACTTGATAGAATAGAGATTGAAAAAGCTGAGTTAATGGCATTTAACTACTTTATGGAAAATGCACCAGAGGCGTAGGCCTATGATAAAAACTATAAAAATAATTTATACTATTATGACACTAATTGGAGTGTTAGTAACAGGAAATAATACCCTCGTTTTAAGGAATATAGGCAGTAAAGTTGAGAGAATGACTATCCCCCAAGTCACATCTCATTCACAAATAAACATAAATTAAAAAATAAAGGTCTAGAAATTTTCTAGGCCTTGTTTTATTACGAAAAAAAGCAGTTTAAATATATACACTTTTGAAGAAAATATAAAAAAAATTAAAAAAACTTCTACTTTTTTTCACATCAAAAAAGTGATATAATAACATGGATAAAAAATATTTAGGGGGATAAAATGAACAAGGAGTTAAAAGTGATGGAACCAAAACAATATGATGATGAGATTGATCTTTATGAACTAATTGAGATACTGGTGAGACACAAATGGAGTATAATAATAACTACAATACTTTGTACAATATTATCACTAGGAGCAGCACTTTATGTGCGTAGTAATACACCAAATTATTTGATAAAGAATATTCTCATACAACAAGATAGTTATTATCTAAAGGGAGTAAATAAAATAGATGTAGACTCAGTACTTCTTCAAGACAAAAATGTTAAGAAAATATTAGAAATAGAATCTATAAAGGCAGAGTATTTAGAAAATACTCCAAAAGAGATGCAAAATATAGCTTCTGAGAGAAAATTTTTACAAGATATAATAACAGTATCTAAAAATGAAAAAAATCCAGAAGAGATATCAATAAAGACAGAGATAGTAACTGATGAAAATAGTAGTAGAAACGTTATAAATAGATATATAGATATTTTAAGAGAACAGGATAATTTGTCAGATATTATAAGCAAAGAAAAAAAGCTAAAAAGTGATTCTTTAGAAAAAACTAAAATAGAGATTGAGAATATTCAAAATGAAATTCTGGATATTTTTAAAAATGATAGTGATTTAAGAACTTTAAAATCTGAAGAGAAACCAAGTTATATAGCTTCTAAATATCCAGAGCTAAGTTTAAGAAAAAATGAGCAAGAAAAGTATTATAATACTTATGTTAATGAATTAATTAGACTTGATTCATTAAATGATAAATTAGATATTATTAAAGAAACTACAGATATATATTTCTTAAAAGGTCAAAGTAAAAAAGCTAAACTAATTTTAGCAGTTGGAATAGTAATGGGGCTATTTTTAGGAGTAATGGTGGCATTTTTTAAAGAGTTTATAGATGGGTATAAAAGAAGATATAAAAAATAAAGAAGGGAATTGTGGATGGAAAGATTTTACTTATTCACAGGCATTGCCTGAAACTGTTTCAGGAAATGCAATACTACCATATTTTGTCGTAAATTATATTCCTACAGGATTAAGTGGTCTTGTAATAGCAGCGATATTTGCAGCTACTCAATCAACAGTTTCATCAAGTTTAAATTCAGTAGCAATATATATAGCATCAGATATAGTAAAACCATTTTATAAAATTATGAATGATAAATTAGAGTTGAAAATAGGAAAATATAGTAGTTGGATAGTTGGTTTATTAAGTTCTATGTTGGCTTTTAGATTTTTAAAAGTAGGACAAGGAGATATATTTTTATATATTCAATCTATAACAGGTCTTTTAGGTGGACCTATAGCAGGGTTATTTTTAGTAGGAATATTTATTGAAAAAGCAACTTCAAAAGAAGCTTGGATAGGATTTCTAATATCAATATTTATGGCTTTTTATATTGGAAATCCAATGGGAATAATGGAAATATTACCAGGATATTCGAAGCCACAAATATTTGAATTTTTAATATCTTTAGTGATAATAGGAAGTTGTGTAGTTCCTTCGTGGTTGATGAGTGAAATGAAAAGTATATTTTAAGGAGAACGTTTTATGAAAGGAGTTATTAAAACAGTATATTTATTGCAGGATTAAGGAGTAGAGAAGCTCATAATTCAAATAGGTGGTGTAATATAGAGTTTGGATTACGTAATGGTGAAACAAGTGAAGATTTAAAAGAGTATTTAAAAAGTATAAATTTGTAGAGAGAAGCTAGGCAAAGTTGCCTAGCTTTCCTTATAAAACTCATCTATTATTTGAAGTACCTCATTTTGAGTAGAGTACTCTATTTTATCTAGAATATTTTTTCTTTCAATTAAAGTTATAAAATCATTTAGGGCATCCATGTGTTCCTTTTGATCCTTACTTGAAAAACATAGAATAACTCTAACAACCTTATTTCCAGGGAACTCTATTGGAGTATCAAAACGTACCAAACTCATATCAGTTTTAAAAACTCCTTGGCTAGCTCTAGCATGAGGAAAAGCAATCTTGTTATTCATAATCATATAACTTCCATTTTTATTGATAACCTCAATCATATCTTTAATATACTCTTCATTAACAGAACCATTTTTCATTAAAATAGCTCCAGCCTTTTTAATAGCTTCCTCCCAACTACTTGCACTTTCAGAAAAGGATATAGAGTTTAGATTTAAAAGAGTTTTGAGACTTGGATTTTTCCTATCTTCAAAATCATTGATATAGAAGTTTCTAAGATTTCTTTTCAGCCCAGCTATAAGTTTCTCCTCATCTAAGATATTACAACTCTCTTTAATTGTTTCAAGAACACTTTTTAAAGATACCTTTCTCTTTTGCTCACTTAATCCTAAAGATAGAAGTCTCTCCTTATTTTCTTTAGAAAGTATTGGGTGAACCTTAACTATAGGTACATGTATATCTAAATGTGATTCAAGATCCATTGTAGATATTATAATATCTACATCTTTAAAATTCTTTAACTCTAAAAACTTATGATACGGAATAGTATCAACTATATTAACATCGTATAGCTCACTTAATTTATGAGCTAAAATTTTTGAACTTCCATATCCAAGGCCACAAACTAAAAGTAGATTCTTAGTTTTTCTATTACTACTTAAATATCTATCTGTAGCTGTTTTAAAGTGTAGAGTTATATATGCAATCTCCTCCTCTGGGAGATCTTTTCCAAGGTATTGTGACTGATATAATAGATTGTAAGATTTTGTTAGAGAACCCTGCAAATTTTCGTGAGAGGAGAATGCTTGATTTTTTCTAAAAAATATTGTAATAAAAGTAGTCATTAAATTACAAGGAGATGGCT
>SKEK01001294.1_pt1 | contig 11255 bp, 11 predicted proteins | sample 4826761 | NCBI WGS metagenome assembly SKEK01 (sample SAMN11008811, study PRJNA524170) | human gut metagenome | biome: Human fecal sample; material: Feces; isolation source: fecal sample from pouch patient p32 | host: Homo sapiens | place: Israel: Tel-Aviv | collected 2015-10-13 | reverse complement strand
AAAGAAGACGTACCGACAGAAGCTTACACCATGGGAATCGGCACCATCATGCATGCAGAAAAAATTCTTCTTTTGGTTTCCGGAAAAGATAAGGCTTCTATTCTGCAAAAGGTTCTGGAAGGCCCGGTTACGCCGGATGTTCCCGCATCCATCCTACAGTTCCATCCGAATGTCATTTTGATTGCGGATGAAGAAGCACTGTCTCTTTGTAAGACTGTCTGATTGAAGCCGCAAAAAAGACTCCTGAAAACAGGAGTCTTTTTTAGCAGGGCTACAAGGATTCGAACCTTGAAATGACGGAGTCAGAGTCCGTTGCCTTACCGTTTGGCGATAGCCCTATATGAAGCGCAGGGGGTGGGATTCGAACCCACGCGCCCTTGCGGACAAACGGTTTTCAAGACCGCCTCGTTATGACCACTTCGATACCTCTCCGTAACGCTCGTTTATAATACCTAATTTTTACAATAAAGTCAACAGTTTTTTTTATTTTTTTTAAAAAAATTTTAAAATCGCTAAAAACTCGCCAAAACATCAAGTTTTTAGCGATTCAATCTATTGTAAAAACTCTTCTGCAATGCCGATATCTTCTGGTGTCGTCACCTTAATATTTTGATACATCCCCATCGTAAGCTTTGCTCTTTTTCCCAGTATCTTTTCCAACACCATGGCATCATCTGTAATGCCATCCAATTTTTTTTCCAACACACATTGATCATAGGCCCTCTTACAATCCGCATAAAAAAATGTCTGTGGTGTCTGTATACTCCAAAGCTTCCTTCGATCTGGTGTCTGTGCACCAAATCCATCCTCATCGGCGAAACGAATGGTATCCTTTACAGGCACTGCAAGTACACTCGCTCCATACTTTATCGTATCCTCAATACCTCTTTGAATATGTAAGTCATCAACCATAGGTCTTGCCCCATCATGAATCGATACAATATCGCACCGAGCCTCCTCTAAAGCCTTTAATCCCTCATATACAGAAAAATATCGCTCACTTCCCCCAGCAACAATATACTTTACTTTTTTTATTCCATGTTCTTTCAGAAGCTGAGCACAATACTCCTCATCTCCTCCAGTGACAACCAGTGCAACTACATCCACCTTACTTTTTTCAAATGCAAGAAGAGAATGAATTAGCAGTGGCTTTTTTGCCACTTCCAGATATTGCTTTGGAATCTCCATTCCCATTCGGCTTCCACGACCTGCTGCAAGTACCACTGCACCAATTTTCATTACTCCTTTGCCCTCCCAAGTGATAGACTCGGAACTGCGTTTAAATCCAGTCCCGCCCTTTTTCCCTGTAAATATTCATAATATCCCGCACTGGCAATCATTGCCGCATTATCTGTACAATAAATTCTTGGTGGATAATACAGCAAAAGTTCATTTTCCTTACAAGCTGTCTCCATTTTTTCTCTCAAACAAGAATTTGCGGCCACTCCTCCAGCAATGGCAACTTTATGAAAACCAAATTCCTTTGCTACATCCACTGTGTGCTCCACCAAAACATCCACTACAGCCTTTTGAAATGAGGCCACAAGATCGGCAACGCAAATCTCTTCTCCCATCATTTTTGCGTGATTTTGATAGTTCAATACTGCCGACTTCACGCCCGAAAAACTAAAATCATACTTTGCTCCAGTAACTTTGGCCTTTGGAAAAGAAATGGCCTTTGGATTTCCCTCCTTTGCCTTTTGATCAATTTTGGGTCCTCCTGGATAACCAAGCCCCACACTCCTTGCCACCTTATCAAACGCTTCTCCTGCGGCATCATCTCTTGTTCTTCCAATAATTTCAAAGTCACCATAATCTCGCACTATGGCAAGATTGGTATGTCCTCCCGAAACAATCAAACAGACAAAGGGTGGTTCTAAATCTGTATGAGAGATAAAATTTGCACTCACATGTCCCTCAATGTGATGTACAGCAACCAATGGCTTTTTTGCTGCATAGGCTATCGCCTTCGCCTGTGCTACTCCAACAAGAAGTGCACCGACAAGCCCCGGACCATAGGTCACAGCAATCACATCAATTTCTTCCAAAGTTTTTCCTGCATCAACAAGTGCCTGCTCAATCACAGGATTGATATTTTCAATATGCTTTCTCGAGGCAATTTCTGGAACAACCCCGCCATACAAGGTATGAAGATCAATCTGTGAGGATATCACATTCGAGAGAACCTCTCGACCATTTTTTACCACTGCTGCTGCCGTCTCATCACATGAACTTTCTATTCCCAGGACATAGATATCATTCTTCTTCATCAAATCTCAACTCCTTTGTCCACCCATCTTTTGCTGCCTTGGCATTTTCAAATATTTTTCTCACCTGATCCATGTACTCTTCTGGGTGGTTGAGCGATGGACTATAATGGGTTAACCACATTTCCTTTGGATTGGCCTTTTTCGCTAACTGTGCTGCCTCATACATGGTCATATGCTTATTTTCTCTCGCCTTTTCTTCTTTTCCTTCCTCACCATATATCCCCTCACAAATAAATAAATCTGCATCCTTTGCATATTCTGCAATCTCCGGCACTGGTCGGCTGTCTGTACAATAACTTACTTTTAATCCCCTGCGTTCTGCTCCCATAACCATATCAGGTGTATAGATAGTTTCACCATCACATATGGTTTCGCCTTTTTGCAATTTATTCCAAAACTTGAGTGGAATATTTAATTCTTTTGCCCTTTGGGCATTAAACTTTCCCTTTCTAGGAATAGTGATGGAATATCCATAGCAGAGCACATTGTGGTTGACACGGTAAGCCTCAATTTGATAAGGACCGATCTGCATTTTTTCCTCATTTTCCTTAAATTCATAAAACTCCAACTCAAAGGGTAGTTCTGGTGCAATCGTTCGGAGTCCTCCGACCACTCGCTCAAGTCCCTTTGGTCCAATTAACTTTACAGGTTCTACTCTCCCCGCATTGCCAAGTGTCAACAATAGCCCCGGCAATCCACTAATATGGTCGGCATGATAGTGGGTAAAACAAATGACATCGATGGGTTTGGGACTCCATCCCTTTTCCTTCATCGCAATCTGCGTTCCCTCCCCACAGTCAATTAACAAATTGCTGCCATCGCATCGACACATCAGCGATGTCAGCCATCGGTAGGGCAGGGGCATCATTCCTCCCGTTCCCAACAAACAAATATCTAACATTTCTCTTCCTCTTTTTTCATTAAAATTGCATCTTCCACTGGATTTATGTAATACTCTTTGCGCCTTCCAATCGCAACAAATCCATACTTTTGATATAGAGCGATAGCTGGTTCATTGGAGACTCTAACTTCTAAAAACTGTTTTACAATATTTTTCTGTCTGCATACTTCTTGCATCACTTCCATCAATTGCCACGCACAATGCATCTTCCTTTTTTCTGGCACCACAGCAATGCGAAATACTTCTGCTTCATCTTGCACTATCCGAAAATGAATGTATCCAACGATGCTCTCTTTTTCTCTATACACATAGACTTCATCATAGACACCTTCAAGAGCCGAAGTGATCATCTTTTTTGTCCAAGCATCTTTAAAGCAAAGATTCTCTACTGCTTGAATTGCCAAAACATCTCCCATTTCTGCCTTTGTAATCACAGCTTTTTCATTGCCTCTTCTCTCTCTCTTTCTGCCTGACTCTTCCTCAAATAGTTTGGGGCAAAATCGCTTGCAGAAACCATCTTATTTTCTCTGGCATAACAAAGCCCAAGGCTAGCCACTGATGCAGCTCTTTGCCGATTTTGATGTGCCATAGCAAATGTATAGGGAATTGTGATTTCATTTTCAATCATTTTTTGATATACAGGAACGCCATCGCCCAAAAAAATAACTCGTTCTCCCCTTGCATTTAGTTCTAAAATCAATTCGTGCATATCCACAGCTCTCTGTGCACATATCACTTTCAAATCTCTATCGCAGTAATACAACCCATTATAAACTTGATTTCTTCTTGCATCCATAATCGGACAAATGAGGGCATCACTGCCAAAGAGATTGTAGGCCGTTGCATCCAATGTTGGCACATGAATCAGTGGCTTTTGAAGAGCAAATCCCAACCCCTTAGCTGTCGCTGCACCTATGCGAAGCCCCGTAAATGACCCCGGACCACCAGAAACCGCAATGGCATCAATCTCTTGCAATTCCATCCCAAGCATACGCATCACCTCATCGAGCATGGGCAATAGTGTCTGCGAATGAGTCTTCTTAAAGTTTACGGTGTACTCCGCAAGCATATTATCATCTTCAACAATGGCAATCGATGCTACTAAAGAAGAACTCTCAATTCCTAATATCTTCATTATTCCATCCCCTTACAACAATCTTTCGATAGTCAAATCCTTTTTCTGGATCCTTAATAATCTCCACATAAATGGCATTATCTGGTATCAATTCCACAATCAAATTTGACCACTCCACAAGAGATACTCCCGAACCAAAAAAATAATCTTCATATCCGATCTCATCCATCTCATCAATATCCGAAATCCGATAGACATCAAAGTGATACAACGGCATTTTGCCCTCCTCATAGATTTGCACAATCGTAAAGGTTGGACTGGTAATAGGCTCTGTAATCCCCAGTCCCAGGGCAAAGCCCTTGGCAAATACTGTTTTTCCCACACCAAGGTCACCATCTAAACAGACAATACTTCCTGCCTCCAGCTTTTCTGCCATCTTTTTTGCAAAATCCATGGTCTCTTCCTGTGAATATGTCTCTATCTCCATTAAAAATTCCTCACTCTTGTATTTGCTCGAATTATTGTCAAAAGCTTCTCCCTGTCTTTTTGCCAATAGCGTTTGGGAACCAAATAAGCTCTCATATGATCAAAATAAATAATCAGCAGGTCTCTCTTTATCATGCTCTTATAGACATTATCCCAAGTATAATGGATCTCTTGGTCGCCCTGCCTAGCATCAATCCCCTCATTTGAAAATTCAAGATGCATTCCCTGTTCAATGGCCTCTGACCTCGCCTGACTTGCAGCCTTTAGGTAGAGTATTGCTGGCTGAATCACTGAAAAGAGTAATCCTAACAACAATAAAATTGCCCTGTGATTGACCGCCAACATATTCCATCGAAAAATTAAATATCCCAGAGAAACGACCGTAATCAATACATTAAAAACTCCTTGAAAACCACGCGATGCATGATAGAGAGAAAACCTCCAAATATCTTTGGTGCTCAATCGCATATCAATGACCACTTTTTCTTCCATAATTTTCCTCCACTGCGAAACCAAAGGAGAGGAAAGTGGCCTCCCACCTTCCTCTCTCAAAGTATTCCCATCTTTTCTCATTACAATATTGCACGAATAAATTTGATGGTCTCTGGAATTTTCTCCACAATCTGCTTAAAGTCATCTTCCTTCATTGTGCCTGTCAGAATAGCAAATTCGTCTTCTCCCTCAAGTTGCAATACTTTTACCTCACCAAAAGCTTTTTTGCACTTTTCAATCAAAGCTGTATCATTGCCACTAAAACGAACAAAATACTGATGTGTGGACTCCTTGATGTCCTCAACCTTTGCCTTTTCACTGCCCCAACCCATTGGCACATTTTTATTCTTATGTCTTGCACTTGCAATAATATCAGCCACAACTGCACTTGCTGTTGGAAGTTTTCCTGCTCCACTTCCATAGAGCATACTCTTGCCGAGCATATTTCCCTCAATCATAATTCCATTGTACACACCTCGAACCATATAGAGCAAGTGACGGTCAGTAATCATCATTGGGCAGACATACGCATAGAGTCGACTTTCCTCTACCTTCATACTACCAAATAATTTCAATGAACCATGAAATAATTTCGCATAGGCAAAATCAATTTTCTCAATTTTGCTGATTCCCTCTGTGTAGATTTCTTCAAAATCCACTTCCTTGCCTGTGGCCAAAGAAGCCAAAATCGCAATCTTTCTGCAGGCATCAAATCCCTCTACATCTGCCTCAGGATTTCTCTCGGCATAACCTAGCTTTTGTGCCTGTGTAAGTGCCTGCTCAAATGTCTCGCCATCTTCATCCATCTTAGTCAAAATATAGTTGGTGGTTCCATTCATGATTCCCCAGAACGCAGAAATCTCGTCAATACGACGAACTTTCTGAATTCCTGCTATCCAAGGAATGCCACCGCACACGCATGCTTCGATCTTAAAGTTGACGCCCGCTTCAGCGGCAAGTGTCATAAACTCCTCAAAATGAGCAGATACCACGGCTTTATTTGAGGTGACTACATTTTTCTTAGCAGTCAGCGCAGCTTTGATATATTCATAGGCTGGCGTGAGGCCACCCATGCACTCAACAACGGTATCGAGCGCAGGGTCAGACAAGAGCGCATCAAAATCAGATGTTGCCCGAGGGTCAACGTGCTCTTTACCAGCTCTAACCAAGATGGACGTCAGGTTAACGTCAGAAACGCGCTCATCAAGAATGCGCGCAACTGAAGCACCAACCGTTCCAAATCCAAGTAGGGCAACGTTTTGCATATAACTCCAAATCTAGCAGTCATTTTGCGAGAAAACCGATTGCCTGCAAGGCTAATTGCAGAGCAAGGACAACCGCACGCAAAGGTGACTGCACTGATAACAATCTCATAGACAAAAACTACCAAAAACCTAGACAGAATCTAATCGACAGTTTTTCTCGTCTTCATAATGCTATGAACAATTCTATGTTACAAGCGACATTTACTTCTCACTGTTAAAATAATAGAAACGCAACACGCGAGACGTGCAATTTGCACGCGCACAACACGCGAGACGCACTACACGCGACACGTTCTAAAGATTGGTGGTTTCATGGCCGTCGCATATCACAGCACAAGAAGCTCTGACCATACCGTTTTGGCTAAACAAGCCATTTTGCAGGGAATTGCTCCCGACGGCGGCCTTTATATCCAAGATTCAATTGGCGAGAAACCCCTCGATCTTGCAAAGGTTTGTTCTCAGGGCTTTAAAGCTACTGCTTTCGATGTGCTTTCTGCTCTGCTGGACGACTACTCTGCTGAAGAGCTGACTCGCTGTATTGAGGGCGCGTATGGCTCTCAGTGGGACACCCAGGCTATCACGCCTGTTTCTGCTATCGGAGAAGACTGGCTGCTTGAGCTCTTCCATGGTCCAACGTCGGCTTTCAAAGACGTTGCGCTTCAGATGCTCCCCCGCCTGATGAGTGTTGCTCGCGAGGACGCGGACGTAGCTAGCGCTGTCGACGCGGCCGCCACCGCCGGCAAGAGCATCATGATTGTGACCGCAACTTCTGGCGACACTGGCAAAGCTGCACTTGAGGGCTTCAAAGATGTGCCTGGTATGGGCATCACCGTCTTTTACCCTGAAGGCAAGGTTTCTGATATTCAACGCCTGCAGATGGTGACTCAAAAAGGCTCTAACGTAGCTGTTTGCGCTGTTAAGGGAAACTTTGACGACGCTCAAAACGCCGCTAAAGCAATCTTTGCTAACAAGGAGTTGGCGCGTGAGTTGGCCGGTAAGGGCACGGTACTTTCCAGCGCAAACTCCATCAATATTGGTCGTTTGGCCCCACAGGTAACCTACTACTTTGACGCATATGCCCAGCTTGTTGCCAAGGGCGCCATCACCCAGGGTCAAAAAGTTACTTTCTGCGTGCCAACCGGCAATTTTGGCGACGTTCTCGCAGGTTACTTTGCAAAAGAAATGGGACTTCCTGTTGATCGCCTCATTGTGGCTTCTAACAGCAATAAGGTGCTGACTGATTTCTTGGAAACAGGCATTTACGATCGTAGACGTGCATTTGAAAAGACCATCTCTCCATCAATGGACATTCTGGTTTCATCAAACCTTGAACGACTCCTCTATCTTGCGTCCGGCAAGGATACCGAGCTTGTCAGCTATCTGATGAACCAGCTGGTAACCAAGGGTATCTACACGGTACCTGCTCAGGTGATGGACACCATCCGCGAAACCTTTGATGCTGGCTTTGCCACCGACGCTCAGACGCGTGAGACTATCCGTTCTACCTGGGAGAATTGTCGTGTGCTGATTGACCCTCACACAGCCGTCGCAAAACACGTGCTTGACAGGGTTTCTCGCCAGGCGGGTAATGTGCGCGTTTGTCTGTCTACTGCTAGCCCGTATAAGTTCTCGTCCGACGTGCTTGCCGCGCTGGGCCACTCGACCGCTGGCCTGGATGACTTTGCATGCATGCATACGCTCGCCGAAATCACGGACACTAATCCGCCAATCCAGCTTTCATCGCTGAATGATAACGTTATCATTCATACTGACGTTCGCGAGAAGGAACAGCTTGCTTCGTACGTTTCCGAAGCATGCGGGCGTATTTTTGCTTGTTAGACTCTGAGAAAGCAGGTTCTACATGCTCGACAACACCATCTTGACCGTTTCTGTACCTGCTACCTCTGCAAACATTGGCGTCGGCTACGATACGCTGGGTCTTGCGTTTAACCTGCGCGCAAAGATTACGTTTAGGGAATCCCCTACGCTCATCATTGACGGCTGTCCCGAGCAGTTCAGAAACGATGACAACCTTGTCTGGACGTCCTATGTTCGAGCCTGCGAAAAGCTGGGCGAAGAGCCTACTCCTAAGCACATCACTATCGACTCGCCTATTCCGCTTTCTGGCGGCCTAGGCTCAAGCTCTACCTGCGTAATTGCTGGTATTGCAGCCGCGATGACCGAGTCTCATGGCGGCTGGGATCCTGAGCGTGCGCTCGACTTTGCCTGCCACTTTGAGGGCCATCCAGATAATGTTGCTCCTGCAATTTACGGTGGCCTGACCTCGTCATTTGTTGAGGGCGGGCATACCATTTGTACTCGAAGGCTCGTAGCGCGCGGTCTCTCTTTTGTTGCAATTGCGCCCCCGTACTCTATCAATACTGAGGAAGCGCGCAAGGTGGTTCCGCAGAAAGTCTCCCTTGAAACGGCCGTTTACCAGATGGGACGCACCGTTGCTGTCACTCACGCACTTGAAACAGGAAACGGCGGACTGTTGGCAGCAGCTTGCAACGATAAGATTCACGAACCGTATCGCAAGGAGCTCATCCCCGATTACGAGGAGCTTAAGCAGGTAGCTAAGCTTGCTCGTGCTTGCGCCTTTGTTATCTCGGGCTCAGGTTCCACCATGGTTGCCATCTGCGACTCCCCTGTTACAGCTCGCGCTGTTGCCGAGAATGCAAAGCAGGTCAGAGGCGATCTTTGGATTCAAATTCTTGAGCCAGCACTTCTGGGTACCGTCCTTACCTTGGACGACGGTCAGCAACACCACAACACTTTCGACGAAATCTAACGTGACAACTGCGCTCGGTCAATGCGTGTACTAACAAGTACGCCTGCGACAACACGGGTTTCTCGCCAGGTGCGCCTGAAAAGTGTAAAGAATCTGTATTTGAGGCACAGATTCTTTGATGAAATCAGGCAAATCCACAGTTTCTTTTACGTATTTAGGCAAAAGTTACAGATTCTTTGAAGAAATCAGGCGCGTGAAGATAGGCTGCGCCGCGCCAAATTTTGCGAGCCTGAAAACTACATCATGTCTGAGTAAATTTGCTCAGACTTGGCGAGAAAAACAGGCAAATAGCTCAGACATGGCGCGCTTTTTAGGCAAACTGTTCAGACATGACAACAAAACCCGGCTCCTACGTTGTGTGGGAGCCGGGTTAACGTTTAAGGTACGTTGACGTCAAAGCACATTTGCCATTAGTCGCCGTTATGCGCCGAGGTAAGCCTTGCGAACGTCATCGTCGTGGAGAAGCTCCTGGCCGGTGCCATGCTTAGCAACCTTACCAAGCTCAAGAACGTATGCACGGTCAGCAACCTTAAGTGCCATGTTAGCGTTCTGCTCGACCAGCAAAATGGTGGTTCCTGCATCGCCGAGCTGGCGAATGATCTGGAAGATCTCCTCGATCAGGATAGGAGCCAGACCCATGGAAGGCTCGTCGAGCATCAAAAGCTTTGGCCTGCTCATCAGAGCACGACCCATAGCAAGCATCTGCTGCTCGCCACCAGACAGCGTTCCTGCCAGCTGATTCTTGCGCTCACGAAGACGTGGGAAATGCTCGTAGACCATCTTGACGGTCTTAGCGTTCTGGGAATCGGGCTGCGTATAGCCGCCCATCTCAAGGTTTTCAGCAACACTCATGCGAGAAAACACTCGGCGGCCCTCAGGGCACAATGCCAGGCCAGCCTCAACAATCTTGTGTGCGCGCTGGCCTACAAGGTTTTTCTCGTCAAGGGTAATGCTGCCAGAGTCCGGCTTTACCAAACCAGCAATGGTGTTCAGCGTAGTTGATTTACCTGCACCGTTTGCACCAATAAGGGTAACAATCTCGCCCTCATGGATGTCAAAAGAGATACCCTGAACTGCATGGATAGCACCGTAAGAAACATTAAGATCCTTGACGGACAGCAGGGTTTTTTCTGCGCCTGCTGCCTGGGTGTTTGTAGTTTCAGCGGCCATTAGCGCACCTCCTGCTTTCCAAGATATGCCTCGATAACGCGAGGGTTGTTCTGAACCTCTTCTGGCGTTCCCTTTGCGATGATGTTGCCGTGGTCAAGAACGGCCAAACCCTCGCAAATGCCCATAACAAACTTCATATCATGCTCGATGAGAAGAACAGCAATCTTGAAATCATCACGAATCTTAAGGACATTCTCCATAAGCTCGTCGGTCTCTGCTGGATTCATACCTGCAGCTGGCTCGTCAAGCAGTAAAATCTTAGGCTGCGTTGCCAGAGCGCGAAGAATCTCAAGCTTGCGCTGAGCACCATAAGGCAGGTTGCCTGCAAGGTTATTTGCAAGGTTCTCCATACCAAAAATGCGCAGCAGATCGCGGGCGTTATCGGCGCTCTCTTTCTCCTGCTTCCAGTGAGCTGGAAGACGAAGGACGTCCTCAAAGAAATGAGACGTCATGTGGCTACCCTGACCAACCTGAATGTTCTCCATAACAGTCATGTTGTTGAACAGTCGAATGTTCTGGAAGGTGCGGGCAATACCCATATGATTTGCTTCAACAACGCTTTTACCAGCAAGGTCGTAGCCGTCAATCATTACGGTACCACGGGTTGGCTTATAGACACAGGTAAGCAAGTTAAAAACAGTTGTTTTACCTGCACCGTTAGGGCCAATGATGCCAGAAATCTCGGTAGGACCAAGAGCGATGTTGAAGTCATTAACAGCAGTCAAGCCACCAAAGTCAATGCCCAGGTGCTCAGCCTGAAGAACTGGAATTGCGCCAAGGTCTCGCTCAGGAATAAGGTTAGGAG
>SKEK01001290.1_pt1 | contig 11273 bp, 2 predicted proteins | sample 4826761 | NCBI WGS metagenome assembly SKEK01 (sample SAMN11008811, study PRJNA524170) | human gut metagenome | biome: Human fecal sample; material: Feces; isolation source: fecal sample from pouch patient p32 | host: Homo sapiens | place: Israel: Tel-Aviv | collected 2015-10-13 | reverse complement strand
AAGCTTCCATCGCTCTTCGTTCGACTTGCATGTGTTAAGCACGCCGCCAGCGTTCGTCCTGAGCCAGGATCAAACTCTCCAAGATATCTTGAAGCTATTTGAATAGCTCATTATTTGTTGTCGCTACCATTAAGTAGCTTTGAATTATGGTTGGTTTTGACTGTGTCAAAACCCGCACTCTGGCATATGTTCAATCATATTGATTGATTACCTATCATTGTTCAGTTTTCAAAGATCTGTGCCCCTTCATATGGGGTACTTGAATATAATAACATTTCCATATACTGATGTCAACAATATTTGGACAATTTTTACGACAAATTTCAGGAAAATTTTATTATTATTTTTGCACAATTTCACGGCCTAATTTTACAGATTTAAAACTTGAGTTATATTACTTTTTTAGACATATCATATAGGGAGAATTTAAAATAAAAAGAAGCCGCAACAAGAATACATCTATTGCATTCTGTTGCGACTTCTTGTCTATATGACAGTGTGTTAATAGAATCCCTTATTTGTGTCTCAACACTGTATATTAAAAACTTTTATATAAGGTTATTGTAACTGCACATTCCTTATAACAAAAGCTATACATATAATGTGATTATATATGTATTAGATGATTAGTTATCTGTCTGAATCGCTTCACGAAGGTTAATTTCGTGCATGTCTCCAACAGAAGGTTCTTCTACAGACATATTTTTTACAGTTTGTTTTGTAGCAAACCAAACTGCTTCGTTCATGTAATAACGCAATTCTTCATTAGATACATGTTCTTGATCTTGAGCCATGATATCAAGCATAGCATCTTCCAATGCTTGTGCTTCTTCATCAGTCAAAGGACCGCCAACGGCCTTTTGTTTTTGAAGCAATTCATTCATGCGATCAACCATGCTGCGCAATACATTGTAACCATAGCTATTTGTGTAACCTTGGTCCTTATCATATTTAGGGAATGTGTAATAGCTATACTCGTTTTTATTACGGTTTTCACCATTCCAGTTCAATGCAGTTTCTTGGCCATGTACATAACCTAAAGAATGTTTACGGAAATAATCAGCATAGTTATGCTTATCTTTAGAATGTAACCATTTAGCTTCTTCTTTAGTTAACGCTTGATGATTATTCTTTTTGCTTTCAGCTAAAGCAATGTGTTTTTCCGCATTTTCCCATGCTTTCACAAATTCATGGATACTTTGCACTGCCTGAGGGCTAGCCACAGGAACCAATACAACAGAACCTGTTGTAGGCGCTTTAGCCGGATTTGGTAAAAGCAATGGATCATCAAATGTAGCAGATGCCGCATTAACATGGAATACGCCACTGCCGAATAATACTGCCGCTGTGAAAGCAAGCAAAGTGGATTTTTTCATTATATATTCCTCTTTTCTATCAACGAATTAAATCGGGTGAGAGGACCCCCAAAAGGGAATCCTCAACCCGTAATGTTCAGCATGAACGTATTATAAACCTAGTCTTGCCATCATTGCAGCAATATTAGCTTTCATTTGTTCATTTTCAGCTTTCAAATCAGCTACTTCACCTTTTAATCCTTGATTTTCAGCTTTCATTGCAGCAAGTTCACGTTGCATTGCATATGTAGAACTGATAGGTCCTTTACGATAACGATCTGCAGTTTCTGCTTCACCGTCTCTGTTGCCTACTTTCCAAGTTACACCAGCATTTGCCATCATATGGCTATTGCTACCCGCCCAAGCTACGCCAGCATGTAACATCATGGATTCATTTTTGTAATGAGCCACGCCTAATGCCAATGCGGAGTCACCACGGTAGTTACCATAACCTGCCATGATTTGAGTAGGTTCGTAAGGATCATAAGCCATAGGTTTCAATGCAGACAACGCGGAGGATAAAGCACCAACTTGACGAACTTCTTTTACAACATTATTCATGCTGTTTGCAACACGATTAAGTTGGGAACCATTAACAGCATCAGTAGAAGTGGAGCTAATTTCACCTGGTGCTACGTTAGTAATCTTATTACCACCGTTATTCAAACCAGAGCTTGTTAAGGATACGCTGCCACCACCATTATTTTTGATTGTGATACCGTTACCGTTTGTCACAGTTGTATGACCGGAGTTATCCATAGTTGTAATGGAATTGATACCAGTAATATCTTTTGCCAAACGAACATTCAAGCTGCCGTTGTTGTCAGAGATAACACCGATATTGTTTGCAGTGGAAAGTTTGCTTTCATCAGTAACGCCACCTTTAACAGTCACTTTTTGACCTAGGTCACGATGGAATTCACCTTTATCACCTGCAAAGTCCAAGCCAGCTTTCTTAAGGCCGTCGATACCTTTCTTCAAGTCGCCGATGTTAGCACCGTTTGTTAAGCTGCTGCTATTATTAGCGATATTGTTGATATCTTCGCCTTCGGCATAACCACTTGCCATATTAACAACTTGATTACCACCATTGTTCAAGCCGTCCTTAGTCAATGTTACTGCACCAGTACCATCTTTAGGGGACCCTTGACCTGCTGGAGGAGTAGTAATTGCAACACCGTTGCTGCTAACAGTAGTAGTTACTTTAGAACTACCCATGCCAGATGTAACAACCACACCATCTGCAGTTGTGCTTGTTCTCTTAGTCTTTTTGTCAGTAGTTACAACACCGTCAACACTCAACTCAGTGGCCTTAGTTGGATTATCTACAAGTACACCTTTAGCTGTTGTTTTAGTTGTATTATTTTGACTATCAGATACTTTCACATTATCTGCAGTTAGAGTAGTCGTATTACCAAATGTATCAGTGCTTGTAACACCTACACCATTTGTTACAGTAGAGAATTTCTTATCGTCAGTAGTGGTAATCACACTGCGTAAGTTCAAGTCCTTCTTGATATCTACAGTATATGTTTTAGACTTGTCTGCATTAACCGTAGTTTCTACAGTTGTATTGCCGCTATCGCCGGCCTTCACTGTCGTAGTTGCTGCAGCCATGCTGCTCTTCAACTGTTGAACGTTAACTGCATCAGTATCATTTACACCAGCTGCCACGTTAGTGATTTTTTGATCATTTGCGTTTAAGCCTGTGTTGGAGATGTAAGTTTTACCGCCTACAGATACGCCTTTATCATCAAGAACAACTTGTTTGTTAGGGTCGGAACCAACTGTTACAGAGTCAAGACCTTTAAGGTTCTTAGCAAGTTTAACATTCAAGTTACCGTTTTCATTAACTACGCCAATGTTACCGTTTGAAAGTTTAGAAGCATCAGCTTCGCCACCTTTAAGTTCCAATGTTTGACCAAGGTCTTTATGGATAACTTCACCGGAGTCGCCTTTGAAGTTCAAGCCTTTCTTAGTCAAGTCTTGAGTGTTCTTATCAATTTTGTTATCTACAACTTTCAATTGATCTTCTGTTGCAGCTTGACCGTTAGTGATGTTATTAGGATCCCAAGTTCTGTTAGTCAAATTGTTTACAGTACCGTTTGCACCGTTAACTAGAACTTTACCAGCATTGATGTTACCTGTTACACCATCGATTGCCACTTTACCAGCATTGATTGTGCTGTTCACACCATTGATAGTCACTGCGTTAGCGCCGTTACCAGCTTTTACGATACCAGTTGTACCGTCAATATTAACAGCTGTATCGCCAGAACCTAATGTTACAGTGTCTTTCAACGCTACTGTGTAAGTTTTAGCTTTTGTTACAGCATCTACAGTTTCATCAACATTGATGTTTTTGCTACCTTCTACTTTTGTATTAGATGCAGCTTTTACATCGTTCAATTGTTTAACATTTACAGCATCATTATCTTCCACGCCAGCTGTTACGTTTTTAATTTGCGTATTGTTAGCGTTGAAGCCATTATCTGTAACGAATTGTTTGTTGTTGATTGTCAAGCCATCGTTGTTGATAGTTGTTTGACCAGTTGTTACGCTGTTCAAGCCTGTTAAGTCTTTTGCAAGTTTAACATTCAACTTACCGTTTTCGGATACAACACCGATGTTATTGTCAGACAATTTAGATTTTTCAGTAATGCCACCTACAACATCCAATGTTTGACCAAGGTCTTTATGAATTAATTCGCCAGAGTCAGCTTGGAAGTTCAAGCCTTTCTTAGTCAAGTCAGCGCTGTTATCAGTGATTTTCTTATCAACAATTTTCAATTGGTCTTCTGTTGCAGCTTGACCACTTGTGATATTTGCAGGATCCCAAGAGATATTTGTCAAGTTGTTTACAGTACCATTTGCACCGTTAACTAGAACTTTACCAGCATTGATGTTACCTGTTACGCCATTGATAGTTACTGCATTAGTACCTTCACCAGCTTTCACGATACCTTTAGTACCATCAATGTGAACTGCTGTGTTACCAGAACCTAATGTTACAGTATCTTTCAAGCCTACAGTGTAAGTCTTAGCTTTTGTTACAGTATCTACAGTTTCATCAACATTGATGTTTTTGCTACCTTCTACTTTTGTATTAGATGCAGCTTTCACATCGTTCAATTGTTTAACGTTAACAGCATCGTTGTCTTCTACGCCAGCAGTTACGTTTTTGATTTGCGTATTGTTAGCATTGAAGCCATTTGCCGTAACGAATTGTTTGTTGTTGATTGTCAAACCATCGTTGTTGATAGTTGTTTGACCAGTAGTTACGCTGTTCAAGCCTGTTAAGTCTTTTGCAAGTTTAACATTCAACTTACCATTTTCGGATACCACACCGATATTGTTGTCAGACAATTTAGATTTTTCAGTAATGCCACCTACAACATCCAATGTTTGACCAAGATCTTTATGAATTAATTCGCCAGAATCAGCTTGGAAGTTCAAGCCCTTCTTAGTCAAGTCAGTGCTGTTGTCAGTGATTTTCTTATCAACAGATTTCAATTGATCTTCTGTTGCAGCTTGACCGCTTGTGATATTTGCAGGATCCCAAGTTGTATTAGTCAAGTTGTTTACAGTACCTGTAGTACCATTGACAGTCACTTTACCGGAGTTGATAGTGCCGTTTGTACCATTGATAGTCACAGCATTAGCACCGTCACCAGCTTTCACGATACCTGTAGTACCGTTGATGTTAATTGCTTTATCGCCGGAACCTAAAGTTACATTGTCTTTCAATGCTACTTTATAAGTTTTAGCGTGTGTATTAGGGTCTACTGTGGAATCAACATTGATGTTTTCGCTACCTTCTACTGTAGTGTTAGACGCATTTTTAACTTCGTTCAATTGATTCAAGTTAACTGCATCATTACCATCAGTACCAGCTTTTACGTTTTTGATTTGTGTGTTGTTAGCATCAAAACCGTTAGCTGTAACGAATTTATTACCACCAATTGTTAAACCTTCGTTATTAATTGTTGTAGCACCAGTTGTTACACTTGTTAAGCCAGTCAACTCTTTAGCAAGTTTAACATTCAACTTACCGTTTTCAGATACCACGCCGATGTTATTGTCAGACAATTTAGCTTTATCGGAAGTACCACCTACAACATCTAATGTTTCGCCAAGATCTTTATGAATGCTTGTAGCGTCATCGCCTTTGAAGTTCAAGCCCTTCTTAGTCAAGTTACTACCATTGTCAGTAATTTTCTTATCAACAGATTTCAATTGATCTTCTGTTGCAGCTTGACCGCTTGTGATGTTATTAGCATCCCAAGTTTTGTTAGTCAAGTTGTTTACAGTACCGTTAGCACCGTTAACAAGAACTTTACCGGAATTGATATTGCCTGTTACACCGTTAATCGCTACGTTACCAGCTTTAATTGTGCTGTCTGTACCGTTGATAGTCACAGCATTGTTGCCTTCGCCGGCTTTCACAATACCTTTTGTACCGTCGATATTAACAGCTGTATTGCCGGAACCCAATGTTACTGTATCTTGTAAACCAACTGTGTAAGTCTTAGCTTTAGTAAGTGGATCTTCAGAATCAGTTACATTGATGTTTTTGCCAGCTTTTACAACAGTTTTACCTGCAGCTGCGTTGTTAGAAACTTCTTTCAACTGTTTAAGGTTAACTGCGTGGTTATCCTCTGTACCAGCTTTCACGTTTGTGATTTGAGTATCGTTAGCATTGAAGCCGTTACTTGTAACAAATGTGTTACCACCGATTGTCAAGCCATTGTTGTTAATAGTTGTAGCACCAGTTGTTACACTGTTCAAACCTGTCAAATCTTTAGCAAGTTTAACATTCAATACGCCGTTGTTATTAACTACGCCGATATTATTTTCTGAAAGTTTAGATGCATCAGCTTGACCGCCAGAGATTTTCAATGTTTGGCCAAGGTTTTTATGAATTGCAGTTCCTGCATCGCCTTGGAAGTCCAACCCTTTTTCTACGATTTCAGTTTTTGTAGTATCAATTTTATTGTCTACTACTTTTAATTGATCTTCTGTAGCAGCTTGACCATTAGTAATAGCATTAGGATTCCAAGTTCTGTTAGTCAATTCGTTAACAGTACCTGTAGTACCATTGATAGTTACTTTACCGGAGTTGATAGTACCATTTGTGCCGTTGATAGTCACAGCATTATCGCCAGTGCCAGCTTTCACGATACCTGTTGTACCGTTGATATTGATAGCTGTATTACCTGTGCCTAATGTTACTTCATCTTTCAAGCCTACAGTATATGTTTTAGCTTTAGTTACATTGTCGATGCTTTCATCAACTTTAATGTTTTTACCTTCAGCTACCTTTGTATTTGCTGCAGATGCACTGTTGGATACTTCTTTCAATTGTGCCAAGTTTACTGCATCGCTGTCGATTGTACCACGAGCAACGTTAGTAATCTTATTACCACCATTATCTAAACCGGATTTAGTAAGGGATACAGATGCATTGTTTGTAGCACCGTTGCTGATAGTTACACCGTTAGAAGTAACTTTTGTATCACCTACAGTTACGCTATTCAAACCTTTAAGGTCTTTAGCCAAACGAACTTTCAAGTCGTTAGAGCCATCAGATACAACACCGATATTGTCTTCAGCAGTCAATTTGGATGCGTCTGTAATGCCACCTTTAACGTTAACTTGTTCACCAAGTTTTTTATTGATTACATTACCGGAGTCAGCACCGAATTTCATGCCTTTATTGATCAATTCTTCTTTAGTCTTGAACAATTGGCTGCCATTGATAGCATCTGTGGATGTAGCTGTTACAGCACCGTCTTTTACATTTGTAATAGTAGTGCCATTAGCGCCTTCCAATGTTACCTTGGTTTTATCAACAACACCGTTATTGATGTCATATTTAACAGCACGATCTGTCAATTTATCTACAGAAGTCTTGGATGCAATGTTATTGATTGTAACTTGCTCTTTAACGCCTGCATGGTTTTTATCCTCTACAGTCAAGGATACTTCACCATTGTCGTTTACCTTATAGGAACCGTCAGCACTGGAGTTTCTTACAAGACGATAGTCAGTTGCACTGCTACCTTGTTGAGTAATTTGTTCGCTAACTTTTTTCAACTGATCTTCAGTCGCAGCACGACCGGATACGATAGATGTGGAATCCCAGTTTTTATTGCTCAAGTTAGTTACATAATTACCAGTTTCGCTTGCATTTTTCGTATTTTGAACAGTTTGAGCACCCATTACAACAGCACCAGCAGTCACTCTGCCTGCAGTACCATCAAGAACTACTTGATTGTTACCGCTACCCAATGTCACTTTGTTGTTCAAACGAAGATCATATTTAGCACCTTCAGTGCTTGTAGCAGGAGTCGTTGTCAATTTGAGGTTATCATCGGAAACAGTTACTTTTGAATGTTTGCCTGCTTCGATTTTTACATCATGCAATTGGCTACCATTTACAGCATCTGTAGAAGTAGAGGATACTTCACCGGCTTTCAAGTTAGTAATTGTAGTACCGCCTTGGCCTTCCAAAGTAACCTTGTTTTTATTAACAGTTGTACCATTAAGATCATATTTAACAGCACGTTCTGTCAATTTATCCAATTCAGTTTTGGATGCGATATTGTTGATTGTTACCGTATTAGCAGGGTTGTTAGGATGAGCTTCATCTTTAACTTTTAAATCAACTTTGTTGTTTTCTACAGAGTAAGAACCATCTGCAGAATTTGTATTGTTAATCAAACGGTAATCTGTTTTCGCTGCATTAGTAGTCTTGATTTCATCAGACACTTTCTTCAACTGATCTTCAGTTGCTGCGCGACCAGATGTGATTGTAGGGTTTTGAACATTCCATTCTTTGTTGTCCAAACCAGTTACATAGTTTTTATTGTCGCTATGTTTACCTACACGAACAGAACCTGCAGTTACGCTGTTCAAACCTGTTAGGTCTTTTGCCAACTTAACATTAAGGTTGCCGTCTTTAGCTACAACACCGATGTTGTTGTCAGATAAAGCACCTGTAGCGCCACCAGTAATACCTAAAGTATCGCCAAGTTGTTTATTGATTTTAACATTATTATCGCCTTGGAAGCTCAAGCCTTTAGCGATTTTATTAGTGTTATTTGTGATATTAGTAGTATTGATATCTTGTTGCTCTTTAGAAGCAAGGTTCGTCAACTTAACTTGTTTAGGGTTGGAACCGTCAGCATCAGCAACAGTCAATGTCATGCTACCATCAGCAGCTACTTTATATTCACCGTTGCTACCAGCTGCAGGGTTTGCAATCAAGCGGTAGTCAGTTTTGGAAAGACCGTTAGAGATTTTAGAGATATCAACATCGAATGTTTGATTGTCATTACGTGTCAATGTCAATCTTTTACCGTCATTGGATACTGTACCGGATGTAACATAAGTATTTTTCAAACCTGTTACTTCAGCAGTCAAACCGTTTGTACCGGTCATGTTAATCTTGCCATTACCGTTTGCTTCATAAGTAGCAGCACCACGTTGTAAGTATTTATCGTATTTAGCCGCAATACGAGAAATATCACCGATATTAGCCGCATTTGTTAATGTATCACCGCCAGATTGTACATTGGTAATTTGATAACCACCAGCATTGATACCGGTTTTGCTCATAGATACGCTACCAGTTGTAACGGAGTTGAAGTTTGCATTATCAACTGTTGCAACTGTAACATTGTCTCCGGCGCCTTCTAATTTAATATTTTTACCAGCGTTAAAGTTCACTGTACGGTCTGGAGCTTTTACATCTTTAACCTTTTGGCCATTAACTTGAAGTTCCCAACCGGAGTTTGCGGATTTAATAGCTTCATGAACAGTGTTTTTACCTGTATCACCAATATTAGTCATGGTGATAGAACCGTTTTGGTCAACCTGAGCATTACCGCCCAAGATATTCTTATTGCTGTTAGCTACATTACCTACTGCATTAGCAACGCCATATAATTGGCTACCGTTAATAGCATCTGTAGATTGTGCGCTTACACGACCAGCAGCAACATTAGTAATTGTACGTTTTGTAGAAGTATTACCTACGCTAACTGTGGAATCAGCACTACCACCTGCATAGTTGTATTTCAAACCGTTAATTGTTTCACTAGCAGTACTTACAGGAGCAGCTGTTGCAGAATTAGCACCTAAGGCAACGCCACGAACGTGATTTACTGTTGCTTTGCTACCGAGAGCTAAGCCTTCGTTTTCTTGTACACTTGCTTCGCTACCGATTGCTACCGCATCAGTTACTTCTTTTTGAGCTTTAAGTTTAGTGATTAATTCAGGATTATCTTTGTAAACGCTACGATCACGTACACGTTCTAATGTACCAGCTTGAGCGCTTACGCCCAATGCGATGGAACGGGAACCAGTTGCTTGTGCATCATCACCGATAGCTACAACATTTTTCTTATCCCCATCTTGAGTACTCAAAGCACTCGCTTCACGACCCATAGCAATAGAGCCGTAACCTTCGGAATGAGCATTATTACCGATAGCTGTAGAACGTTCACCTAATGCCCATGCCGCATTACCTGCAGCCACAGAAGATCCGCCCAATGCATATGTATCATTACCAAGAGCAACGCCGGAACCACCATGAGCACGTGCAGAGTTACCTACAGCAACGGAGTTATTTACTTTAACAGTCGGGTCATTTTGAATACCGGATTCAGCATTGTTACCGATGGCAACGCCGTCTTTTGCGTAAGTTGTAGCAGCATTACCGATTGCCACTGCATTATCGCGGTAATGAGCAGCCGTATTACCGATAGCTACGCCTTGAATGCCTTTAGATGTAGCACGGTTACCGATGGCTACGCCTCTTACATAACCTTCACCTTTATAATTTGAACCTGATGCTACATACGCACTAGTACCCATAGCTACGCTATCTTCAGTATCTGATTTAGCACCTTGACCGATAGCAATAGAACGAGCTGCATTAGCTTGAGTATTAGTAGTTCCGTCATATGCTGTATACGGTGTACCTTTATCATCCTTCATTGGTGTTGGATTTGCAGAGCCAATAGCAATAGATTGATCACCTGTTGCTAATGCGGAGTGACCCATAGCCAAGCTCGCTTTACCTTGTGCAGATGCTGCCGTACCAATAGCTGCCGCATATTGTTCGCCTGCATAGGCTTGACGCATCATCGCCAAAGAGTTAAAGCCTTTTGCCTTCGCAGCAGAGCCAACAGCAATAGCACCGATTTGTTCAGATTGAGCATAGTGGCCTAAACCGATACCCAACGCACGAGATTGGGAATAGTCACCGATAGAAATACCAGACACAGAACCATCATTAGCACGGGCATTCGCATTGTTACCGATTTGGATGCCAAACACCTTATTATTTGTATATAAATATCCTTGTCCTGGATTCCCCGGTGTTTTGTAATCATACATTTGAATATAAGGAGAATTTTGGCTAGGATATAAATATGTAAACCCACCATCATTAGGACCTTCACCAGGAGCCAAAGAAAGGCCTCTGTTAGGCGCTGCATCAACACCCGAAATCAACCCACTACCACAAGTTAAAACCATAGCCGCCAAGCCAACTTTTACCGAAGCTTTAGCGGAATTACTAACAAAGCTTTTGGAGCCACGAGTATGGCTTTTTGCGATTTCAGATACAACGACATATGCGCCCCGTACCTGACTCCAAATTACCCTATAAATACGATTCATTTAGTAGTACCTACCTTTCACACAGTTTTATAAGGGATTCTAAAACCAACACTAAAACACTAAAAATAATAAAATTTTCATCAAAAATTTAATTACTATACATATAAAATATCAGATTAGTTTATGTATGTAAATATATTTTTTTCACATTTCGCTCATTTACTCCAGCCACAGCTGGCATGTTAACAGCGCCGAGCCCTCGTGGTGGCTGACGTTATTTAACGACTT
>SKEK01001287.1_pt1 | contig 11281 bp, 7 predicted proteins | sample 4826761 | NCBI WGS metagenome assembly SKEK01 (sample SAMN11008811, study PRJNA524170) | human gut metagenome | biome: Human fecal sample; material: Feces; isolation source: fecal sample from pouch patient p32 | host: Homo sapiens | place: Israel: Tel-Aviv | collected 2015-10-13 | reverse complement strand
CTTTAAAAATACCAATTATACAGTATATTTTAATAAAAGCTAAGAGTAATAAAATTTCAATCTTAGAAGAATTAAGTACAATTCTTTCGGAATCTACAGCTAGAAGAAGAACCAGTAATATAATTTTTATTATGAAAGAATTTAAAAATTTAATTGATACTAAACATGAGTTTATATTTGATAATATAAAGGAGAATATCAATGACGTTAAAAGACCTTAAAATTAAAAGTTGTTATGATTCTACTTTTGATAATCTTATTGAAGATTTTTATATACCTGTATTAAAAAACACATTCATGTATAAGAGAATTGCAGGTTTTTTTTCGTCTTCGTCTCTAGCAGTAGCAGCTTGTGGAATGTATGAAATATATAAAAATAATGGGAAAATAAAAATATTGATGTCACCTAAATTAACAAAAGAAGATATTGAAATTATGAAAAAATATAAAAGCAATCCAAGATATTTTTTAGAAGAAAAACTTATTAATGAATTAAAAATAACGGAAGATATCTTTGAAAAAGAATGTCAGTTTATGCTTGGATATTTATTATCTGAAAAAATTTTAGAAATAAAAATAGTAATTTTAAAAGATGATTCAAATAATTTTTTGACGGAAAAAGAAATTAGTAAAAATTCGATATTTCATCAAAAAATAGGAATTTTTGAAGATTTTTCTGGATATGGATTAAGTTTTAGTGGATCTATTAATGAGACTTTTAATGGTTGGGTTAATAATATTGAAGAATTTAAAGTCTTTAAAAGTTGGGATAAAGGACAAAATGCATATTATGAATCGGATTTAGAGAAGTTCAATAAATATTGGAATAATGATATTGATTCTTCTAAAATACAAATAATAGATTTACCAGAGGCTGTTAATAGATATTTGATTGAAAATAAAAATTTAGATTCTAAGTTTTCATTAGAAAAATATATTTCAAAAGTTAAGAATAAAAAAAATAAATTAAATTTATTCTTTTATCAAGAAGAAGCAATTGAGAAATGGAAAAAAAATGATTTTAAACTTCTATTTGAAATGGCCACTGGAACAGGAAAGACGAGAACTGCGCTTGGATGCTTAAAGTATATTTTAGAAAAAAAAGAAAAAATTATTACTATTATTTCAACTCCTCAAAATACTTTGTCAATTCAATGGAAAAAGGATATTGAAGATTTAGAAATTGTAATTGATAAAATTGTTATTGCTGATTCGACAAATAAAAAATGGAGATCAGATTTAGAAGAAGGAATTTTAGATTTAGGTTTAGATTTGATTGACAATTTAGTCATATTTACAACACATATTACATCTTCTAAAGATGATTTTATTTATAATTTGGAAAAATTTAAAGGTAAAATATTATTTATAGGAGATGAAGTTCACGCATTAGGAGCAGAAAAATTAAAAAATGCTTTAGATGAACGGTATTTCTATAGAATAGGTTTAAGTGCTACTCCTTCTAGATGGTTTGATGATATTGGGTCAAAATATATAGAAAACTATTTTGGAAACAACTCATATATATTTGATATTGAAAGAGCATTATTAACAACTAACCCTTTGACTCAGAGAAGTTATTTAGTTAATTATTATTATAATCTTATTTTTGTTAATTTAACTAAAGATGAGCAAATAGAATATGATATTTTAACTAAAAAAATTATAAAATATGGATTTAGTGATGAAAGTAAATATTCGGAAAATAGAAATAGATTATTAATAAAAAGAAGTAAAATTATAAAAAATGCTTATGAGAAATACGCAAAATTTTATAAATTAATGAAAGAATTAAAAGATGAATATAATATAATTATTTTTGTTTCAGATCAACAAATAAATGAGGTAATGTTAATACTTAATGCACTAGGAATAAGATTTACGAAGATAACTCAAGATACAAAAACTAAAAAAGTACAAATACTAGATAATAGAAGTCTAAGAGAAGAAATAATAAAAGATTTTAAAGAAAGAAAGTATCAAGCGTTAATTGCCATAAAATGTTTAGATGAAGGAATAGATATTCCAACAGCAGATACAGCTATATTGTTATCAAATACGACTAATCCAAGAGAGTATATTCAAAGAATTGGGAGAGTAATAAGAGATTATCCAAATAAAGCTAATGCTAGAATATATGATTTTATTGTATCAGCAGAAAATAGAACTGAAAAGGATTTAATACTAGAAAAAGAAAAGAAGAGAGTAATTGAAATTTCAAAACATTCTTTAAATTATAATGAAAATATCATCAAAATAAATAATATTTAGGAGAGGAATATGATTTTTGAAAAAAATATTAGAGAAAAAATATATGAAAAATGTAAGAATGATAAAGAGATAAATGAATTTATAATTGAAATATTGAAGTTTGAAAGAGATAGGGGCACACAGTGGAAAGGAAAGTATAAGATACTAATTGAAAAATATGCTAAAAGGAGAATAGCTAGTGAAGATAAATAATATTACAATGAAAAATTTTAGACAATATAAAGATGTAACAATAAATTTTTTATCTCCTAAAGAATATAATTTACATTCGATAATTGGACAAAATGGTACAGGAAAAACAAATCTTTTAAATGCTATAAACTGGTGTTTATATGAAACTGAACCACATTTAGGGTTAAAAAATGGAATTTTACCAACTTGTAATACTAGTTCTATAACAAATAATAAAAAATCAATAGTTAGTGTGTCGTTAGAAGTTATTGATGAAGAAGGAATAAAAACTATTTTTGAAAGAAGCAAAGAATATGTTGGTAAAGGAGATAACTACATAGAAAAACCTAGTAATTTTGATATTTTTAGAATGCTTAGTAACAAAGGTACTTTAGATAAAATAATTAATTTAGATGATAAGCAACTTATAATAAATAAGCTATTTCCTGAAAGTATATCCAGTTATTTTTTCTTCGATGGTGAAAAATTGGACAAATATTTTAAAGTTGAGCATATGGGGGCAATAAAAAATAATATTTTACAAATTACAAATTTAAATAGTTTATTAATAATAGACAAAAATTTAAACGAAATTTTTATTGAAAAAAGAAAAGAATCATCAGGAAAAGGTGTTGAATCAGCAGTTGTTAATAAAAATATTGAAGATTTAGAACAAAATTTAGAAAATTTGATAAAAATGCATGTTCAAATTAAGAATGATAGAATAAAATCAAAAGAACGGATAGCCGAGATTAATGAAATACTTCGTGGTATAGAGGATATTAAAAGTTTAGAAGAAAATAGAAAAATATATAATGAAAATTTAATTGAAAAAGAAAATGAAATAATAAATTCGAAAAAAAATATTTTTAATTTCATAAGAGAATATTCTATTTTAATTAGATTATTTCCAAAAATGAGATTTTTATTATCCAAAATTAATGAGAAAGAAGAATTAGGGCAATTACCTCCACAAATAGATAAGTCTATATTGGTAAAAGCAATTGATAGTAAAAAATGTGGATTATGCCAACAAACTCTTGATGAAAATACAATAAAAAATTTAATCAATATCTTAGAAAAGTTAGAGTATTCAAATAAAACCTCTCATATATTAACTGAGTTTAGACCTATTTTGAGAAAAAGTATTAGAAATTTAAAAGAATATTCGGATACAAAAGAAGGACTTTTGAAAACACTAAATATAAAAGAAGAGGAAAGAAGAAAACTTTCTATAGAATTAGAAAAAATAAATAATATATTATTAAGTCGAACTGATAATGATAATATAATTAGTCTTCAAACAGAAAGAAGCGATTTGGAAGATGCTATGGAACAAACAATTAAAAAAGAAATTAAATATGAAGAAGATATTAACTCTTTAGGTGTACAAATAAAAACTAAAGAAAAGGAATTAAAAAGAATTTTGGAGCAGGAAGAAAATAATAAAATTTTAATAAATGAGCAAGAGTTTATTAAAATTTCTAGTAATATAATTAGAGAATCATATGAAGAGCTACTTGATAATTTAAGAGAAAAGATAAGACAAGAAACAGAAAAAACTTTTTTTGATTTAATGTGGAAAAAAAATGTTTTTGGTAGAATTGAACTAGATAATAAATTTAATTTGAAATTGTATAATAATTATAATTTAGAATGTTTAGGTTCTTGTAGTGCTGCTGAAAGAGCTTTATTAGCTTTATCTTTTACTTTAGCACTTCATAAAATATCAGGATTTGAAACACCTCTTGTTATAGATACTCCAATTTCAAGAGTATCAGATAAAAATAGGGAAAATTTTGCGAAAGTTCTTAAACAAGTTAGTCTAAAAAAACAAATTATTTTTTTATTTACTCCTTCAGAATATTCTGAAGAGATATCATTAATTTTTGATAAAATAACTGCTACAAAAATTAATTTGAACTCCAAAGATGATGTAGAAACTGTAATAAACAAAGGAGACCAACTATGAAATATCCAGATAGATTCAGTATATCAAAGAATTATGCAAATGAATTAAGAGATAAAAATAGCTTAATTTCATCTTTTTTTGAAAGAGGTAATAATTTTACACAAAAGGAAAAATGCTTATATGCTATGGCTTTAGGATTAAAATCACCATCTAAAATAGAAACTAAAGATGCTATTTTTAATTCAAGAGAATTAACAGAAACAGATGAAATCTTAATAGCATTAGCTTCAATTAATGAAGAGGAGCATTTTGATTTAGATATTTTATTAGATGAAAATCGTATTTATGAATTTGCTCAAAACTGTGTAAATAGTGGATTGGAGTATATTATAGATTTAATGAAAGGAAATACAGAAAATTTAGAAAAAAAATTATTATTTGAACTAGATAATGAATTTAATAAAATAAGTGATATTTTAGATGAGATAAAAGTATAATTATTATTAAATATGAAATAAAAAATAGGTTGACTATAAAGTGTCGACCTATTTTTATACAACTATAATATAGTAAAAAATGGACCTTCTGCAAGGGATATTCACTTTTATGATTGCTTTTTTAGTAGGACAGCCAATGATTTACAGTAAGTCCTGCTCTTTGGTCGTTAACAAAACACTCAACATTCAATTCAGCTCCTACCTTATCTGATTAAGTCGTCTTTCTATCTACGAATCCAAAATACTTACTTTTTACATACATGGAATCATGCCTCCTTGACCTCTTTTTTTCCCACCCTCCGCATTCTGCTATCTTCTTGGGACAATCCCTTTTAAAAGATAAAATGATAAAGATTTTTAAGTTAAAGTTTTAGCAACATACTCAAAAGATAAAACCTCAGTTAAAAAAGCCTTTAAGAAAGGTTTTTAAGGACCAAACAGTTCTTGAGCAGCCAGTATTTAGCATAAATTTTTTAGAAAAAATCAAGGGCAAGCTTTGTGCTGCGCACCCTTGATTTTTCAAAATTTTATGCTTGGCAGAAGTCAGCTCAAGAACTTTTTATTTTGGTCCTTAAAAATTTAGCTTTCTCTTCCGGGCTTTGTTGCCCTGGTTGTATCTTTTGTTGTTGTAGCTTTTTGGGGTCGGGGGTCTCGCCCCCCGGCGGCGAAGCTAAGAACTTTTTATCTTTCTGTTTTATGTAGGAGGTCAGTTATGAAAAAAATATTGGATGTTCTAGGATTTAAAAGTGTAAGTGCTTTAAGAAAAGCTGTTAAAAATGGTGATAGTAATGCCCTAGAGTTTTTGGAACTACTAAATGAGTTTCTAAAAGGTGGTATTAAATCTGAAGATATAACAGTTCGAGGAAAAGTAGATTTTTTAAACTATATGAACATCCAAATGGGATATTTAAAACATGAAGAGTTTAAAGTAGTTTTTCTAAATAGTAGTAATCAAATAGTTTTAAATGAAACTCTATTTTGTGGAACTATAGACCGCAGTGTTGTTTATCCAAGATTGATAATTGAAAAGGCAATTCTGTCAAAAGCTAAAGGAGTTATCTTTGTACATAACCACCCAAGTGGTAATTTAACTCCATCTAAAAAAGATATTGAGCTGACACTTGAGATGCAAGAGCTTCTTGATAAAGTTGATGTAAAACTACTTGACCACTACATAATCTCAGAAACAGAAAACTTTAGTTTTTATGAAAATGGTTTAATTGAATACTTTTAAGGCTTGGGGAATATCCCCCAAGCTGCTTTTAAAAAATGGAGGTGTAGTATGAAATTTGATATTATGAAAAACATTAGAAGAGAGATGAGGTTAAAAAATTTAAGTGATGGCAGAGTTGCCAAAAAGATAGGAGTTAGCGAAATTGAAATGACAGAATTTTTCTTAGAAAGAAATGTCAACCTCGAGTTACTAGAAAAAGTAATTGAGGTAGTTTTTGAAAGCTATGAGTTCCAGTACTCTTTTAAAGAAAATCCACTAAGAAAGTTTAGTAGTAAAGAATTGTTGGAGGAACTGATGAGAAGAGAGAATTAATTAAAAAGCCTGAGAAGAGTCTCAGGTTTTTTCTATAAGTTATTAATTTATAATTATCTTGGAAGAAATTTAAAAAAAGTTTAAAAAAACTTCCAATAGATATAATAATTTTGAGATGATATAATTATTTAATTCTATAAAAAATGGAGGAAATTCATGTCAAACATCTTATCTACAAAATTATTTAATAAGAATAAAATTTATTTAGAAAAAATTTCAAGTCCAAGAATGAATTTATTTTATGCTATAAATTATTTAACAAACCATTCAACTCATAAAAACTTTATATATGAATTTAAAAAAGGAAAGAACATTGAATTTTATTCGAAAATTTTTATAGAAATGATACTTGAAATTTTAGAATATGAAAATAAAGACGAATATATTTTAATACCGGTTGGAGCTTCTACCATATTGGATAATGAGGTTAGATATAAAGATTTATTTGAAAAAATTTGTAAAAAAACAAAAATCGAGAATGGATTTGATTGTATTCAAATATCATTCAATAAAAAACCAAAGCATTTAGATGACACAGGAATAATAGAATCTAATCTCAATTTTAGATTGGAGCGATTTAAAGATAAAAAAATAATTTTATTAGATGATGTTTATACAAGAGGAGAAACTACTTCTTTTTATTATAGCCAAATTAAGAAAGGAAATCCTAAATCTATAGATGTAATTACATTAGGAAAAACATCTCATAATGATTGTAAAAGAGAACAAGAGGCGTTAGTAAAATTTAGAGAGTTTAAATTAGATAAAATAATCAAACTACAAACTAATAAAAAAATAACTAAAGTTTTGAATGGAAAAAATATTGAACTTATAAATAATTATAAAAGTTATGAAATTTATAACTCTATTAATGGAGTTAAAAATGGGGCAGCTATTTTATATCATAAAAATGGAAATTATGAAGAGTATGATTATATTAATGGCATAATTGAAGGAAAAAGATATCTTTACACTTTAACTGGAGATACCTTTGAAAATAACTATATTAATGGAAAAAAAGAAACTTTAGAAAAAAGATACTTTTCAACTGGAACTAAATCAGAATATCATGTTTTTGACGATAAAATTTGTGGTGAATATATTTTTACAAATTTAAATGGAGAAGTTAAAAAATTATATTATTTAAATGGAGAAAACCAAGAGGAAATAAATATAGAAAATAAATCTTTATTTAAACAAGAGGTAAAAGCACTTGAAAGTTTTGTAAAAATATTTAATTTTTATAATAAAGATTTTTTTAATGAACAGACAAAAAGGGAAATAAAAAATGTCTATATTGATAGGATTCACATTGAAGGAAAGGAATACAACTATAGAATTAACCCTTATTATTTTAAAAAAATATTTGGACGAAGTTTTGGATCCGTTGTTGAAGCATTTAATTATCCTGAAAACATAATTATAGACCACAGCGATTTTGAAACAAAGAAAAGTTCTATAGAAGACAATAGATATAAAATTTATCTTAATTTTACAAATAAACGTTTTTATGAAGGGAAACAACCAGATCCTCAAAAGTTCATAGTTTCATTCAAGTGTGAAATCTTAAATGATGAATGTATTAAAACTTTAGATTCAAGAAGTATTGTTCGTATGGTTAAAAAAGATATTATTTTAGTATATCATGTAGAGCTATACTAAAATAATTAAAATATTAAGAATAAAGGAGAATATTATGAATTTTTTAGTTAATAATAATTTTTTTAAGTCTGTTCCTGAAGAAATGAAAGAAATTATTGGAAATAAAATAGAAAGGTTTACCAATACTTTACAAGATAACCAAAAATATTTTTGGAATCTTCCAGCAGGATTTTGGGTAAAAAAAATAAATAAAAATTTTTATGAATTTAGAGTTAATAGTGGGGATAGAATAATATTTGATATAATAAAAGATTATGAAAAAAATAATGTTTTAAGATATTGCTATTTTTCTACACATGACAGAGCTTTAGATAAATATAATAATATTAAATTAAATAATTTTAAAGATTTAGATATTGAAAAAAATGAATATATACACCAAAATAATAAAGAAAAAATAGAGGAATATCAAAATCTATTACCTGAATTACATGTAATAGATTATAAATTTGAAAATGAAAAGTTTTTTAAAAATCTTTTGAAAGAAGAGACTACAAATATTTTTAGCTCTATTTACTTAAATGAGGAACAATATAAATGTTTAAAGAAAACACCACCATTATTAATAAGTGGTGGTGCTGGAAGTGGAAAAACAGCTATTCTTTTTAATAAAATGATAAATTTAGTAAAAAATATGGATTCGTATAGTGAAGTAAAATTAGCTTATATTTGTCTTAATTCTAAATTAAGAGATTTAGTAAAAAATATGATGGAAGAAACGATGAAAGAAATAGGAGTGTTGAATAAGCATATATTTTTTTTATCAACACAAGAATTTTTTTCAGAAAATTTAGGATTGGATATATCTGAAATATCAAAGTATGAAGATTTTAAAGAATTTTTTAATTCTTATAACTTAAAAAATAAGAAAAAGAAAGAAAATTTTAATTTGCTAAATATATATTCTGAAATAAATGGAATAATAAAAGGAATGATGTTTAAGGATATTCCTAACAATTGGGATAGAAATCTGAATAATTCTCTTATTTCTTTTAAAGAATATTTAAATCTAGATGATGAATTTAGTATTTTTGAAAATGATTTAAAAAAAGATGTTTATAAAGTTGCATTGGAGTATCAACAATGGTTAGAAAAAAATAAGAAAATAGATTTAAATGATTTGGCTCGTATGATTTTAATGACAAGAGATGATTTAAAAAAATTTGATTATATTTTTATAGATGAGATTCAGGATTTTACAGAACTTCAAATTCATACGCTAAATTTTTTATGTAAAGATTTGGGTAAAGTCTTTTATGCAGGAGATTTTCATCAAAATATTACAATGAACTATTTTAAATTTTCTAGACTTTCAGATTTTTATAACCCAAAAAAGAATGAAATGGTATTTTTAACAAAAAATTATCGTTCAAAAAGTAAAGTAGTTGAAGTTATAAATAAAATAAAGGAATTGAGACAAAATTATATCGGAAATCAAAAAATTGAATATGAGCAACCAGAAGAAGCCATAGTTTCTGGTGGAAATTTTACAATAAAAAAATTAAATCTAGAGTTTATAGATAAGATATGTAAAGATGCAAATTTTATAATATTAGTACCAGATGAATTAGAAAAAGTAAATCTTTTTAAACTTTTAGGAAATTCTGAAAAATTTAAAGATATGATTTTTACTATAGAAGAATCCAAGGGGTTAGAATTTAAATCTGTAATCTGTTATAATTTAAGTTCTCGTTTCTCAAAAGAATGGGATTTAATTTTTAAAGGTGAAGCTAGAAAAAATCAAAATTTTAGATATTATTTTAATTTGTTGTATGTCGGAATAAGTAGAGCTAAATCAGATGTTATTTTAATGGAAAATAATATTGAAAATAACTCTTTAATCAATAAATTAAAAGAAATTGCAGAAATTAATTTAGATATATTATCACTAATAGAAGAATCAACAATTGAAGATTGGATAGAAAAAGCTGAAAAATTAAAGGAAATAGGAAAAGATGAAGAGGCAAAAATGTCAATTAAAAAAGCCGAAAAGTTTTTACAAAATGGATTTGATTCAAACTATATATTGAAAAAAAAAAAAATTCCTATAATTACAATTGCAGCTCATCATAATTATGTAAATATGGTAAAATTATTATTAAAAAATGGAGCTAATCCAAATATTCAAGCTAAAAATGGGAAAGTAGCTTTAATAGAAGCTTTAACTAAAGGTAATTTAGAAATAGCAAAGTTATTACTAGAACATGGAGCAGATCCAAACATTAAAATTAAAAATAATAAGACACCTTTATTACATGCTTCAAAAGAAGGCCATTTAGAAATAGTAAAGTTATTATTAGAATATGTAAATATCGAAGAGGGCACATCCGTACTAGCTCTATCGACAGCTGCAGGAGGAGGTCATTTAGAAATAGTAAAATTATTATTAGAAAATTTAGGTATTAAAGTTAAAACTAATAGAGTTTTTTCAAAATCCCCTTTATTAAGTGCTGCAAGGAGCGGTCATTTAAAAATAATAAAGTTATTATTAGAAAATTTAGATATTCAAACTGAAAATGGTAAAATAGATTTAATAAAAATTTTAATAGAAGCTTCAATATGGGGCCATTTAGAAATAGTAAAATTATTATTAGAAAATTTAAATATTCAAACTGAAAATGGTAAAATAGCTTTAATAGAACCTTTAAGATCAGCTTCGATGAGAGGTAATTTAGAAATAGTGAAATTATTTTTAGAATACGGAGTTAATCCAAATATTCATAATACTGGTACTTTTACAAGTTTAAGATTAGCTTCGAGCGAAGGTAATTTAGAAATAGTAAAATTATTACTAGAGTATGGTGCAAATCCAAATATTTCTGACAAGAGAATTGGAACACCTTTAAAAATAGCATCAGCATTAGGATATTTAGAAATAGTAGAACTACTATTAGAATATGGTGCAAATCCAAATATTCGGACAGAAAATGGTGCAACACCTTTAACAGATACTTTAACTAAAGGTAATTTAGAAATAGCAAAATTATTACTAGAATACGGTGCAAATCCAAATATTCGGACAAAAAATGGTGGAACCCCTTTAACAGATGCTTTAACTAAAGGTCAATTAGAAATAGCAAATTTAATTTTAGAATATGGTGCAAATCCAAATATTCGGACAGAAAATGGTGGAACCCCTTTAGCAGATGCTTTAATTAAAGGTGATTTAGAAATGATAAAAATACTATTAGATTATGGTGCATTAAAAAAAATTAGTACATA
>SKEK01001286.1_pt1 | contig 11289 bp, 10 predicted proteins | sample 4826761 | NCBI WGS metagenome assembly SKEK01 (sample SAMN11008811, study PRJNA524170) | human gut metagenome | biome: Human fecal sample; material: Feces; isolation source: fecal sample from pouch patient p32 | host: Homo sapiens | place: Israel: Tel-Aviv | collected 2015-10-13 | reverse complement strand
CCTGCACCAGAAACCGCACCCGACAACTCCACCACAGCCACCGAGGTTATCGCACCAGCAGAAGCTGATGAGCCAGCTGAAACCGTAACCGATCCAGACGCAACTGTCCTGGCAGAGTATCCAGTCGATGACGAAGACACAACTGCTGCAGAAACCTCGCTCCTAGAGGTACCAGCTGACGACTCCTACATCACCCCAGATGAGGTGCCTACCGCTGTCACCGACTCGGACGCCGTTGCAGACGCTGACGCAGATGCTGACGCAGACCCCACTGTAATCGCAAACTCCAACGCTGCTGACGAGGAGCCTACGACCTTCATTAATGACCCAGATCGCATCAACGTCTTCACCGCCGATGACCTTGATTCAACTGCTATTTCGCACTTCGACCCTTCGCAGTTCACCGTTGTTTCAAGCGGACCTAGTTCCGTTGAGCGCAAGCAAACCAAGGACGGCTCGGACACACTCCGCAAAGTTGCATTTGGCCTGCTTGCGGCCGTTCTGGTTGTAGGCGCACTGGCCGTTGCTTGGGTCATTCAGTCCCACCAAGACGACGCAGCCAAGCGCAGCGCCGTCCAGCAGCGCATTGCAACCTATCAGGAGCAGATTGAGAGCGTTGGCGTTGATCCTCACAGTGACAGCAGTCGTGTTGAGCTTCTTAACCAGTACGAGAAACTCAATGAAATTGAAGAGCAGATTCAGACTGACCAAAAGAACGGCCAGTTCCGCCTTCCTAATGGCAGCGATGATACGGGACTCAACGTTTTGAACAGCTCAATCTCTGACCGACAAAAGAGCATTCGTGACTGGTTCGAGGCCGACTACAAGCGCAGACTAACCGCAAACAGCTTCAACGACACAGATACCGCAAATACTATGGACCAAAAATCTGTAGCAAATAAGCTTGTTGAGCTGCAAGCTCTTCTCGGAGATATTGAACACGAAAAAGTAATCTGGGGCGACGATACAGGCAACAATTCAACGTATGACTCGTATCACTCTCGCGTATCTGACCAGATAAAGAAGGGTGAAACTCTTAAATCTGGCGTGGCCGAGAAGACCAAAAAAGAGCAAGAACAAAAAGATAAGGATAAGAAGTCCGAAGAAGACCGCAAGAAGGCCCAAAAGTGGGTTGGCACCTATAGCGGTACCGGCACCGACGGCAAGCCAATGGAGGTTGTCATTCAGAAGGACGGCACGGTCATTTGGCGCACTGGCGGTCAACCAGAGGTTCGTGGCACCTGGACCGGTGACGAGTCAAAGCTTGAGCTTAACTTCAACGGTCAGGTCAGTGGCAGAAGCGAGCCTTTCACCCTCTCTTCCACCAACGGTGGAAGAACCGTAACCATCAGCTCTCAGAGCAGTACTTGGAATACTGACACACTTTCTAGGAAGTAACGCTGACTAGAAAACCGCACGTTACAGACACAAATATGGCGAGAAGACCGATCGATCTTCTCGCCATATTGTTTGCAAAGTGAACGCCATTCTACACGGTAGTCGTTCTTCTTGCCAAACTCCTACGCACCAAGCGCACGCTGTCCAAGCACCAAAGCACCTAGAATGCCCTGGTTTCCCTCGCAACCTCCAGGAACAACATAATTCTGTATGTCCTCTATCTCTGGAGTGTTGATGTAGCCGTTGAGGTACGCAACAAGTTTCTGCTGGATAAGCGGGAACAGTTGCTTCTGCTCCATGACGCCTCCGCCCAAAATAATGCGCTGAGGTGAGTAGCACATTACATATGTGGAGAGGGCTTTTGCAAGGTAGGCAGCCTCAAGCTCCCATACCTCGTCTTTCTCGGTAAGCTCAACAGCTGGAAGTCCCCAGCGCTCTTGAATAGCAGGACCTGATGCCAGCCCCTCAAGGCAGTTCTGGTGATAGGGACACTTAGTTTGCTGCCAAGAATCGTTTGCCTCACGTTCAACAAGGATATGACCAGCCTCGGGATGGAGCATGCCGTGCTGGAGCTTTCCTTCAAGCAGCACGCCAGCGCCAATTCCGGTGCCAACTGTCAGGTAGACAACGTTATCAAGGCCGCGAGCTGCGCCAAAAACTGCTTCTCCTAAACAAGCTGCATTAACGTCGGTATCGTATCCAACAGGGACGTTCAGTCCATCCTTCAATGCCTGTAACAGATTGAAGTTGCGCCAACCTTGCTTAGGAGTCGAGAGAATCTTTCCGTAGCTAGGCAGGTCAGGATTGACTCCCGTGGGGCCAAATGCGCCAACACCTAGAGCCTGAATAGAGCGAGCTTTGAACCAGTCCACAATCTTTGGCAAAACAGACTCTGGCGCTGTTGTGGGCAAGACCTCACGCTCACAAATTTTTCCGTCTGGTGTACCCGTGGCAAGAACAATCTTTGTTCCGCCAAACTCAATGCCACCAAGAAGCGTCTCTGCACACATGTTTTTCTCGCCAGCTACTTGTTAAGAAGCTTCTCGTACACGTCAATAAAGTCCTCAGCAATAATGCGGAAAGACTCGGCCTGCATAAGCTGGTCCTCAGCGTGGAGCAAGATGAGCGAGAACTCAACATTGCTGTTATCAATTGCGGACTGCTGCAGCATGTTCAGATGCGTGCTATGACCCTCATTAAAGATCTCTGTACCAGCAATAATATCTGCACGCGCGCCTTCAATATCGCCCGTTTTTGCCTTCTGGATAGCGCCAATATACATTGACTTTGCCGTTCCAACGGTAGCAATAATCTCAAAGGCTGCTTCTTGCGTAGCAGTCATGCCGTCATCTAAATCCATTTTTACCCCATACTCTTTTCTTGAGCACCTGGGAGCTCAGAAAATCTTTTACCGCTTATTTAATAAGCTCCAGTGCGTCGTCAAGGATTTTTGCAGCGTTCATCCTGCCGTAATCAACCATAGGAATAACAGCTACAGGAGTAGATCCTGCTGCGGCCTCAACGTCTGCCTTTGCATACGCAATCTGAGGTCCAAGCAAAAAGACGTCTGCGCCATCAATGAGCTCAAGTGCCTTATTAAGAGGATTTGCAATAATCTCTGCATCCAAACCACGAGAAGCAGCCTCTTTCTGAAGCTTCTGAACAAGCAGGCTCGTGGACATTCCGGCGTTGCAAGCAAGTAAGATTTTCATGTGATCTCCTTTTGATGAGCCAGCCACCAAATACGATGGCTGGCTTCAAGTGATACTCAGATTATAAGCTTACAAACTACTCTGCATCCTGAGCGTTCTCTGCAAGAGCCTCAGCCTGCTTGGCCTGTGCACGCTCGGAAATCTTCATGAATGGCAGGTAAATTGCCATGGCGAGAAGAACCTCGATGACCTGCCAGATAACGGCACGAATGTCGCCACCGGTTGCCAGCCAACCACTCAGGAAGACTGGGGTGGTCCAAGGAACCATTGCAACGCAAGGGTTAATCCAACCAAGGTTGGTGAACAGGTAGGTCAGGCCGATGAACAAATCTGGAACAAGAACAAATGGAATCATCAAAGGAAGGTTAAAGACGATTGGGTAACCGTAAATAACTGGCTCGTTGATGTTGAAGATACCTGGAAGAAGAGAAAGTGCTGCAACATCTTTGGAAGCCTTGTTCTTAGAGAAGACAAAGGTGTCAAGAAGCAGCATCAGAGTACAACCAGAACCGCCGATCAGCGCAAAGGTGTTGATGATCTGCATGTTCATGTAGTGGTCCTGAGGAATTGGCTGACCAGCTGCAAAGGTTGCCATGTTGTCAACAATAAGCATGGTCAGGATTGGCTCAATCAGAACACCAGAGATGGTGGACTGGTGAATACCAAGGCAGAAGAGCAGGTTTGCAAAGGTGTAGATGATGATGACTGCAAATGGACCAGCATTCATGAGGCCCTTCAGTGGGGCGGAAATGCTTGTTGCAATGATGGTCATAAGGTCAGTACCAGCGCAAACTGCAAGAAGAGCAGAAGCAATACCAAAGACGGTCAGGGTCAACATCATAGGAATCATGGTGTTAAAAGAATCTGCAACCGCTGGTGGAACGCCCTCACCAAGGCTGACCTTCAGCTGCTTAACGCTGGAGAGCTTAATGAAGATGGTGGTAGAAAGCAGGCCAATGATGATTGCACCAAAGAGGCCGTTAGTACCGGTGAAGGAAGTGGAGAAAGCACCAGTTACATCAACGCCGGTAACTGCATAGCCGGTTGGCAGAAGCTTAGCAACATCAGCTACAGGAAGTGCAACTCCAGCAGCTGCTGCATCAGCGGCGTTTGCTGCATGAAGAACAGCGCCTGCAGTAGCAACAATGCTCTGAGGCATCATGATGATAAGTGCAGCAATACCAATAACAACACAAGAAATTGCGTTTTCAAAACGCTTGTTACGAGCAAGGCAATAACCAATAATGCCTGCAAGAATAACTGCCGAGAAACTCAGAGTGCCCTGAGCAATTGCTGCGCCCCAAACCTTGAAATTAGCCAAGGTAACTGGATCATTTGCAAAGATGAGTGGGAACAGAACGTTGTTGATCAGTACTGCAATACCAGCCAAAATGTAAATTGGGCTGACAGTTGCAAATGCATCGCGCAGGCTCCTCAAGTGAACTTGATTACCTACTTTTGCAGAAACTTCTGCAAATTTATCTAGAAACGATGCTTGGCCATTATCTTTTGCCATGAGCAAACTCCTTTCACGAGTTTCTAGTCAACTATATGTGTAGTGGCAACCTGCTTAAGCCACTCAGCTGATTTCTTAAGACGGCGGTTGTAGTTATCTTCCAGGTCAACCTCAACAAAGCCATAACGGTTCTTGAAAGCATTTGCCCAAGACCAGTTATCGATGATGGCCCAGTAGTGATAACCACGGCATTTTGCGCCGTCCTGAATTGCACGAGCAATCCACTCAAGATGACGACGGACAAAATCAACACGATAATCGTCTTGAATTACGCCGTTTTCGTCTTTCTTAAGATCTTCTCGCTCTACACCCATGCCATTCTCGGAAACAAACCACTCAAGCTCTGGATACTCATCGCGAACCTTCATGGCAAAGTCGTAAAGACCCTGTGGGTAAATCTCCCAACCACGAGAAACATTCATCTCTGCTTCTGGCCAAATATAGGGGTCGGCAAAGTTTGGAATGCCATTTTCGTCAGTATCTTTTGCAGGAGCTTGAATGCGCTCTGGGTGGTAATAATTGCAGCCCAGCCAATCCACAACGCCATCGGCAAGAATAAGCTTGTCCTCAGGGCGAATAGGCAGGTCAACACCACGGGTCTGCAGCGTATCAATGACATCCTGTGGAAGCTCTCCCTTAGTTACCAGGTCAAGCCACCAGCGAATGTTAACGCCGTCGGTCATGCGCAGCGCCTCAAGATCTGCCTCAGATGGATTCTCTTTGGTATATGGTGGTGCAAAGCAGTTGATGAGGCCAATGCGAGAGTCCTCAAGCATAAAACCTGCTGCTTTTGCACGGCGATACTCGCGCACGCCAAGTGCGTGAGCAAGTGAAATGTTGTACTGAACTGCACGAGCACGTGAATAATTCTTAACAAAGGGGTACCAGCCACCAAGTGTGTAGCGGACCTCTGGCTCAACAATTGGCTCGTTAAAGGTAAACCAATAACGAATCTCTTTTCCAAACGTTTCAAACGCAATGCGTGCGTAATGCGCATATGCCTCAACAACCTCACGAGACTCCCAGCCACCGCGATTGAAGAGATATTCAGGCATGTCAAAGTGGTAAAGGTTTACAAAAATCTCAATACCAACCTTCTTTGCAACAGCAAAAAGGTGGTGATAGTACTTCTCGCCCTCTGGATTAAGGTTGCCGTTAATGTCCAACAAACGGCTCCACTGAATAGAAGTGCGAATGGAATCCATGCCAAGAGACTTGAGAAGCTGAAGATCGTCTTCCATTCTTTCTGTAAAGTCATTTCCAGCGTAGGAACCAACGCGGTTGTGGAATGCATGAATGTCCAGGTTAGACCAGGTGTCCCAAAGGTTTGGCAGCTTTCCTCCGTCTTGCCATTTACCCTCGGTCTGTGGACCAGACATTGCCCCACCAAAGAAGAAATTCTCAGGCAACTGATACGACATGTCTATCCTTTCTCAAAAGTATCTAAACCTGACATGTCAACTTTCTAAAACAGATATGTTAGGTTTTCCATGTAGTATACTAATGCAAATCAGATAGAATGCAAAGTAAAAATTTTGCTACCTGAGGAGGTGTCATGAATAAGTACGACTTGATTGTTCAGGATCTTAAAACTGATATTACTATAGGCACATATCCTGCTTATTCTCGCCTGCCTTCTGTTGCTCAGCTCTGCGAACACTATGAAGTGAGCAAAATTACCATTAATAAGGCACTAGAAGTTCTTGAGCAGCAAGGACTTATCTTCAGGCGAAAAGGCTCCGGCACTTTTGTCAAAAAGCTGGAAGAAGGAACACAAATTAAGCCAAGTAAAGAAATCTCCGGTCAAATGGAAGGTTTCATGGCTGAACACGCTGCCCGAGGCGAGCTCGTTAAATCAAAGGTCTATACCTTTGAAGTTGAGCGTCCCTCTGAATACATTGCTAAAGCTCTTGATATTACTACCGAAGATTTTGTATATAGAATTGTGCGCGTCAGGCTTGTTGAAGGGATTGCGCAGGTCATCGAGTATACCTACATGCCCATTAGCCTAATTCCCAATCTTACAATGACCCATCTAGAGCACTCGATTTACAACTATATTGAAAGCGAAATTGGACTTAGAATTGCCAACGCTCACCGTGTTATTAGAGCAGTCATGCCTACCGAGGTTGAGGCTTCGAGGCTAGAAATTAGCACGAGCGATCCCCTCTTAGAGGTTGAGCAAATTGGCTATATATACTACGGCCGTGCGGGTGAATATTCTGTTGCGCGCCATGCACATGGCTATGAGTTCATGACCATTTCTATGCACTAAACCTCTGACACAGCGACGCAAATATGGCGAGAAGACCGATCGATCTTCTCGCCATTTTTTTGCGTGTGAACAACACAGACTTACTCGCCCAGGATGACGTGCCTAAACTCGCCGTCTTCGTAGATTCCGCAGCTATGAGTGCCGTCCTTTGGAATGCCCACAGAACCTGGGTTGAACACGGTGACCTCTGGGTGGTCAGCGCTTTGCATGTTCACTTTTCTGTGCGTGTGGCCGTACACAAACGCGTCCATACTTGGCGTCTGAGGCCATTTATCAACGCTGTTGTGAATGCCAGGGCCAAAGACGTGACCGTGGGTAAAGAAGATAGTGAACTGCTTGCCTGTCTTTGGGTCCTTATCAAACAAGATGTTGTAATCAGCCATACAAGGGAAGTCCAGAACCATCTGGTCTACCTCTGCCTCGCAATTTCCACGAACCGCGATGACCTTATCGGAAATGCTGTTCAACATCTCAATAACGCGCTTTGGTGCGTAGTCTGCAGGAAGATCGTTGCGAGGGCCGTGATAGAGCAGATCTCCAAGAAGCAAAACGTACTTTGGCTGCTCCTCCTCTATGACCTGCATGAGCTTCTCGCAATAGTCGGCAGCGCCGTGAATATCTGAAGCAATTACAACCTTCATCAACGTATCCTCTCTATACGTGTTTCTACACGTAGCTTCATACGCGTGTATCAATAAATTATTTTATGGTATTGATGGCGTCTAACCAGTTACAAGCGCTGGCAAATCGGTCACCGTGCAAATGCCTGCTTAGAACCTACCGGTCATCCTTGCGTCAGGATCAGCCTCGGAAACACGTTGACGAAGATCTGCAATAGCCGCAGGTATCTCATCTGTGTTGTACGGCGTCATCTGGTACACCCAGTTAATCCAGTTGCGATACAGCAAGTTTGCGTGCGCACGCCAGGTAAACAGTGGCTGCTTTTCTGGATCATTATCAGGGAAGTAATTCTCTGGCAGACGAATAGGCAGACCCTTATGGAAGTCACGCCAATACTCCTCTGCAAGTGTGTCGCGATCATATTCAAAATGACCGGTTACAAAAATCTCATGAAAGTCTCTTGTGGCGAGAAGTGCAGGACCGCTGGTAAATCCCTCAGAAAGCACCGCAAGCTCAGGGTGGTCTACCAGAGCTGATGTCTCAATCGCAGCATGACGAGAATGCGGCATGTAATGTACCTCGTCAAATCCATTGGTGAGGAAGCAATACTCATCGCATAAACGCTGTGGAAAAATACCAAACAGCTTAGCACCCAGCATCTTCTTGGGAATGTCGTGCAAGTAATACAGGCCAGCTAGTGCGCCCCAACACAGGTACATGGTAGAAAAGACATGCTCCTGAGACCAATCGACAATGCGACAAAACTCATCCCAGTAGTCAACGTCCTCGTATTTAAGATCCTCGATAGGGGCGCCGGTAACAATCAGACCGTCATAATTTTTATCTTTGAAGTCATCAAAAGTTGAATAAAACGTTACCAGATGGTCAGCGGCAGTATTTTTAGATTCATGCGAAGAGATACGCATAAAGTCACACGTTACCTGAATAGGAGACTTTGAAATCAGACGGAGAATCTGCGTTTCAGTCTGAATTTTCTTGGGCATTAAATTCAAAATTGCCAGGCGCAGCGGGCGAATCTCCTGGTGTTCTGCAACTTCTTCCTCAAGCGCAAAAATGCGCTCCTCTTGCAGTGTCTTCTTAGCTGGTAAACCATCTGGAATATTAATAGGCATGGTAACTTCCTTTAGCTAATCGTTGCACATAAGTATACTTGTTTATATGGAAATAACTTTTGCCGAGCTCGGGCTAAACGAGCAAATTCTGGCAGGCGTAGCAACACTTGGGTTTAACGCACCCACTCCCGTGCAGGCCGCGGCAATTCCCGCCGTCCTGGCGGGCAAGGACGTTGTTGCGTCAGCGCAAACGGGAACGGGTAAAACTGCAGCGTTTATGTTGCCTACGCTGCAGCGCATTGCTGTCGAGAAACCCGGTGAGGCCGAGAAGCCCAACGCCAAACCCAACGCGGCCGCCGGGCGCGGCGCCAAGCGCAACGCGTACCCCCGCGCGCTCATCATCACGCCAACGCGAGAGCTAGCTGCTCAAATTGATGCCGTTGCCAAGAGCGTTTGCGCATCCACCGGTCAGCAGGCCGTCATTGTTACCGGTGGCGCTCGCTACAAGCACCAGATAACCGCGCTACAAAAAGGTTGCGATGTGCTGGTGGCAACACCTGGCCGCCTGATAGATCTTCTCGACAAGAAGCATACAAGCCTTGAGAACATCCAGGTACTGGTGCTCGACGAGGCGGATCGTATGCTTGACATGGGATTTTGGCCAAGCGTTCACCGCATTATGGAGCAGCTACCCAAGGCGCACCAAACGCTGCTTTTCTCGGCAACGCTCCCCGCGTCAATTACATCGACCATAGATGCGCTGCTTAAAGATCCAGAGCGCATTGAGATTGCAAGAACCGGACAGACTGCGGCAACAATCGAGCAACATTTATGCTCGGTCACTCAGGGACAAAAACCGCAGCTCTTAAAGGCGCTTATCGACTCGTTTGATCCTGCGCCAGAGCGTGTGTTGGTGTTCTGTAGAACAAAGTCGCGCGTTGACAGCATTTACAAAAACCTCAAAGCCGCAGGTCTCAAGGTTGATGTTATGCATGCGGACCGTCCGCAAAAGGCTCGCGCAAGAGCACTGGAGCGATTCCGCAGCGGCGCCATTCAGGTTCTTGTTGCAACCGACGTCATGAGTCGCGGCATTGATATCCAGGGCATTGACGCGGTCATTAACTTTGATGTGCCGCTTGACCCTGAGGATTATGTTCACCGCATTGGCCGAACAGGCCGTGCAGGAGCCGCAGGTCAGGCGTTCACTTTTATGGGACCAGATGAGGTCACGCCGCTCAGAGAAATTGAATATTTTACAAAAGCGCTCATTCCTACATGGGATCTACCTGGCTTTTCTTATGACTCGGGTCGCATTATGCTTCAGGATTCCCGTTCTACCACCAAGACCACGCGTTCGATGTTCTCGGGCTCAAGGTCAAGAGGTAAGGGATTTGGTTTTGGTGGCAGATATGGCCGACACACGTAATCTATAATCGGATGCAGTCAGCTCATACAGTAAAGGAATTAAAATGGGCCCTTTTAATGGCGTTGGTGTAATTTTTGCTCTTGGAGCAGCAGCTCTTCATGTGGTTATTTTTTATCTTGAGTCATTTGCCTGGACTTCTGACGGCACACTCAAGGCCTTTAACATGACAAAAGAAGAGGCAGAAAGCACCGAAAAAATGGCTTTTAACCAGGGATTTTACAATCTCTTTCTTGCCATTGAGGTATTCGTTGGCGTCTTCTTGATGGCCACCAGAAATCCAGCAGGTAAAGCGCTTGTTATCTTTGCTGTATGCTCAATGGCATTTGCCGCAATTCTTCTCTATGTAACTTCTCCCGACAAACGCTCCGCAGCCATTAAACAGGCAATATTCCCCATTATGGCTCTCTGCAATTTGATTCTGTAACTTTTGAACATAGGTGCTGGGCGCTCGCAGACGCCCAGCTTTTTTGTAAGCGCTTCTCGCGAGAAGGAACATCATGAAGCAACTCCGCCCTTATCCACAGGTTATTATCACCAAGAAAGCTGCTCGCGCACTTGCAGGCGGACATCCTTGGGTCTTTGAGGGCGAGGTTATTCGTGTAGAACCGTCTCCAGAAAGCGGCAAGAGTGCTCAAAATGGTTGCATTGTTGATGTCTTTGAGGAGAACGGCACCTACCAGGGAACTGGTCTTCTGTCAGAAATGAGCAAGATTCGCGTCAGAATTGTGACAAGAAACGCCAACGATAGGCTCAACGAAGCGTTTTGGAGTCGTAAGATTAGCTGGGCGTGGGAACACCGCAAAACCACTATGGGAAACCGCGCTCTACCAGGGACTGAGCCCGACACCAATTGTTGCCGTGTTATCTTCTCTGAGGCCGATGGCTTTCCTGGCTTAATCGTTGACCGCTACGAGAACGTACTTGTTGCGCAGGTAGGAACCGTTGGTATGGAGCGCCTGCGTGACGTTGTCTATCCGCTGCTTCTTGAGGTTTTATCTGCAGACGGGCAGATAATTGACGGTATCTACGAAAGAAATGACTCCCCCTCTCGCCTTAAAGAGGGACTTCCGCAATATAAGGGCTGGTGGACAGGCTCTTCACCGGACGAGAATGGCTTGATTGCAGAAAGCCACCTTTCCCTGCCTTCAACTCACGTTCTTGCAACAGAAAACGGACTCAAATTCAATCTTGACCTGGAGAACAGCCAGAAAACCGGCTTTTTCTTAGATCAAAAATATAACCGTCGAGCAGTCCGTCAGCTTGCACAA
>SKEK01001274.1_pt1 | contig 11346 bp, 8 predicted proteins | sample 4826761 | NCBI WGS metagenome assembly SKEK01 (sample SAMN11008811, study PRJNA524170) | human gut metagenome | biome: Human fecal sample; material: Feces; isolation source: fecal sample from pouch patient p32 | host: Homo sapiens | place: Israel: Tel-Aviv | collected 2015-10-13 | reverse complement strand
GTAAGTTGAGGGTGCAGCGGCATAACATTGGCAGAACAACATCTTTAACCTTTCACACCACCTGCCGTCAGGCCGTTGACCAGCCAGCGTTGAGCCAGCAAGAAGACGATGGTGATCGGTAATGCAGACATCACGGCAGCGGCGGCAAAATCGCCCCACAGGTAGTTTTGCGGGTTGAGGTATTGCTGCATCCCCACGGCCAGGGTGTAGCTGTTCACGTCACGCAGTAACAACGACGCGACCGGAACTTCAGTAATGGCAGCGATAAACGACAGGATGAACACTACCGCCAGAATCGGTACTGACAGCGGCAGCAGTACGAGGCGGAAGGCTTGCCACGGTGTCGCACCGTCCAGCGCCGCCGCTTCTTCCAGCGAACTGTCGATGGTTTCGAAATAACCTTTAATCGTCCAGACGTGCAGCGCAATCCCGCCCAGGTAAGCAAAGATAACGCCGCCGTGGGTATTCAGACCGATAAACGGAATGTACTCACCCAGACGGTCAAACAACGCATACAACGCCACCAGTGAGAGTACCGCCGGGAACATCTGGAAAATCAGCATTCCTTTCAGCAGCGTCGCTTTGCCTGGAAAGCGCATACGGGCAAAAGCGTAGGCGCAGGTGGTGGAGAGCGCCACGATACCAATCGCGGAAATCCCGGCGACCTTTACTGAGTTCCACAGCCACAGCAATACCGGGAACGGCGGTGGCGTAATGCGACCATCGGCCTGTTCAACGCTAAAGCCTAACGCCAGTTTCCAGTGATCCCACGAGATTTGCTCCGGGATCAGGCTGCCGGTCGCGAAGTTCCCCTGGCGCAGCGAGATTGCGACGACCATCAGCAGCGGGAACATAATCGCCGCGATAAAAAGTAGCAGTAGCAGGTGAGTAATAAACAAACGTGCTTTTTGCGATTTCGGTTGGACCATTGCCATTTTTGTTATCTCCCTTAATCAAACTTCATTCGCGTGGCTTTCAGGTTCACTATCGCCAGCGCACCCACCAGCAGGAAAATCAGCGTGGCAATCGCTGCTGCCAGACCGAAGTCCTGACCTCCGCCACCTTCAAAGGCGATACGGTAGGTGTAGTTAACGAGCAGGTCGGTATAACCGGCTGGCGTGGTGGTGCCAAGACGATCCGGGCCACCGTTGGTCAACAGTTGAATCAGCACGAAGTTGTTAAAGTTAAAGGCGAAGCTGGCGATCATCAGCGGTGTCAGCGGCTTGATCAGCAGCGGCAGCGTGATTTTAAAGAAGTTCTGGAATGGACTTGCGCCATCCATCGCTGAGGCTTCATACAGGTCGTCAGGAATCGCTTTCAGCAAGCCCATGCAGAGGATCATCATGTACGGATAACCCAGCCACGTGTTGACGATAATCAGCATCGTCCGTGCGGTGGTCGGATCGCTAAACCAGGCGGGCTTCACGCCAAACAGCGCGCTCAACATCATGTTGATTTCACCGAAGCTCTGGTTAAACAACCCTTTGAAAATCAAGATTGAAATAAACGATGGCACCGCGTAGGGCAGAATCAGCAGTACGCGGTAAATAGCTTTGCCGCGCAACGCTTCCCATTGCACCAGACAGGCCAGCACCATGCCGACTGCAACCGTTAAAAAGACAGTGATCAGTGAGAACATCACGGTCCAGACGAAAATCGCGAGGAACGGTTTCTGAATGCCTTCGTCGGTGAAGACGCGGGTAAAGTTTTTCCAGCCGGTAGTCACGGTGTAACCGGGGCTGAGTTTATCGTCGCCCCAGTTGCCATCGGCGGTGATGGACTGGTAAAAGCCGGTCTGGTCATTCGGGCGATATTTGACGCCACTCTGGTTATTGGTCAGCGTACCGTCATCGCCCAGTGTGTAGAGCGGTTGTGTCCCAGAGAACTGGCGCAGGGAGCTCATCATCACTTTGTTGTCATCCGGGAGGATGGCGGTAATGTTGCTCAGCGCCTGACGATTTTGGGTAATCACGCGCAGATTTGCGCGCTCGCCCTCAGGCTGTGTGGCACTTTCTTTCAGTTGCAGCTTTTGCTCGCCGCCAAATTTAAAAGCATCGGAGAGATAATGCTTACCGGTTTCGCCATCGGTGAGCGCCAGTTGCCACTCATCACCTGCCGGATAAAGCCCGAAGTTATAGGTTTTGCCCGCTTGCCAGGAACGATCTAACAGAACTTCCTGGGCGCGTTCAAAAGTTAGCTGGTTAGTGCTGCTGTAGTTGGTAAAAGCAATGGCGATGGTGCAGACCAGAGGGAAGAGCACGAACAGCCCCATTCCTGCCATTCCCGGATAAACATAGCGCCAGGCGTAGGCTTTCCGGTTGGCGAAAATATACAGCCCCGCAGAACTTAAAATCAGCGTGGTAATGGCGAACAGGTACTCCCCTTGTGCGTACATTAAAACAACAAGGTAACCCACCAGCAGGCCAAGCAGACCTAACACTGACCATTTCAGCGCGTCGCTTTGCCACCAATGTTTCTTTTTAATGACATCCATGGGGTTCTTCCTCATTCCTGGACGGATAAATGATTACACCGCATCCGGCAACAACCGCCTGATGCGGCGCTGGCGCGCCTTATCAGGCTTACGTACAGTTCGTTTTTCCAGGTCGGATGAAGCATTTACGCCGTATCCGACAACAACCGCCTGATGCGACGCTGACGCGTCTTATCAGGCCTACATATGCTTCGGTTTCGTAGGCCGGATAAGGCGTTCACGCCGCATCCGGCATTTCACAGCATTACTTGGTGATACGACCCTGCGCATCTTTCAGCGCGGCATCAACAGTTTGACGACCGCTGGCGGCGTTGATCACGGCGGTACGCACGGCATACCAGAAGGCCGACATCTGCGGGATATTCGGCATGATTTCACCGTTCTTGGCGTTATCCATGGTGGCGGCAATGCGTTGATCTTTCGCCAGCTGATCCTGGTAAGACTTCAGCGCCACGGCGCCCAGCGGTTTATCTTTATTTACCGCTTCCAGCCCTTCGTCAGTCAGCAGGTAGTTTTCGAGGAACTCTTTTGCCAGTTCTTTGTTCGGGCTGGCAGCGTTGATGCCTGCACTCAGAACGCCAACGAACGGTTTGGAAGGTTGTCCCTTGAAGGTCGGCAGCAGCGTCACACCGTAGTTCACTTTGCTGGTATCGATGTTGGACCATGCCCACGGACCGTTGATGGTCATCGCCGTTTCACCTTTGTTAAAGGCCGCCTCTGCGATGGAGTAATCAGTATCCGCATTCATGTGTTTGTTTTTAACCAGATCAACCAGGAAGGTCAGACCCGCTTTCGCGCCGGCGTTATCCACACCAACGTCTTTCACATTGTATTTGTCATTTTCATACTTGAACGCATAACCACCGTCGGCAGCAATCAGCGGCCAGGTGAAGTACGGTTCTTGCAGGTTGAACATCAGCGCGCTCTTACCTTTCGCTTTCAGTTCTTTATCCAGTGCCGGGATTTCTTCCCAGGTTTTTGGCGGATTCGGCAGCAGGTCTTTGTTATAAATTAGCGATAACGCTTCAACGGCAATCGGATAAGCAATCAGTTTGCCGTTATAACGTACAGCATCCCAGGTAAACGGATACAGCTTGTCCTGTAACGCTTTGTCTGGGGAGATTTCAGCCAACAGGCCAGATTGGGCATAGCCGCCAAAGCGGTCGTGCGCCCAGAAAATAATGTCCGGACCATCGCCAGTGGCCGCAACCTGGGGGAATTTCTCTTCCAGCTTATCTGGATGCTCAACGGTGACTTTAATTCCGGTATCTTTCTCGAATTTCTTACCCACTTCTGCGAGGCCGTTGTAGCCTTTATCGCCGTTGATCCAGATTACCAGTTTACCTTCTTCGATTTTGGCGAGAGCCGAGGCGGAAAACATCATCGTCGTCAAAACAGATAATGCGAGGATGCGTGCACCTGTTTTTATTTTCATAATCTCTGGTCCTTGTTGGTGAAGTGCTTGTGAAAACGCCTGAACGGACTCTAGTTTCTTTATACGGCAACCTCTTTCCATCCTCCTTGCCCCTACGCCCCACCTTCGTTTTATGTGATCTGCATCGCAGAAACGGCAGTATTGCGGTAAGGCGCACACAAAATTGCCATGTTTTTTGCAAGCAATATCACGAATTTCCTTACTTTCCCTCGGATTAGTATGCAGACCCCACCTTCTCATCCTCCCGCCTCCTCCCCCATAAAAAAGCCAGGGGGTGGAGGATTTAAGCCATCTTCCGATGACGCATAGTCACTGCATCATGAATGTTGCTGTCGATGACAGGTTGTAACGAAGGGAGAAGGGCATGGCGAGCGTACAGCTGCAAAATGTAACGAAGGCCTGGGGGGATGTGGTGGTATCGAAAGATATCAATCTCGACATCCACGAAGGTGAGTTCGTGGTGTTTGTCGGACCATCTGGCTGCGGTAAATCCACTTTACTGCGCATGATTGCCGGTCTTGAGACGATCACCAGCGGCGACCTGTTCATCGGTGATAAACGAATGAACGATACCCCGCCAGCAGAACGCGGCGTCGGCATGGTGTTCCAGTCCTATGCGCTCTATCCCCACCTGTCTGTGGCAGAAAATATGTCTTTTGGCCTGAAATTAGCAGGCGCAAAGAAAGAGGTCATCAACCAGCGTGTTAACCAGGTGGCGGAAGTGCTGCAACTGGCGCACTTGCTGGATCGCAAACCGAAGGCGCTCTCCGGCGGACAACGTCAACGTGTGGCGATTGGTCGTACGCTGGTGGCCGAGCCAAGCGTGTTTTTACTCGATGAACCACTTTCCAACCTTGATGCCGCGCTACGTGTACAGATGCGTATCGAAATTTCCCGTCTGCATAAACGCCTGGGGCGCACGATGATTTACGTCACCCACGACCAGGTCGAAGCGATGACGTTGGCCGACAAAATCGTGGTGCTGGACGCCGGTCGCGTGGCGCAGGTCGGGAAGCCGCTTGAGTTGTATCACTATCCGGCCGACCGCTTTGTCGCCGGTTTTATCGGTTCACCGAAAATGAATTTCCTGCCGGTAAAAGTGACCGCCGTTGCAATCGATCAAGTCCAGGTTGAGCTGCCGATGCCAAACCTCCAGCAGGTCTGGCTGCCGGTTGAAAGCCACAACGTTCAGGTCGGCGCCAACATGTCGCTGGGCATTCGCCCGGAACATTTACTGCCAAGCGATATCGCCGACGTCATCCTTGAGGGGGAAGTTCAGGTGGTCGAGCAGCTCGGCAACGAAACGCAAATTCATATCCAGATCCCTTCCATTCGTCAAAACCTGGTGTACCGCCAGTCTGACGTGGTGTTGGTAGAAGAAGGTGCCACATTCGCTATCGGCCTGCCGCCAGAGCGTTGCCATCTGTTCCGTGAGGATGGCACTGCATGTCGTCGACTGCATCAGGAGCCGGGCGTTTAAGCACCCCTAAAAAAGACACAAAGCCTGTGACAGGCGATGTGAAAAAAGAAAAGCAATGACTCAGGAGATAGAATGATGATTACTCTGCGCAAACTTCCTCTGGCGGTTGCCGTCGCAGCAGGCGTAATGTCTGCTCAGGCAATGGCTGTGGATTTCCACGGTTACGCTCGTTCCGGGATCGGCTGGACAGGGAGCGGCGGTGAACAACAGTGTTTCCAGACCACTGGCGCTCAAAGTAAATACCGTCTTGGCAACGAATGTGAAACTTATGCTGAATTAAAATTGGGTCAGGAAGTGTGGAAAGAGGGCGATAAGAGCTTCTATTTCGACACTAACGTGGCCTATTCCGTAGCACAACAGAATGACTGGGAAGCCACCGATCCGGCCTTCCGTGAAGCGAACGTGCAGGGGAAAAACCTGATTGAATGGCTGCCAGGCGCCACTATTTGGGCCGGTAAGCGTTTCTATCAGCGTCATGACGTTCATATGATCGACTTCTACTACTGGGATATTTCTGGTCCTGGTGCCGGTCTGGAAAACATCGACGTTGGCTTCGGTAAACTTTCTCTGGCAGCAACGCGTTCTTCTGAAGCGGGCGGTTCGTCTTCTTTCGCCAGCAACAATATCTATGACTATACCAACGAGACTGCGAACGACGTCTTCGACGTGCGTTTAGCGCAGATGGAAATCAACCCGGGCGGCACCCTGGAGCTGGGTGTTGACTACGGTCGCGCTAACCTGCGTGATAACTATCGTCTGGTTGATGGAGCATCGAAAGATGGCTGGATGTTCACTGCCGAGCATACCCAGAGCATCCTGAAAGGCTTCAACAAGTTTGTTGTTCAGTACGCAACAGACTCGATGACCTCGCAGGGTAAAGGTCTGTCGCAGGGTTCTGGCGTTGCGTTTGATAACGAAAAATTTGCCTACAATATCAACAATAACGGTCACCTGCTGCGTATCCTCGATCACGGTGCGATCTCCATGGGCGACAACTGGGACATGATGTACGTGGGTATGTACCAGGATATCAACTGGGATAACGACAACGGCACCAAATGGTGGACCGTCGGTATTCGTCCAATGTACAAGTGGACGCCTATCATGAGTACCTTGCTGGAAGTGGGCTACGACAACGTCGAATCCCAGCGCACTGGCGACAAGAACAATCAGTACAAAATCACCCTCGCACAACAATGGCAGGCTGGCGACAGCATCTGGTCACGCCCGGCTATTCGTGTCTTCGCAACCTACGCCAAGTGGGATGAGAAATGGGGTTATGACTACAACGGTAGCTCCTCTTCCAACCCGAACTACGGCAAAGCTGTTCCGGCGAATTTCGAAGGCGGTAGCTTCGGTCGCGGTGATAGCGATGAGTGGACATTCGGTGCCCAGATGGAAATCTGGTGGTAATAGCAATATGTAGGCCGGATAAGGTGCTTGTACCGCATCCGGCAATCAACGCCTGATGCGACGCTGCCGCGTCTTATCAGGGCTACAACTGCTGCCGAATGTAGGTCGGATAAGGCGTTCACGCCGCATCCGGCAACCAACGCCTGATGCGACGCTGCCGCGTCTTATCAGGCCTACAACCGCTGCCGAATGTAGGCCGGATAAGGCGTTCACGCCGCATCCGGCATAAAACAGGTTGTCATTATCTATAAGGGGCATAAGCCCCTCTGATTATCGGGTTAAGCGCGCTATTGCCTGGCTACCGCTGAACTCCAGATTTTGAGGTGAAAACAATGAAAATGAATAAAAGTCTCATCGCCCTCTGTTTATCAGCAGGGTTGCTGGCAAGCGCGCCTGGAATCAGCCTTGCCGATGTTAACTACGTACCGCAAAACACCAGCGATGCGCCAGCCATTCCATCTGCCGCGCTGCAACAATTAACCTGGACACCAGTCGATCAATCTAAAACCCAGACCACCCGGTTAGCTACTGGCGGTCAACAACTGAACGTCCCTGGCATCAGCGGTTCGGTTGCCGCATACAGCGTCCCGGCAAACATTGGCGAGCTGACACTGACGCTGACCAGTGAAGTGAACAAACAAACCAGCGTATTTGCGCCGAACGTGCTGATTCTTGATCAGAACATGACACCATCGGCCTTCTTCCCCAGCAGTTATTTCACCTACCAGGAACCTGGCGTGATGAGTGCAGATCGTCTGGAAGGCGTTATGCGACTGACACCTGCATTAGGGCAGCAGAAACTTTATGTGCTGGTCTTTACCACTGAAAAAGATCTCCAGCAGACGACACAACTGCTCGATCCGGCAAAAGCCTATGCTAAAGGTGTTGGTAACTCGGTGCCGGATATTCCAGACCCGGTTGCCCGTCATACCACCGATGGTCTGCTGAAACTGAAAGTGAAAACCAACTCCAGCTCCAGCGTGTTGGTGGGGCCGTTGTTTGGTTCTTCCGCTCCAGCTCCGGTTACGGTAGGCAACACTGCGGCACCGGCGACCTACACGGCACCAGCCGCAGCTGCACCTGCTCCGGCACCGGCGAAGAAAAGTGAACCTATGCTCAACGACACGGAAAGTTATTTTAATACCGCGATTAAAAACGCTGTCGCGAAAGGTGATGTTGATAAGGCGTTAAAACTGCTTGATGAAGCTGAACGCCTGGGCTCGACATCTGCCCGTTCCACCTTTATCAGCAGTGTAAAAGGCAAGGGGTAATTACGCCCCACAGTGCTGATTTTGCAACAACTGGTGCGTCTTCGGGCGCACCTTTTTTTCTCTCTCTCCTGTGATTGTTGCGTTATTGTTGCGTATTAGATCACTTAATATGCTTTACATCTCCCGTTAACGCTTTTCTGCGATACAATGCCTTTACGTTATGTAACGGAGAGTTCGGCATGTCACACCCCGCGTTAACGCAACTGCGTGCGCTGCGCTATTTTGCAGAGATCCCTGCGCTGGAACCGCAACTGCTCGACTGGTTGTTGCTGGAAGATTCCATGACCAAACGTTTTGAACAGCAGGGAAAAACGGTGAGCGTGACGATGATCCGCGAAGGGTTTGTCGAGCAGAATGAAATCCCCGAAGAATTACCGCTGCTGCCGAAAGAATCCCGTTACTGGTTACGTGAGATTTTGTTATGTGCAGATGGAGAACCGTGGCTTGCTGGTCGCACTGTCGTTCCTGTGTCAACGCTAAGCGGCCCCGAGCTGGCGTTACAAAATTTGGGTAAAACGCCGTTAGGACGCTATCTGTTTACATCATCGACATTAACCCGTGACTTTATTGAGATAGGCAGTGATGCCGGACTTTGGGGGCGACGTTCCCGCCTGCGATTAAGTGGTAAGCCGCTGCTGCTGACCGAACTGTTTTTACCGGCATCACCGTTGTACTAAGAGGAAAAAAATATGGAGTGGAGTCTGACGCAAAATAAGCTGCTGGCGTTTCACCGCTTAATGCGTACGGATAAGCCAATTGGTGCGTTACTGCTGCTCTGGCCAACTTTATGGGCGCTATGGGTGGCGACACCCGGTGTTCCCCAACTCTGGATCCTGGCGGTGTTTGTCGCTGGCGTCTGGCTGATGCGTGCCGCCGGTTGTGTAGTGAATGACTATGCTGATCGTAAGTTTGATGGTCATGTTAAGCGCACGGCAAACCGACCGCTTCCCAGTGGCGCGGTGACGGAGAAAGAGGCGCGAACGCTATTTGTGGTGCTAGTGCTGATTTCGTTCTTACTGGTGCTGACGCTGAACACGATGACCATTCTGTTGTCGATTGCCGGACTGGCGTTGGCGTGGGTGTACCCGTTTATGAAGCGGTATACCCATTTACCGCAAGTGGTGCTGGGTGCGGCGTTTGGTTGGTCGATTCCAATGGCTTTTGCCGCTGTGAGTGAATCGGTGCCGTTAAGCTGCTGGTTAATGTTCCTCGCCAATATTCTGTGGGCGGTGGCTTACGACACGCAGTATGCGATGGTTGACCGTGATGACGACGTGAAGATTGGCATTAAGTCCACCGCGATCCTGTTTGGACAATACGATAAGTTGATTATCGGCATTTTGCAGATTGGCGTGCTGGTGCTGATGGCGATTATCGGCGAGTTAAATGGCTTAGGCTGGGGATATTACTGGTCAATACTGATCGCGGGCGCACTGTTTGTTTATCAACAAAAACTGATTGCCAACCGCGAGCGTGAAGCCTGTTTTAAAGCGTTTATGAATAATAACTATGTTGGCCTGGTACTGTTTTTAGGGCTGGCAATGAGTTACTGGCATTTCTGATGATGTAAAAAAGCCGGATGATCATGGTCATCCGGCTTTTTTTCTGTGAAATGCTGCCTGATGCGCTGCGCTTATCAGGCCTACATAACACATCGCAATTTATTGAATTTGCAGGTCATAGTAGGCCGGGTAAGGCGTTTGCGCCGCATCCGGCAACGCTCATCAGTTACCCTTCGCCCTGCGTCGCACTCTCAATCGTTAAGCGTACATCGGACGTAATCAACTCCGCCAGCAACTGATAAACCTTCATCGTTTCTGCCGGTTCGGCGTCGCCGCTGTCGCTGATATATCCTTCATCACGCAGCGTCAGCACCAGAGAACTGAACACCGCTTTGTCGAAGAACTCCGGTGCGTTGATGCCGTGCAGCACGGAAAGACGTTGTGCCACAGTGCGGCTCTCTTTCTCCAGCGTACCGCGATTGATCGACGGGTTGGCGCTCAACAGCCAGAAGGTAATCGCATAACGTTGCAGCGTTTCGCGCGCACCTGCGGCAAGCAACTGAAGCGTGCGGGAGTGCGCCGGATTGATATGTAACTCATCATCTTGCAGCGTAATCAGCCCCTGGCGTTGCATCTCATTCGCCAGCGCATCAATAACACCCGGCAACTCGTCACGCTCCCAGCGCAGGAACAGCTCCGCTTTTAGCATTGGGTAAAGCACATTGACGTGCTCCATCAACACTTCGCGGGAGATGTGCCGATGCTGCGTCACAATCGCTGCCATCAGCGAAGGCAGAACCAACATATGCGCAATGTTGTTGCGATAGTAGGTCATCAGCACCGCTTGCTCACGCGGCAGGATAATAATGTCGCCGATGGTGTCTTTCTCAACTTCAAACTTGTTCATTTGCAGCGCGTGATCAATCAGCTCACCGGCGCTGGCTGAAGGAACGGTAGAGTCCGTGGAGTAAGGCACGTTGCGCATCAAATCGAGATAACAATTCAGCTGCTCAGTCAATTGCTCGCGAGTGAGTGAACGCTGACGTGACGCCAGCAGCGCAGTACAGCACAGGTTCATGGCGTTAGCCGCGCCTGCGTTGTTAATGCGCACCATCAGATCGGCAGCAATGTTATTGACTGTCGGCGTTAACCAGGCCGGGCGTACAGCTTCGATAGGATCAATAGATTCACGCCAGTCTGGCACGTGCTGGTTGAGATAGGTCATCAACGGCATCGGTTCACCGAAGTTGACATACCCCTGACCGAGATTACGCAGCTTGCTTAAACCGCGCAGCATCTGCGGCAGGCTCTCTTTCTCTTTTGTCGCGCCGCGCAGTTCTTTGGCGTAAGTACCCACTTCCATGACGTGCTCATAACCGATGTAGATCGGAATCAACGTAATCGGACGCGTACCGCCACGCAGCATCGCCTGAATGGTCATCGACAGTGTGCCGGTTTTCGGATCAAGCAAACGTCCTGTACGCGAACGACCGCCTTCCACAAAGTACTCAACGGAATAACCACGGCTGAACAGTTCGCCGAGATATTCACGGAATACGGTGGAGTAGAGTTTATTGCCTTTAAAAGTACGGCGAATAAAGAACGCCCCCAGACGGCGGAAAATCGGCCCGGCAGGCCAGAAGTTCAGGTTGATCCCGGCGGCGATATGCGGCGGCACCAGCCCCTGGTGATACAGCACGTAAGAGAGCAGCAGGTAGTCCATGTGGCTACGGTGGCATGGCACATACACC
>SKEK01001264.1_pt1 | contig 11436 bp, 8 predicted proteins | sample 4826761 | NCBI WGS metagenome assembly SKEK01 (sample SAMN11008811, study PRJNA524170) | human gut metagenome | biome: Human fecal sample; material: Feces; isolation source: fecal sample from pouch patient p32 | host: Homo sapiens | place: Israel: Tel-Aviv | collected 2015-10-13 | reverse complement strand
GGGTCAGCTCGTCCACCAGGGCCCCCTGCAGACCCTGCCTCACCAGCTGCCCGCCATCCAGATAGAGGTGACGGCTTCCCCCCTGCCACAACTCGTCCAGCACCTGCGCCAGCGCCCCCTGCCTGAACGCGACCCGAGGACGGGGGTCGGCGGGCCTGTGGGTCAGTACCACCAGCGGCTTGTCCCCGTAGGGCCACTCGGGAAAGGCGCTCACGATATCGTAGGTGTTGCGCCCCATCAGCAGGGTGTCCGCGCTCGCCATCAGGGCGCTGTAGCCGGTCTCCTCCGGCCCGTCGCCACCATAGGGGGCCAGCCATGCCAGATCGCCCCCCTCCCCGGCGATGAAACCGTCGAGGGAGAGAGCGAGAAAGGCGGAGACCCGGGGCCGGCGCAGCTCAGTGCTCATGGTCGTGGTGCTCGTGGCGGGAAGGGGCGCCGGACTCCAGGGTCTCGAGGATGGCGCAGTGCTCCGCCGAGCGCGGGCCGCCGCAGCAGATGTCGGAGAGGGCCTTCAGGTTCTCGCGAAAACGGGTCAGCTCCAGGAGCTTCTGCTCCACCTGTTCGAGCTTGGTGTCAGCCACCGCCTTCACCTCCTGGCAGGTGACCTTGGCCTTGTTGGTGTCCAGGGCGAGCAGCTCGCCGATGTCCGCGAGGGAGAAGCCCACCGACTTGGCGCGGATGATGAACTCCAGTCGCCGCCTGTCCTGCTCCCCGTAGAGGCGATAACCGGATTCGTTGCGAATGCCCGGCGAGATGAGGCCGTTCTTCTCGTAAAAGCGCAGGGTGTCGGCCTTCACCCCGCACGCCTTGGCCAGTTCACCGATCCGATACATGGTCCTCTCCCCCCGCATGACATTCCCGACATGGTACTCAATATAAACCGGCCTCCACTATCACCTCTTTGCCCGGCGATTGCCAGTCAAAGGCAGGAAAGCAGCAGCTAACCCCCCACTTGCCGGCCATTTATCCCCAAAACACTGAAAAGACAAACGTTTCACAAAAATTCACCAGAAAACGTTTAACGCCGCATCCCACAAGGGTTTGTCTCTTTAAAAAATCCACCACAGGTCACATTTTTTGTGTAGAATACGCGCCCACAAGAGAGCGTCGCGTCAAGCGGGCATTTCCTAAAACGCTTTTGCCAACGGCCGCCCCGGGCGAGAGTGGTTTGCGAAATCCCCCACTTCCATTTATTTGGGGACTCTCTGTGTGTTGAGCCTCGCCTCCCATGGAACGGTCCCCGTTATGCTGAGGACGATAGTGTGATGGAACAAGCTCGACCCATTCGCCGTGCACTGCTGAGTGTGTCTGACAAGACTGGCATCCTGGAATTTGCCAAGGCACTCGACGCGCGCGGTGTGGCCCTGCTCTCCACCGGTGGTACCGCCAAGCTGCTGGCCGATGCGGGCCTGCCGGTGACCGAGGTGTCCGACTACACCGGATTCCCCGAGATGATGGACGGCCGGGTCAAGACCCTGCATCCCAAGGTACACGGCGGTATTCTCGGCCGTCGCGACCGGGATGACGCCATCATGGCCGAGCACGCTATCTCCCCCATCGACATGGTCGTCGTCAACCTCTATCCCTTCGCCGCCACCGTGGCCAAAGCCGGTTGCACCCTGGAAGACGCCGTCGAGAACATCGACATCGGCGGCCCGACCATGGTCCGCTCCGCTGCCAAGAACCACAAGGACGTCACCATCGTCGTCAAGGCCTCCGACTATGACCGCGTCATCGCCGAGATGGATGGCAACGGCAACAGCCTGACCCTCTCCACCCGCTTCGATCTGGCCATCGCCGCCTTCGAGCACACCGCCGCCTACGACGGCATGATCGCCAACTACTTCGGCACCCTGGTGCCCTCCTACGGCGAAAACAAGGAAGGCGACGAAGAGTCCCGCTTCCCCCGCACCTTCAACAGCCAGTTCATCAAGAAGCAGGACATGCGCTACGGCGAGAACAGCCACCAGGCTGCCGCCTTCTACGCCGAAGAGCAGGCCGCGCCGGGCTCGGTAGCAAGCGCCATCCAGCTGCAGGGCAAGGCCCTCTCCTACAACAACATTGCCGACACCGACGCGGCGCTGGAGTGCGTGAAGGAGTTCAGCGAACCGGCCTGCGTCATCGTCAAGCATGCCAACCCCTGCGGCGTCGCCATCGGTGACGACCTGCTGGCAGCCTACGATCGCGCCTACCAGACCGACCCCACCTCGGCCTTTGGCGGCATCATCGCCTTCAACCGCGAACTGGACGGCGAGACCGCCGCGGCCATCGTCGCCCGCCAGTTCGTGGAAGTGATCATCGCCCCCAGCATCAGCCAGGCAGCCCGCGAGGCGGTCGCCGCCAAGCAGAACGTGCGCCTGCTGGAATGCGGCCAGTGGACTGCCCCGGCGCAAGGCTTTGACTTCAAGCGCGTCAACGGCGGCCTGCTGGTGCAGGAGCGCGATCTGGGCATGGTGACCCTGGGGGATCTGACCGTGGTCAGCCAGCGTCAGCCCACCGAGGCCGAGCTGCAGGATCTGCTGTTCTGCTGGAAGGTCGCCAAGTTCGTCAAATCCAACGCCATCGTCTACGCCAAGAACGGCCAGACCATCGGCGTCGGCGCCGGCCAGATGAGCCGGGTCTACTCTGCCAAGATCGCCGGCATCAAGGCCGAGGATGAAGGGCTGACCGTGGCGGGCTCCGTCATGGCCTCCGACGCCTTCTTCCCGTTCCGCGACGGCATCGATGCCGCCGCTGCCGCGGGCATCTCCTGCGTCATCCAGCCAGGTGGCTCGATGCGCGACCAGGAGGTGATCGACGCCGCCAACGAACACGGCATGTGCATGGTGTTCACCAACATGCGTCATTTCCGTCACTGACAGCCCAGGGCCGCCGATGGCGGCCCTGCCTCTTTAGCACCGGATCCTTTCCACTGGCAGGTTGCCACCGCAGCGCCAGTGAACTCAGACAGAAGCGAGCGAGACGATGAAAGTACTGATCATTGGCAACGGCGGCCGTGAACACGCCCTGGCCTGGAAGGCCAAAAACTCCCCCCTGGTGACCCAGGTCTTCGTGGCACCGGGCAATGCGGGCACCCAGCTTGAGCCGGGCATCGAGAACGTCGCCATCCAGGCCACCGACATCGAGGGCCTGCTGGCCTTCGCCAAGGCGAACCAGATCGGCCTCACCATCGTCGGACCGGAAGCCCCCCTGGTGAAAGGGGTGGTCGATGCCTTCCGCGCCGCCGATCAGACCATCTTCGGCCCGACCGCCGCCGCCGCCCAGCTGGAAGGCTCCAAGGCCTTCACCAAGGACTTCCTGGCCCGCCACGCCATCCCCACCGCCGATTACCAGAACTTCACCGAGGTGGAGCCGGCGCTGGCCTATCTGCGCGAGAAGGGCGCCCCCATCGTCATCAAGGCCGACGGTCTGGCCGCCGGCAAAGGGGTGATCGTCGCCATGACCCTCGACGAGGCGGAAGCGGCGGTGCGTGACATGCTCTCCGGCAATGCCTTCGGCGATGCCGGCGCCCGGGTGGTGATCGAGGAGTTCCTGGACGGGGAAGAGGCGAGCTTCATCGTCATGGTGGACGGCGAGCACGTGCTGCCCATGGCCACCAGCCAGGATCACAAGCGCGCCTTCGACGGCGACACCGGCCCCAACACCGGCGGCATGGGGGCTTACTCCCCGGCCCCCGTGGTGACCGACGAAGTGCACCAGCGCGTGATGGAGCGGGTGATCATGCCGACCGTGCGCGGCATGGCGGCCGAGGGCAACGTCTACACCGGCTTCCTCTACGCCGGTCTGATGATCGATGCCGAGGGCAACCCCAAGGTGATCGAGTTCAACTGCCGCTTCGGCGACCCCGAAACCCAGCCCATCATGCTGCGGATGCAATCCGATCTGGTGGATCTCTGCCTCGCCGCCTGCGCCGGCCAGCTGGATCAGAAGGAAGCCGTCTATGACCCCCGTGCCGCCATCGGCGTGGTGCTGGCGGCGGGTGGCTATCCCGGCGACTACAGCAGCAACCACCCCATCAGCGGTCTGCCGGTGGACGAAGTGGCAGGGGAGAAGGTGTTCCATGCAGGCACCCGCCTGGAAGGGCACACCAGCCTGACCCAGGGTGGCCGCGTGCTGTGCGCCACAGCCCTCGGCCACACGGTGCAGGAAGCCCAGCAGCGGGCCTATGCCCTGGCTGGCCGCATCCAGTGGGACGGCATCTTCTACCGCAAGGACATCGGCTGGCGTGCCATCGAGCGCGAGCAGGCCGAATAAGGGCCGGATCCCGATCACTCAAAGGGCCTGCGGGCCCTTTTTTTGTTGCACGGCGTCTGTGCGGGCAGTGGAATCGTCCATGGGCAGTAGCTTTTAAAAACAAAAAACACCAGAAAAACTCACCTGACGTTAAAAAACCGATGTGTGATAAAAAATGGCAGCATGATTCACTGCCTGCGGGCCCCTTCCCGGACCAGATTCGCGCCCTTGTATCCCCAGCCGGAGGCGAGATCCGGTGGCCGTTCTCTTTCGGCTACATTCCCACAGCAATCCCCTGCACAATTCGTCACAATTGGTCGCACTTTCTTCATACAATGATCGCCCTTTCATGGCATCATGATGCGTGAAACCGCACTCAAATGAGTGCTATAACAACTTGCAATCTCGTCGTTTCATAAGGAAATCCCATGCTGAAAACTGTGCGTCCCCTGCTGCTGCCCCTGATGTTTGGCCTGATGGCCCTGCCTGCCATGGCCGGCGATCTGGAGCAGCCGATGAAGAAGATCGGCTTCAACTACAAGCAGGCCGTCAAGGCCGACGACGCGGCCACCATGGAGAAATACATCAAGGAGATGAAGGCCCAGCTGGACGTCGCCAAGGGCAAGAACATGCCCGCCGCCAAGAAGGAGAAGTTCCTGGAAGGCATGACCGAAGTGCAGACCGAGCTGGATGCCAGCCTGGCAGCCCTCCAGGCCGGTGACGAAGCCAAGGCGCGCGAGCACCTGGCCAAGGTCAACGACCTGAAGAAGGAGTACCACAACTATGCCAAGCAGAAAGGCTGATCCCTTCCACTGGGATGCTCTGGTGCGCCTCACCCACTGGGGTGTGGCGGCCATCTGTATCGGCAACCTCTGGCTCAACGAGGCGGGCGAGGAGTGGCACGAGCGGATGGGATACGCCGTCATGGTGCTCATCGGCATACGCCTGCTGTGGGGGCTCACCTTCGCTCGCGGCCACGCCCGCCTGCGTGCCCTCATCCCGAGCCGGGAGGATTTTCGCCATCAGGCCGACGCCCTGCGCGAACGGACCCCGCCCACCCCGGGCCATCACGGCAGCGGCAAGCTGGCGGTCTGGGCACTCTGGCTGCTGGTACTCGCCACCGCAGGGACCGGCTGGTTCCAGAACACCGAGACCGGCTTCGATCTGGGGGCGGACGACTGGCACGAGTGGTGCACCTGGGCACTCCAGGGCATGATAGCCCTGCACCTGTGCGCCATCGCCTACACCTCCTGGCGCCAGCGCAGCAACCTGGTTACCCGCATGCTGCCAGGGCGTCGTGCCCGGGCCAGTGCCGGGCAGCAGGAACCCAACGTCTGAACGTTCACGGGGCCCAGCGGGGCCCCTGTTCATCCCCTTCGCTACCCGCTTGACGGGATCTCGCACCGATCTGCTCCCTCTGCATCCTCCAGCTGCCACCGAATAGCATGAAAGCATTTTCATTCACATTTCTTAATTAATTCAGCCTGTTCGATTTTCAACCACGTCGATTTCATGAATGCTACGGAGCTGAACGAGGTTGTTTGTTGTCCGTTCGACTACACGACAGTGATACGTCAATAACAAGATCGAAGGGAAAATCGTCATGCACAACACACTGTTTCGAACCGCCCTGCTGGCGGCGGCACTCGGCTCTTTCAGCCACACTGCCAGCGCCGAAGGAGTCATGGTTCACCTGTTCCAATGGAAGTTCAACGACATCGCCAACGAGTGCGAGACCGTGCTCGGGCCCAAGGGGTTCGGTGGCGTCCAGATCACCCCACCCGCCGAGCACAAGCAGGGCAGCCAGGTCTGGTGGACCGTCTATCAACCGGTCAGCTTCAAGAATTTCAACAGCTTCGGCGGTAGCGAGGCAGAGCTCAGGAGCATGATCGCCCGCTGCAACGCGGCCGGGGTCAAGGTCTATGCCGACGCCGTCTTCAACCAGCTGGCATCGGGTTCGGGCACCGCTACCGGCGGCGGCAGCTACAACTCGGGGCAATACCAATATCCCCAGTTCGGCTACAACGACTTCCACCACAGCGGCGACATCACCAACTACGGCGACAGCAACAACGTCTGGAACGGCGCCCTCTACGGCATGCCGGACCTCAATACCGGCTCATCCTACGTCCAGGATCAGATCGCCACCTACATGAAGACCCTGCTCGGCTGGGGCGTGGCGGGCTTTCGCATCGATGCGGCCAAGCACATGGCGCCAGCCGATGTGAAGGCCATCCTCGACAAGGCAGGCAGCCCCAGGGCCTACCTGGAGGTGATCGGCGCAGGCGGGGAGTCCCCCGACATTCAGCCGGGCCGCTACACCTACATCGACACCGTCACCGACTTCAAATACGGCACCGATCTTGCCGCCAACTTCAATGGCCAGATCAAGAACCTCAAGACCCTGGGCGAGAGCTGGGGCCTGCTCCCCTCCAACAAGGCCTTCGTCTTCGTGGTCAACCACGACCGCGAACGCGGCCACGGCGGTGGCGGCATGCTCACCTTCATGAGCGGTGCCCGCTACGATCTGGCCAACACCTTCATGATGGCCTGGCCCTATGGCTGGAAGCAGGTGATGTCGGGCTATCGCTTTGAAAACATGGGTACCTATGAAACCGACAAGGGGGCGCCGGGCAGCACGCCCTGCACGGACAGCCAGTGGAACTGCGAACAGCGCCGACCGACCATCATGAACATGGCCCTGTTCCACAACCGGACCGAAGGCCAGCCCGTCAGCAACTGGTGGGACAACGGCAACAACCAGATCGCCTTCAGCCGCGGTGACAAGGGCTTCGTCGCCATCAACAACGAGAGCGGCAGCCTGGTGGCCTCGGTGCAGACCGGCCTGCCGGCCGGCGAGTACTGCAACCTCCTGGGGGGTAATGACTACTGCAGCGGCGGCTATGTCACCGTCGACGGCAGCGGCAAGGCCAGCCTGAACGTCCCCGGCATGAAGGCGGCCGCCATCATCGCCGGTTGCACCAAGGCCAGCCCCTGCGGCGGTTCCGTCCTGCCAGGCAACAAGTTCAGCAGCATGAACCTGCGCGGTACCCACAACGCCTGGGGCAATACCCCCATGACCGTCGATGCCAACCGTGTCTGGTCCGCCACCCTCACCCTGACCGGCAACGGTGACACCACCGGTGCCCAGCGCTTCAAGTTCGACGTCTTCGGCAACTGGGCCGAGAACTACGGCGACAACGAAGGGGATGGCATCGCCGACAAGGGCAGCAGCAAGGATATCCTGGTCAGCGGGGCGGGCACCTACCGCATCACCCTGAGCGAGAGCGATCTGCGCTACACGGTCACCCCCCTCACCAGCAACCAGGCGCCGGTCGCCACCCTCTCCCCCAAGACCCTCAGCGTCAAGGCGGGGGAGAGCGTGGTGTTCGACGCCTCCGCTTCCAGCGATGACGGCGGCGTGGTGAGCTACAGCTGGTCCAGCGGGGGCACCGCCGCCACGGAGACCGTCCGGTTTGATACCCCGGGTACCCATACCGTGACGGTCACCGTGACCGATGCGGAAGGGTTGACCGCCAGTGCCAGCGCCACCGTGACCGTCACCGACGACAACGGCACCTACGCCAGCGTACTGCCCACCCTGAACTTCCGCGGCACCCCCAATGCTTGGGGCTCCCTTGCCATGACACTGGTCGCCGACAATCAGTGGGAAGCCCTGGTCACCTTCGACGGTCAGACCAACCAGCGCTTCAAGTTCGACGTCAAGGGGGACTGGACCCAGAACTACGGCGACACCAACAAGGACGGCGTGGCCGAGCTGGCCGGGGCAGACATCACCACGGCAGTGGTCGGTGCCTATGTGGTGCGCTTCAACGACCAGACCCTGGCCTACAGCCTGAGCGCCCAGTAAGGCTGGACACACGCCAGGGCCATTGCGCCCCGGCGCCGAACCAGGCCTCCCGCCATCGGCGGGAGGCCTTTTTCATGGTCCCATGACCCGTTCCCCGCCAGCCTGTCGGCAGGCATACTGATCCTTCATCCCCATGCAGGAGCGCATATGAAACTATTGGACACCCTCAAGGCCGAGGGACGGATCGAGGAAGCCCGTCAGCACGGTCTGCTGCAACTCATCGAGCACCCGGCCCATGCCGAGCTGCATTACGAAGTGGCCGGACTGCACGACATGCTGGGGCGAGAGGCCGAGGCCATTCCGCTCTATCAGAAGGCCGTGTCGCTGGGGCTTTGCGAGGCGTCGCTGCGTGGGGCCCTGCTTGGACTAGGCAGCTCCTATCGCACCACGGGCCGTCTTGCCGAGGCGCTGGTCACCTTTGACGAGGCCCTGTCCCGCTTCCCCGATGCCGTGGAGTTCAAGGTGTTTCGTGCCATGACCTGCTACAACCTGGGGCGCAGCAAGGAGGGGATGGAGACGCTGCTGGGGATCCTCGCGACCACCACCACGGATCCCGCCCTGCTTCCCTACCGGCGCGCCATGGCACTCTATGCCGAGGATCTGGACAGACGCTGGTGAGCGCCAGAAACGACAAAGCCGCTCAAAAGAGCGGCTTTGTCTGAAAATGGTGGCCCCTGGGGGACTTGAACCCACGACCAATCGATTATGAGTCGACTGCTCTGACCAACTGAGCTAAGGGGCCATTGATGCTGGTTAGCGGCGTGGATTATAGGGGATGGCGGATACCCCGTCCATAGTCAGATCAACCACTTGGCGAGATTTCATCCATATTCAAGCGGTTCCATGACCCCTCTTCACGCCCATGCCAGCACGGATAAAACAAAGCCCCGCATGGCGGGGCTTTTTGTTGCAATGTCAGGCTGACAGAACCCGGGACTACTCGTCCAGGAAGCTGCGCAGCACTTCCGAGCGGCTCGGATGGCGCAGTTTGCGCAGGGCCTTGGCTTCGATCTGACGGATACGCTCACGGGTGACGTCGAACTGCTTGCCCACTTCCTCGAGGGTGTGGTCGGTGTTCATGTCGATACCGAAGCGCATGCGCAGTACCTTGGCTTCCCGTGCGGTCAGCCCGGCCAGCACTTCGCGGGTCGCGTTGCGCAGGCTCTCGCTGGTGGCCGCATCCGCTGGCAGAGCCAGGGTGGTATCTTCGATGAAGTCGCCCAAGTGGGAGTCTTCGTCATCACCGATGGGCGTCTCCATGGAGATGGGCTCCTTGGCGATTTTCAGTACCTTGCGGATCTTGTCTTCCGGCATGCCCATGCGCATGGCCAGCTCTTCCGGGTTCGGTTCACGACCCATCTCCTGCAGCATCTGGCGGGAGATACGGTTGAGCTTGTTGATGGTCTCGATCATGTGCACCGGGATACGGATGGTACGGGCCTGATCCGCGATGGAGCGGGTAATGGCCTGACGGATCCACCAGGTGGCATAGGTCGAGAACTTGTAGCCGCGACGATATTCGAACTTGTCGACCGCCTTCATCAGACCGATGTTGCCCTCCTGGATCAGATCCAGGAACTGCAGACCGCGGTTGGTGTACTTCTTGGCGATGGAGATAACCAGACGCAAGTTGGCCTCGACCATCTCTTTCTTCGCACGGCGGGCTTTGGCCTCACCAATGCTCATGCGGCGGTTGATGTCCTTGATCTGGGCGATGGACAGACCGGTCTCTTCTTCGATCTGCTGCAGCTTGCCGATGGAACGCAGTACTTCTTCGTCCATCTCGAGCAGGCGGGGAGACCACGCCTTGCCGGCCTGCTTCTGGTATTCGAACCAGGCAGTCTCGCACTCGTTGTTGGTGAAGGCCGCGACGAAGGTCTTCTTCGGCATCTTGGCCTGCTCAACGCAGAGCTTCATGATGATGCGTTCCTGCACGCGGACACGCTCCATCATCTCCCGCATGTTGTTGACCAGGCGATCAAACTGCTTGGGCATCAGGCGGAATTGACGGAAGACATCGGCCAGCTGGGCGATGGCATTCTGGGTGTCGTCGTGGGCACGACCATTCTGCTGAATGGAGAGACGAGTCACCTCGTACTGGGCACGCAGTTCGCCGAATTTCTCGCGAGCGACTTCCGGATCCGGGCCACCATCGCCGTCATCGTCGGAGTTGTCACCGTCTTCGTCTTCGTCTTCATCTTCGTCTTCGTCTTCGTCGGCGAGGTCGTCCTCGCTGAGCTCGGAGCCGATATGAGTGGCGGTCGGTGCCACGTCATCCACTTCGTTCGGATCGATGAAGCCGGAGATGATGTCGGACAGGCGAAGCTGCTCGGCTTCGTACTTGTCGTACTGTTCGAGCAGATAGGTGATGGCTTCAGGGTACTCGGCGACGGAGCTTTGTACCTGGTTGATACCGTCTTCAATCCGCTTGGCGATGTCGATTTCGCCTTCGCGGGTCAGCAGTTCGACGGTACCCATTTCCCGCATGTACATGCGGACGGGATCGGTCGTGCGACCAATCTCAGATTCAACAGATGCCAGAGCCTGGGCCGCTGCTTCGGCAGCGTCCTCATCGGCGGTACCACCTTCAGCCATGATAAGGTCATCGGCATCCGGAGCGTTTTCAACCACTTGAATGCCCATATCGTTGATCATCTGAATGATGTCTTCGATCTGGTCTGAATCGACAATGTCTTGCGGGAGGTGATCGTTCACCTCGGCATAGGTCAGGTAGCCCTGTTCTTTACCTTTGGCAACGAGGAGTTTAAGCTGAGACTGCGGGGTTTGCTCCATAGAACTCATCCGGTTGGTGTTGCTAGGTTGCGCGTACAGTGCGCTGCTGCGCAAATAGCCAATTCTAATAGAAAACCGCCAGACATGCTATGTCTGGTTGCGGCGTCGGTCATGAGAAACCCCTGCCCGCAGTGTTGTCGGGGCCAGGTGGTTATAAAGTGTTTGCTTTCAATCCCGTCGATTCGGGCAACGCTATTCATATTGGGACTGCTCACTCAAATATCAAGCCCCACTCTCATTTCTTTTCTCAATCTGCACCTCTCTGATCAGCATCATCAGCTCCTGAGTTTCCTCAGAGCTTAGCCCTTCCTGCGCCACCTTGGCCTGCAATTCTTCGATCCGTTGCTTCAGGAAAAGGTTGATGAAACCGACAAAGGTATCCTGCAATTCTCCCAGAATATCGGGCTCCTGGTCGAGCTTTACCTCTTCAAACAGGTCATGCATCGCCAGTTGGGCAAGTATTTCTCCCTCTTTTGTGCCGCGCCAATGCTCCAGCAGGATACCCGTTGTCACTCCCGGCTGGATCAGGATCTGCTGGT
>SKEK01001261.1_pt1 | contig 11470 bp, 9 predicted proteins | sample 4826761 | NCBI WGS metagenome assembly SKEK01 (sample SAMN11008811, study PRJNA524170) | human gut metagenome | biome: Human fecal sample; material: Feces; isolation source: fecal sample from pouch patient p32 | host: Homo sapiens | place: Israel: Tel-Aviv | collected 2015-10-13 | reverse complement strand
GAATTGTATCAGATAATGCAATCAAAATAGTGGAATGTGAAAAAGACAGTAATATATTTTTACTGAAGGAGACATTTAGCTTTGATTATGAAAAATTTGCTGTTTGTTTTCCATTTATAAAATATATAGATGACAATATCCATATGTTTTATTATGTATATAGTCCTAAGTTTACTAATTCGGCAGTTATTTTTCACCAATATAAAAATAACGAAGGCCAATGGATTGAAAACCAAATAGATTTTGTCAATTTCAATATTTTAAACCAATTCTATATCGTATTTAACGATAATATTCCGACTATATTTTACTTAAATTTAGTTGGTGAGTATGAAGAAGTATTTTATTCAACTTTTATTTATGAAAATTTAAAATGGTCAGAACCTAAGCAATTAACAAATACTCAAACCAATAAATTATATTTTAATATATTAAATGACATCGATAATAATTTATATCATGTAGTATTTTCTGAAAATACTCAAAATCAATATTCTATAAAGTACATGAACTATAATATTAAAGATGATACTTTCATAGAAAATTTATCTTGTTTTTTAACTGAACCTTCTTTATGTAGTTTCCCTTGTATAATTTTAGAGAATTCTACTTTATATATAATGTGGGTATGCTTCGAGAAATTATATACATCCTTTTCAAATGACCTTGGTAGTACATGGAGTACTCCTATTTGTGATGAAACCAGTATAAATGAAGATTTTCTAAGAACACATGTACATTCTAATGTAAATGAAGATTTAATATATAAAGATATAGACTTATTTACGACAATGACTAATTTAAGCATTTTGGGATTTTAAATAGTGGATTTTAAAAAAAATTAGGTGATATCTTTCAATATCACCTAAAAATTATATTAAATTAAACATTTCAAAATACTATCTGTGGCAGTTGCAATTATTAGAAGAATTATTTTGTGTATTTGCAGCATTAGTATTAGTGTTAGATCCTCCACATTGGCTGAAATTACATACTTTTGCAAAGTTATCTACTACTCTAGGTTGAATTTGATTTGTTGAACCAAGAACTACAACTTGTTCTTGTTTTAATATACTTACAATTTCTTGTAAGCAAAGAACTAAGTCTAATCCTCCTGGTAATTCGAAATTATATGTTGTGCATCCATTTACACATTCTTTACAAATTAATCCAGTACCAACACAACCTACTGATAATTGAGTTTGGTAATTTTGTCTTAATGTGAATGAATTTCCATCTGATGGCACACACATTTGAGCAGATAATGTGTTGTAGTTAAATACTACATTATTACTATTTGGAACTACTAGTACATTAATTTTTGTACATCCACATTTACATTTTAAGATTATTTCTAAACCATTTATTTGTATTGTTAATCCTCTTTGTCTATATCTTGTTGTAGTACCTAATCCTCTTGAACAACATGCTCTATTTCTTTCTCCACATACTGTATAATCAAAGTTAGATTCACAAGGTACATCGTTAGTTACTTCTTCTACTGTGTATCCTTCTAAAGAAGTGTTTCCTGGATATATTATCATTTCATCAAAGTTGAAACAAATTTCTTCTACAGTAACTTTTCCTTGACCACTTCTAGGAACCATACCAGATACTTCTATAACTTCATAAGTATAGTCTAATCCTGTTCCACTAGCATCTTGGAAAGTTTGGAATTGTATAGTATCGAATATTCTATTAGCATCTATTGCAAAAGGTGTTGCATTTGCTACTGATACTCTTGGTACATTAAGTGGTGAACAACATGAATTTGTATCACAAGTGTTTTTTATACAATTTTGACTTAGAGTATCTTCACAAGTTTCACAGCATTTTTCTGGTTTATGAGGTTTTTTACAAGGATCTATACATTTGTCATGGTCATGAATGTGATTGTGACAAGGTTCACATTCATTACATGTTTGTTTGCCACAATTATTGTTGTTATACATATTATTAGGTTTTCCTTTACATCCTCTGTTCATTTCATCACAAGTTTCAGTGTCTATAGCTTCTTCATTAGTTAAATTCATCATTTGTGTTGTGATAACTTTATTTTTATTCTTTCTAAGATTTTGCATTTTTTTGTCCCCCTAAATAAGTTATATATTATACGATATGAGATTCATATAATATACTAAATATTATGCAATTTTTAGTTTAAGTGTTCTTATTTAAAAGCTAATTTAAATAGTAACTATTTTTAAACAAAAAAATCCCTACATAAAAAAAGTAAAATGTAGGGATTAATAATAAAATTTTTAATTTAATTTTCTGAACTACTTGCAAAATAAATCATTTTATATTCATCTTGCAAGTAGAATTTTTTTATTTTTTATAGAAAAAATTTAATCTTAATTTATACTATAAAACGTTACGTCTGCATCCGCATCCAGGAAATACTCTACCAGTACCTTGAGTTGCTACTGTAGAAGTTTGAAATGGTTGAACTTGTTGGTAGCAAGGTCTTGGGTTGTATCCAGAGCAAGGTCTTGGGTTGCATCCAGAGTTTCCTGCTGTTCCAGAAGTTGTTCCTGAAAATGTTCCTGAAAATGTTCCAGAAATTGTTCCAAAAGCTGCTCCTGCATTTGCTCCTGCAGTTGCTCCTGAAGCTGCATAAGTTGGTTGTTCTACTACATAGCTTGAAGTTGTGTGGTAGTCTGCTCCATCATATACATTTCTTCTATTGTTGTAGTATACATTGTGATCTATATAGTGGTCTCTATAGCGATTTGTGTTCATTGTATGATAATTATTTACTCTGTGATGATAAGTGTCATAATAATTTACGTTTTCAACTGCTTGTGAATTTCCTACACTAGATGTGTGATTAACATAATTATTTACTTGACCTTGTTGGTATTGTTGTTGTCCAACTACTTGATTACCTCCTTGTGCAAAGTTAGCTCCTTGTGCAAAGCTAGCTCCTTGTACAAATCCGTCGTCAAACATTTCCATTCCAAATAATTGATTTTGTGCAAATGGCATTTATATCCTCTCCTTATTTATTTTCTTTATTTTTTAAGAGCTTTGTTTAAACTCTTAATTTATATATATGTTGTTTGTAAAAAGTTGTTACATATTTTTACCTTTTTTTATTAATGTAGATATAATTCTTTAAATTACCTTATATTACAACAAACTTTTCATATATAAAAACAATAAATAAGTTGAAAATTGTAGTTTTGATATATTAAAAAAAGCTAAATCTATAAGATTTAGCTTTCTTGTTCACTTTAATCATTAAAATACAAAATCCCAAAACACCGTTGGGCCCATAAATTCAGTCCCGAGAGTTCTCCCAGGTGGGTGATCTGTAGATAGTTTCCAATTTCTCATATAAATACAAGATGTAATCACTCCACTACCTAACTTCGATCTCCCGTATAATAATTGTCGGTTGAATTTAAAGGTCACCATTCGTATGCCTCAGGATTTTATATAATTATTATATAACAAAATAAAAAAAATTTAAAGTCTTTTTCTATGGTAATTTTAGAAATTTTTTAAAAACCTTTTTTGAAAATTCCTATGTAAATATAATTTATATTCTAAATCTTCTTTACGATTGAAATTTCAAAGTTTTAGTCGTATCTATTTTTATTATACCCATTTTCGTATTCTTCATAATATTCTCCGTATTGATAATCATCTTCGTTATATTCTTCATCATACTCTTCTATTTCGTCATTATCTTCATCTGATTCTAAATTATCACCTCTCAAAAGACTTCCTAGTAACTTAATATTATTTGAGCTTCCTAAATTACTTATATCTGCCAATGAGCTAAGTGAAAATCCGCCCTCTCCATCTTCAGGTAAAAATAACTCTGCAAATAAATCTATCTTCTTTTTCATATCTATTGCCTTTTCCACAGATTCTTTTCTCTTCTCTGGAAATACTTCTAGAATTTCTTTAATCATCATATTTTTCTTATCTTCTTCATCCATATTTCTAAAAAATTCACTTTCATCTTCTTTTTCCAATATATCTACATCATTTAGTTTTTTAATTCCTTTAACTAAATCTAATATACTTTCCATTTTTATTAACATTTTTCGTTCTTCTGAAGACATATATTTTTTAGTTCTTGTTATAATTTCCATTCCTCTATCTAAATCTTCTTCACTCAAATCCATAAGTTTTATACCGGCCTTTATATCATTTACATTGTATTGTATAGGATTATCAAGTTTACGATTTTTATGTTTGCTATTTTTTCTTATTTTTTTGATTTTCTTAATTTTTTTTGTGTTCGAATTTAAAGAAGAACTAAGTTTTCTACTTTGATTATTTTTATTTTCATTATCTCTACTACTTTTTTTGGTCTTTTGAACTAATTTTTTTGTGTCTTTTTTATCTATCTTTAAACTTTCATTCGATACATTTTTATCTTTATTACCGAACAAAGAGACATTTCCATTGCTCAGAGCTAAAAGTCCAAGTATCAACAATAAATTGTTCAATACAAGTCCCCCCTTTTATAATAGGTATTCCACACAATCTCTTAACTTTAAAATATGATTATTTAACTACTAATGTTCCTATTAATTAATCTATCTATATATAATATTATGATTTAAATTGACTATATATTATATTTAATTGATAAGTATATTTTGTTCTCACTTTTTAAATAACATTTCATATAATATCAGTATATTAAATCTTGCATTAATGCATATTTTTTTAATTATAGTATTAACTTTTATTAGAAGTCTCATATAAATTATATATAATTATTTTTATGCTTGGGAAAGGAGCTCTCTATGAAAAAATCAAAGAAAAAAGTGGATAAAATAGATCAAGAAACTTTAGAACAATTTGCAAAGGAAAAAAATATTGATAAAAATAAGATAGAAAATATAGCAAATAGCTATCAAGGAAAATCTGAAGATGAACTTTTAGACGAACTTATAAATATAGGTAAAAACTTAAAAGGCAAAGAAGAAGTAGTATCTAAATTCAAAAATTTCTTAAATCCTGAACAACAACAAAAACTAGATTCTATTATGAATAAAATATCTGAAGCAGAGATTCAAGATAAGATAAATTCAAAGAAATCTAAAAAATCCAGTTCACATCATAGCCCATCTGGCAAAAAAACTGTAAAAAAAGTTAAAAGAGTTAAAAAGAGCAATTAAACACATCAAAAAGGTATTGGGATACAAATATATCTCAATACCTTTTTATTTTTCCATTTATAAATTACTTTATCCTTAATTATATTCTTAAAATATTTATGAACTCAAAACTTACAATATATTTAATCTAATTGTTTATGTATTTTGGCAATTATATCATCTTTTATTTTTTGTCCTTCAGATAATATATCTTTGCATCCTTTGCTGTATTTATCGTGAATTTCTTTATTTTCTAATCCCATTAAATTTACTTTTACATTTAAAATAGCGCCTTCCATACCAGTTGCAATCATTAATGTTCCAACACCGATATCTGTTATAGCATTTTGGTTTCCATTTGCAACTAAGAAGTCTAATAATTTTAAAGCTTCTAGTGAAAGTTTAGCTGTCTTATATGGAACTTCAATTGAAAAAATTGTAGCCTCTTCCATAGCCTTAGCTCTTGCTACTTTTTCTTCATCTGTTTCTTTTGGCAATTTCAAAGCTTTCATAAATTCATTAAAAGACTCCGTATCTTTATCTACTAAAGTAGATAATTCTGTTCTTATTTCTCCTAATTTATCAAATCTAACTTTGAATTCTTCTTTAGTTTTATCATCTAAAGCTTCAAATTTTTTCTTTCCAAAACTTAAATGAGCCATCATTCTCGCAAGTCCTACACCTATATCACTTGCCAAAGCTGATACAGACCCCCCTCCTGGTGCTGGTGAATTTGAATCTACTTCACTTGCAAAATCAGTTACAGTCATATCAATTAATTTCATATGCTTTCCTCCTGTACATAAAAAATATTTTAATTATCATAAACTACAACTTTATTATCTACTACTAAATTTCCATTTTTGTATACTTTTTTAGTGTGATTTATTCCAAAATGGTACATTAAATACTCCACATTGCGAGCATCAAATACTACAAAGTCAGCATTCTTGCCCACTTCTATTGAACCTATTTTGTCCGCTCTATCTATTGCATAGGCCGCATTTATAGTTACTGCTGTAAGCACTTCATTTGGAGTCATTTTTAGATGTAGACAACCTAATTGCATAACAAGTTGTAAATTTTCACTAGGACAACTTCCTGGGTTGTAGTCACTTGATAAACTCACTATTGCTCCCATATCTATCATTTTTCTGCAATCTGCATAATTTTTATTTAGATTGAATGATGTTGCTGGAAGTATATTTGCTACAACATTATTTTCTGCCATCATTTTTATTCCTTCATCGCTAGCTGCCATAAGATGATCTGCTGATACACAGCCGAGCTTAGCAGCCAATTCTGCTCCACCTAATGATTCTATTTCATCAGCGTGAATTTTTAATTTATATCCCATTTCTTTAGCTTTTTGAAGTATATACTCACTTTCTTCTATAGTAAATACTCCTTCTTCACAGAATACATCACAAAATTCAGCCAATCCCATATCTTTTATCTTTGGCATCATCACATCAACTAATATATCGATATATGCCTTGTGATTTTCTTTATATTCCTCTGGAACTGCATGTGCTCCTAAAAAAGTATGTACTAAATCTACTGGATGATTTTTATCTAATGCACGCGCTACTTCTAATTGTTTAATTTCTGTATTTAATTCTAATCCGTAGCCACTTTTTTCTTCAACAGTAGTTACACCAAATTCAAGCATTCTATCTAAACTTTTTTTAGCCTTTTTATATAATGCTTCTTCTGATGCATCTTTTGTTGCTTTTACAGTGCTTAATATCCCACCACCGTTGTTTAAAATTTCTATATATGGAACTCCATTTAATTTCATAGAAAATTCATTTTCTCTAGAACCACCATGTATTAAATGTGTATGAGAATCTATAAGTCCAGGAGTTACTAAAAGTCCCTCAGCATCATGAATTTTAGTGTCTTCTCCGCATAAGTTTCCAAATTCATCACCTACACCTATAGCTAAGATTTTCCCATTTTTAACTGCTATATATGCATTTTCTATAATATTAATCTTATTCATCTCTTCTTTCACTCTAAAAGAAGATGAACCTTGCATTGTAACTAGCTTTCCTATATTTTTTAAAATTAAATCAGCTTTCATTGTATTCTCCTTATCAAACATACAATTAACTAAAAATCTGCTACTCCATTAAACTAGTTTCTAAAACCTTATCTAATGTAAAGTCTTCAAGACCTAGATAATAAGCTGCAACATCGACAAGCGCTTCCATTGGACAAAGCCCAACAACTTCACTTCCTGTGACATTTACACCATATCTTCTAGCTTCCATTTTTACAGCTTCAAAAGCCCTATACATACTAGTTTTTGTATAATCTGTTAAATTCATTGTAACTTGAGTCATTTTTCTTTCAGGAACTTCAACAGGACCTGCTTTTATATATCTATATCCTCCACTTGAGTGTCTAATTGTTTTTGCTATTTTAGATGCTATTTCTATATTTGTAGTATCTAAGTTTATATTATAAGCAATTAATGGTCTTCTAGCTCCTATTGCTATTGCACCTGCTGTTTTGTGTTTTTTATTAGCTCCATAATCAGGCATCCAGTTAGGATCTTGTAATTTTTCATCTAAACCTTCATATTCACCTTTTCTTACTGTAGCTAAGTTTTCTCTTTCTGGTTTAGTTGCAGCACATTCATATAAAAATACTGGTATTTCATATTCTTTTGCCACCATTTCGCCAAGTTCATTAGCTATTTTCACAGCATCATCCATGTCCATTCCTTTTATAGGTATAAATGGACAAACATCAGTTGCTCCAAATCTAGAATGTTGTCCTTTATGAGTATTCATATCTATAACATCTTTAGCAACACCTATAGCTTCAAATACTGCATTTTTTACTTTTTCCGGTTCTCCAATTACTGTAACTACTAATCTATTGTAATTTTTATCAGCTTCGTAATTTAATAGTTTTACTCCTTCTTTTCCTCTTAACGGATTTACTATTTTTTCTATCTTATCTAAATCTCTACCTTCACTAAAATTTGGTACACATTGAACTATTGCCACTATTTTATCCCCCTTATGTATAAGCTTCTAGCTCAATAAGACGGACTTATTGAGCTAAAATTATTTTTTATTAGTATCTAACATATTATAATTTAATACATTTGTAATTTATTTAAATTCTTTATCTCCAACTGTTTTTTCAATTAAATCTTCATCAACTAAGAATGGTAATGTTATATGATCTTTTCCTTCGCACATTTTGTTGTATTCGATTACTGTATCTATAGAGTTGTCATTTCTAGCCCAAGCACGTCTTGCAACGCCACTCATAACATCCCATGGCATAGCAGTTCTAAGTATGTCATCAACTCTTTGTGAACCATCTAGAACCATACCAAATCCACCATTAATTGATTTACCGATTCCAACTCCACCACCATTATGAAGAGCTACTAAACTCATTCCTCTTGCACAGTTACCTGCAAAACAATGAGTAGCCATATCAGCCATTATATTACTTCCATCTTTGATATTAGAAGTTTCTCTAAATGGTGAATCTGTTCCTGATACATCGTGGTGGTCTCTACCCATCATAACTGGACCTATTTCACCACGTCTTACCATATCGTTAAATTTAAGTGCTATGTTAGTTCTTCCCATAGCATCTTGATATAATATTCTTGCTTGTGTTCCTACAACTAAGTTGTTCTTTTCTGCATCTCTAATCCATATCCAGTTGTCTCTATCTTGATATCTTCTTTCTGGATTTATGCATTCCATTGCAGCATGGTCAGTTTTTATTAAGTCTTCACGTTTTCCACTTAAGCAAACCCATCTAAATGGTCCATAGCCAAAATCGAATAATTGAGGTCCTAATATATCTTCAACGTAAGATGGGAATATAAATCCATCTTTTTCATCTATTCCATTTTTAGATATTTCTTTTCCACCTGCATCATATACAGCTTTCATAAAACTATTCCCATAGTCAAAGAAGTAAACACCTTTATCATGTAGTATTTTTATTAATTCAAAATGTTTTAATAAAGTTTTATCTACTAATTCTATGAATTTTTCTTTGTCATTTGCTAAAAGTTCTGTTCTTTCTTCAAAACTAATTCCTTGTGGACAATATCCTCCATCATAAGGTGCATGGCAAGAAGTTTGGTCTGATAATAAATCTATATGTATATCGTTATCTACAGCATATTGAAGTAAATCTACTATATTTCCGTGGAATGCTATAGCACAAGCTTCACCTTTTTCAATTTCAACTTTAGCTAAGTCGAAAGCTTCTTTTGGACTTTCAGTAACTTGGCTAACCCATCCTTGAGTGTATCTAGTTTCGATTCTTGATGAGTCTACTTCGGCAATTATTCCTACACCACCTGCTATTTCTACAGCTTTACCTTGAGCACCACTCATTCCGCCAAGACCTGAGGTAACGAATAATTTTCCTTTTAAGTTTCCTTCTTTAGGTATACCTAATTTTAACCTACCTGCATTTAATATTGTTGAATATGTTCCATGAACTATACCTTGTGGCCCAATATACATCCAACCACCAGCAGTCATTTGACCGTAGTTTGCAACACCGATTGCAGTTGCTCTTTTCCATTCTTCTTGGTTATCAAACATACCTATCATTAGAGAGTTTGTAAGTATTACTCTTGGAGCATCTGGTTTAGATTTAAAAAGGCCTACTGGATGTCCTGAATGAAGTACTAAAGTTTGGTCTTCAGTAAGTACTTCTAAGTATTTTTTTGTAAGTTGATATTGCATCCAGTTTTGGAATACTTGTCCTGTTTCCCCGTATGTAACTAATTCATAAGGATAAAGCGCTACATCAAAGTCAAGGTTGTTGTCTATCATAACTTGGAATGCCTTACCTTCTACACATTTTCCTTTATATTCATCTATTGGTTTTCCATAGATTTTTCCTTCTGGTCTAAATCTATATCCGTAAATTCTACCATAAGTTAATAATTCATCTAAAAACTCTGGTGCTAATTTTTCATGATATTCTTCTGGTATATATCTTAAAGCATTTTTTAATGCTAATTTTATATCTGCATTTGTTAATTTTGATTCACGTTTTGGAGCTCTTCTTATATGTTCTTGAAATTCTGGTATTTTATCTGGAATTACATCAAGTTTAATAGTCAAAGCTTTATTTATTTCTTTATTTCTTAGATTTAAATTACTCAATTCAAATTCCCCCTTAAATTTTATAATTTTACTCTATATTTTAAAGTTCTAAATCACTAACTATTTCTTCGCTTACTAATAATTCTTTTCCTATAGCTTTTTCTACAGCTTCTACTAATAGATTTTCTTTTATTATGTCTTCACAAATATTTATATCTTTATACATTATTCTATCTTTATCTACAAAAGGAGTTCTTTCTCTTATAACTTTATAAGCTTCTTCTGTTCCTTTTCCCAATTTTTTCTTACCTCTTAAATCTATTGCTTGTGCTGATGCTAATATTTCCATAGCTAATACTTTTCTAGCATTATCTAATATATCTCTAGCGTGTCTCGATGCTATAGTCCCCATAGAAACATGATCTTCTTGATTTGCTGAAGATGGTATTGAATCTACACTTGCTGGATGAGAAAGTACCTTATTTTCAGATACTAATGATGCTGCACTATATTGAACTATCATAAATCCTGAGTTAACTCCGCCTTCGTTAACTAAAAACGCAGGAAGACCGTGACTAAGTGCTGGATTTACCATCTTTTCAAGTCGTCTTTCTGATATATTAGCAATTTCTGATAAAGCTATTCCCAAAAAGTCAAAGGCAAGTGCCATAGGTTCTCCGTGGAAGTTACCTCCAGATATAATTTTTTGATTTTCACCAGGAAATATTATAGGATTGTCTGTTACAGAGTTCATTTCTATTTCAACTTTTTTAATTACATAATCAAGAGCATCTTTACATCCTCCATGAACTTGTGGCGAACATCTTAAAGTATATGAATCTTGTATACGAAGGTCGCCTTGTTCTGTAGTCATTTCACTTCCTTGTAATATTTCCAAAACATTCTTTGCTGTATTAAACTGTCCCTTATGAGGTCTTACTAAATTTACTCTTTCATCCATAGCACAAGTTATACCATTTAAACCTTCCATAGTAAGGCCAAGTGCTATATCTGCAGTTTTCATTAAGTTTATAGCATCATAGGCAGTTATTGCCCCAATTGCTGTCATGCATTGAGTTCCATTATTTAAACTAAGTCCTTCTTTTGAAGATAAATACTCTAAAGGTTTTATACCTGCCTTTTCAAGTGCATCTTTAGAAGACATTTTTTCACCTTTATATATAGCCTCTCCTTCTCCTATCATAGTTAGATCCATATGAGAAAGTGGAGCCAAATCTC
>SKEK01001253.1_pt1 | contig 11509 bp, 9 predicted proteins | sample 4826761 | NCBI WGS metagenome assembly SKEK01 (sample SAMN11008811, study PRJNA524170) | human gut metagenome | biome: Human fecal sample; material: Feces; isolation source: fecal sample from pouch patient p32 | host: Homo sapiens | place: Israel: Tel-Aviv | collected 2015-10-13 | reverse complement strand
CGCGCAGGCGACGAGCCAGTTCAGTAGCCAGACGGCCCAGAGTTTTACCGGTCGCGTCAACAACATACCAGTCGCGTTTTACGGTTTCTGGTTTAGCTGTAAAAGTTTTCATTAAAAGCTTACCCAAATAATAAGTTACACGTTGGTGAACACCCAAACGTTTAGTCAGTTGAGGTTCACACGACATTGTCCAGCAAACCTACCCCTTCGAATAGCCTATGCCGGCGCATAGAAAGTTTCGGGAAAAAAACCTTCTCGTAACGTGGGGTCGCAAGATTATAGAGAAGTCGGGGTCAAAGATCGACCCCTTTATGAGATTTTTCAGGCCGCGCCCGGGGCGGCCTTGCGGCCCTGAATCCGCCTGAAAAAGTCCCCTGTCAGGGCATATGCGGACGTTTGAGGTACTCTTCGCTCTGCATCTCCTGCAGACGAGAGAGACAGCGCTGGAACTCAAACTTCAGCCGCTCGCCCTGGTAAATGTCGTACAGCGGTACTGCCGCGCTGACCACCAGCTTTACATGGCGCTCGTAGAACTCATCCACCAGAGCGATAAAGCGGCGGGCCTCGCTCTCCAGCTGCGCGGTCATCACCGGCACGTCGAACAGCATCACCGTATGGAACAGTCGGGAGAGCGCGATATAGTCATGCTGGCTGCGCGCATCCACGCATAGCGTGGCGAATGACGCCGCCAGCGTCTGGTTTTCTACGCCGAGGGTAGGCAGCTCGCGATGGTTAATCTCCAGCGTCGGCCCGGCAGCGCGCGGCGCGCCCGCCAGCGCGAGCCACAATTTATCCATCTGTTCGCGGGTGTCGTTATTCAGCGGCGACAGCCACAGGTGCGCCTGCGTCAGGGTACGCAGTCGATAATCGATGCCGGCATCGACGTTCATAATATCGCAATGCTGCTTGATGGCGTCGATCGCCGGCAGAAAACGGGCCCGCTGCAGGCCATTGCGATAGAGTTCATCCGGCGGAATATTGGAGGTCGCCACCAGGGTGATGCCGCGGGCGAACAGGGCTTTCATCAGCCCGCCCAACAGCATGGCGTCGGTAATATCGGAGACAAAAAACTCGTCGAAACAGAGCACGTCGGTTTCCGCTTTAAAGCGGTCGGCGACGATCTCCAGCGGGTCGCTATGTCCCTGCAGGGTGGTCAGCTCTTCGTGTACGCGCAGCATGAAACGATGGAAATGCAGGCGCTGTTTACGCTCGCCCGGCAGGCTCTGGTAAAACAGGTCCATCAGCCAGGTTTTGCCTCGCCCCACGCCGCCCCACATATACAGGCCGCGGACAGGTGCCGTCCCGGCAGCCGGCTCGCGCTTACCCAGCAGTTTGCCGAATTTCGCGCGCAAACCGCCGCCTGACGCGACCGGCGCGGGCTGCGTCTGCAGTTCCTGGTAAATGGTATCAAGGCGGCTCACCGCTTCTTGCTGGACGTCGTCGGGTTGATGGCTGCCCTCTTTCAGGGCTAAAAGGTAACGCGATGTTGGAGACAGGCTTTGCATGATCTAATTGTTATTCCTTGAAAACCGTAATGCCGAAGCTCACGATTGACGAAAAAAAGGCCGTTCTACACTACGCGATGATACGCCAGGATTCCACTTCTGTGGAATTAGCGGTTATAGTGGCACTATCGGGCGCAGGCGGAGAGCCTAAGAGCCACCCTACGGAACCACAATACAACGGGAGATGTTCATGACCTGGGAATACGCGCTAATTGGGTTAGTCGTCGGTATCATCATTGGTGCCGTCGCCATGCGTTTCGGCAACCGCAAACTGCGCCAACAGCAGGCGCTGCAGTACGAACTGGAAAAGAATAAAGCCGAGCTTGAAGAGTACCGTGAAGAGCTGGTGAGCCACTTTGCGCGTAGCGCCGAACTGCTGGATAACATGGCGCACGACTATCGTCAGCTATATCAGCATATGGCGAAAAGCTCTAACAACCTGCTGCCGGACTCGATGGCAGACGCCAACCCGTTCCGCAACCGTCTGGAAGAGTCTGAAGCCAGCAACGATCAGGCGCCGGTCCAGATGCCGCGCGACTACTCCGAGGGCGCATCCGGTTTACTGCGCGGAGGCGCAAAACGCGATTAAGCCTCGCTGCGATTAAAATATTCTCCGGGCGCGCCCGTCGCGCCCGCTCCTTCCCCCACTTCCCGGCTACAATTTAAACCAGTCCCCACGTTGTTACCTGTGCAAAAATTCAATAACATCAGGTTATTCAGGACATTTTTCCATACACCTCAGGTTACGAGAGCCAGCATCTAATGAAGAAACAGACTTTGCTGTTGAGTGCGTTAGCGTTAAGCATTGGGTTATCGTTGTCGGTCCTGCCTCCGGCAGCGGCATCCTTACCGACTCAGGTGCCCGGCCAGGGCGCGTTACCAAGCCTGGCGCCGATGCTGGAAAAGGTTCTGCCGGCGGTAGTTAGCGTACAGGTGGAAGGCACCGCCTCGCCGACGCTCAATATGCCGGAAGAGCTGAAAAAATATTTTGGCGATAACGCCCCGCAGGAGCAGGCGCAGCCGTTTGAAGGGCTCGGCTCCGGCGTTATCATCGACGCGGCGAAAGGCTATGTGCTGACCAATAACCACGTCATCAATCAGGCGCAGAAGATCAGCGTCCAGCTGAACGATGGCCGTGAGTTCGATGCCAAACTGGTCGGGAGCGATGAACAGAGCGATATCGCTCTGCTGCAGCTGATTAAGCCAGACCACCTGACGCAAATCGCCATTGCTGACTCTGATAAACTTCGCGTCGGCGACTTCGCCGTCGCCGTCGGCAACCCGTTCGGCCTTGGCCAGACCGCCACCTCCGGCATTATCTCTGCCCTTGGCCGCAGCGGCTTGAACCTTGAAGGGCTGGAGAATTTCATTCAGACCGACGCCTCGATTAACCGCGGCAACTCCGGCGGCGCGCTGCTGAACCTCAACGGCGAGCTTATCGGGATCAACACCGCGATCCTCGCGCCGGGCGGCGGCAGCATCGGCATCGGCTTTGCCATTCCAAGCAATATGGCGAAAACCCTCGCCGACCAGCTTATTCAGTTTGGCGAAATCAAGCGCGGCCTGTTGGGCATTAAAGGCATGGAAATGAGCGCCGACATCGCCAAAGCGATGAATCTCAACGTTCAGCGCGGCGCCTTCGTCAGTGAAGTCCTGCCAAACTCCGGCTCCGCCAAAGCGGGGATTAAATCCGGGGACGTCATCGTGAGTCTGAACGGCAAACCGCTGAACAGTTTCGCCGAACTGCGTTCGCGGATCGCCACCACCGAGCCGGGTACCAAGGTCAAACTGGGCCTGCTGCGCGATGGAAAGCCGGTCGATGTCGAAGTGACCCTGGATAAGAGCACCTCCTCAACCGCCAGCGCGGAACTGATTATCCCGGCGCTGCAGGGGGCCTCGTTCAGTGACGGCCAGATGAAAGATGGCACCAAAGGAGTGGTGATCGATAATGTGGATAAAGGCAGCGCCGCCGCCCAGGTCGGTCTGCATAAGGATGACATTATCATTGGCCTTAACCGGCAGCGTATTCACTCAATTGCCGAACTGCGCAAAGCGCTCGAAGGCAAACCGCCGGTCATCGCCCTGAACGTGATCCGCGGCAACGAAAGCATCTATCTGCTGCTGCGCTGATTGTCTCTCCGGGCATCGCCGCCATGTGCGATGTCCGGACAACTCATGCTATGCTGCGCCTGACCATTCATTAACGATATCTGCATCATGCCTGGAAAGTTATTACGTTCAGTACTCATCGGTTTGCTTGTCGGGGGTCTGCTGCTGGCCCTGATGCCCTCGCTGCGCCAGTGGCAGTTGGCGCCGACTACCCAGAACGATACGGCAGACGACTCCCCGGCGAGCTATAACGCCGCGGTGCGCCGCGCGGCGCCCGCCGTGGTGAACGTCTATAACCGCGCCCTGAACAGCACCAGCCATAATCAGCTGACGCTTGGCTCAGGGGTGATTATGGATCAGCGCGGCTATATCCTGACCAACAAGCATGTTATCAACGATGCCGATCAGATTATCGTCGCCCTGCAGGACGGCCGCGTCTTCGAAGCGCTGCTGGTAGGATCCGATTCCCTCACCGATCTCGCCGTGCTCAAGATCAATGCTACCGGCGGGCTGCCGGTGATCCCGATCAATCCGAAACGCACGCCGCACATCGGCGACGTGGTGCTGGCGATTGGCAACCCTTATAACCTGGGGCAGACCATCACCCAGGGGATCATCAGCGCCACAGGGCGCATTGGCCTCAATCCGACCGGCCGCCAGAACTTCCTGCAGACTGACGCCTCGATCAACCACGGTAACTCCGGCGGGGCGCTGGTGAACTCCCTCGGCGAGCTGATGGGGATTAACACCCTCTCCTTTGACAAGAGCAATGACGGCGAAACGCCGGAAGGCATTGGCTTTGCGATCCCGTTCCAGTTAGCGACCAAAATTATGGATAAACTGATCCGCGATGGCCGGGTGATCCGCGGCTATATCGGCATTAGCGGCCGGGAGATCGCCCCGCTGCACGCGCAGGGCGGAGGGATCGATCAGATTCAGGGGATCGTCGTTAACGATGTGGCCCCGGACGGTCCAGCGGCGCAAGCCGGGATCCGCGCCAACGACGTAATCATCTCCGTGAATGACAAACCCGCCGTCTCGGCGCTGGAGACGATGGATCAGGTGGCCGAGATCCGCCCGGGATCGGAAATTCCGGTGGTCATCATGCGTGATGATAAGAAAATCACGCTCCATATCGCCGTCCAGGAATACCCGGCCACCAACTAAACGGCTCCCCGTTTGGGGAGCCACGTTAATCGCTAAATACCGGACCGGCCGGGAATCTGACCAGAAACCCGGTCACCGCCAGCAGCGATCTCAGCGCGGGCCAGACTATCTGTCGCTCGCGAAGCTCATCATCCAGCGTCAGTAGCGCAAATTCCCCCTTCTCACCCAGCACGCCACCCTGCCAGAGCAGACGCTGCGCCTGCTGCCGCGCCCAGGGCGACTCACTCTTCCAGGCCAGCAAATGCAGCAGCGCCTGCTGTAGACAGACGCTGTGCGAATGGTTATCCCGCCGCAGCCGCCGGTAGACGGGCAGGGACACGCTGCGCACGGTATAAAATCCACTGCCCGCTTCTTCATCGCCTTCAGGGATAGCGCGGGCGAACTGCCCCGCCACGTCACACAGCCGGTTGTGCGTCAGTGGAAGTTGCCGGGCGCTGAGCGCCCCGGCCGCCATGCACAGCAGACCGCTGCGCTGCAGCGAGGGCGTCGCAGAGCGCACGACCGCCGCCGGTAAGGCGCTCACCGCCCGTGTTGCCTCGTCAGCGTTGTGGTCAGCGCCGGCCTCATAACAGCTGGCCAGCAGCGCTTCACCAGGCGTGGCGTTCAGCGGGGGCGAAAGCAGGTTCAGCGCCGGCTGCAGTTGTGCAAGTTCATCGCCTGACGCCAGCATGGCGTCAACCACCGCCTCCCGTGTTGATGTCCGGTTTTCCGGACAGCATGCTATGCCTTCATTCATCACCGTCTCCTTATGAGAAATCTCCGCGGCCGGCTTGCCAGCCGCGGGAACAGGCTGGCCTACATCGCCAGCACGTACTTGAGCATCACCCCGGCGGCGATCGCCGAGCCGATCACCCCCGCCACGTTCGGGCCCATCGCGTGCATCAGCAGGAAGTTCTGCCCGTCCGCTTCCAGACCCACCTTGTTCGACACCCGCGCCGCCATCGGCACCGCCGACACCCCCGCGGAACCAATCAGCGGGTTGATTTTGTGCCGGCTGAACACGTTCATCAGCTTCGCCATCAGCACCCCGGCGGCGGTCCCCACGCAGAAGGCGATCACCCCCAGCACCAGGATCCCCAGCGTCTGCGGCTGCAGGAACTTGTCCGCCACCAGCTTGGCCCCCACCGACAGTCCGAGGAAGATGGTCACTATGTTGATCAGCGCGTTCTGCACTGTATCGCTCAGCCGCTCCACCACCCCGCTCTCGCGCATCAGGTTGCCGAAGCAGAACATCCCCAGCAGCGGCGCGGCGTCCGGCAGCAGGAGCGCCACCAGCAGCAACAGCACCGCCGGGAAGAGGATCTTCTCCCGCTTACTCACCATGCGCAGCTGCACCATACGGATCTTCCGCTCCTTATCCGTGGTCAGCGCCTTCATGATCGGCGGCTGGATCAGCGGCACCAGCGCCATATAGGAGTAGGCCGCCACCGCGATGGCCCCCAGCAGCTCCGGCGCCAGCTTGCCCGACAGGTAAATCGCCGTCGGGCCGTCGGCGCCGCCGATGATGCCGATGGCCGCCGCCTGCGGCAGGGTGAAGCTGATGATGCCGAAGTAGTTCAGCGTCAGCGCCCCGAGCACGGTGGCGAAGATCCCGAACTGCGCCGCCGCCCCCAGCAGCAGGGTGCGCGGGTTGGCCAGCAGCGGGCCGAAATCGGTCATCGCCCCGACGCCCATAAAGATGACCAGCGGCGCGATGCCCGAGCCAATCGCCACCTTATAGAAGATGGCCAGCACCCCGGCGGAGTAGCCCATGTCCACCGCGAGGCTCTCCATCTGCCCCTGCACCGACGGCAGGGCCAGCGCCAGTGCCTCTTTGATGGCGTGGACGTCCGGCGCGCAGTGGAGCTTCGCGGCAATCACCGCCAGCTGCGCCGGGTCGTGGTGAGCCAGCAGACTCTCCAGGGCGGTGAGCGCCAGCCCGGCCTCCGGGATATTGGAGAGCAGGCCGCCGAAGCCAATCGGCAGCAGCAGTAACGGCTCGAACTTCTTCGCAATCGCCAGCCACAGCAGCAGCAGGCTGACCAGCAGCATGATGGCCTGGCCGGCGCCGAGGTGCATCAGCCCCATGCCCTGAATCAGGGCGTTCAGACTTTCCATTTCCGTTCCTCTTCCTTACGCCAGGGTCATCAGGGTGTCGCCGACCGCCACCGCGTCGCCGGCTTTCACCGCGATACCGCGCACGGTCCCGGCCTGCGCGGCGCGGATTTCGGTTTCCATCTTCATGGCTTCCAGAATCAGCAGCACCTCGCCTGCGGCCACCGTCTGGCCTTCGCTGGCCAGCACCTTCCAGATAGTGCCCGCCAGCGGGGCGGTCACCGGGGTGCCGGCGCCGGCCGGGGCGGCAGCGGCGGGTGCAGAGGCAGGAGCAGCCGCCGTCAGCTGGCTGACGTCACCGCCGTCGCTGACTTTGACCACAAAGGCTTTGCCTTCCACCTCCACGGTGTAGACGCCGGAGGCGGCAGGTTTTTCTGCTTTTGCCACTGGCTGTGCGGCTTCCGCCTGCGGTACCGGCTCAAAGGCCGCCGGGTTGTGGCGGTTTTCGAGGAACTTCAGGCCGGGCTGCGGGAACAGCGCCACGGTGAGCACGTCGTCGATGGCGTTTTCGGCAAGCGTGATGCCCTTCTCCTGCGCCTGGCGTCTGACGTCGGCTTCCAGCGCGGCCAGCTCCGGCTTGAGTAAATCCGCCGGGCGGCAGGTCACCGGGTCGGCGCCGTCGAGCACCCGCGCCTGCAGGGCGGCGTTCACCGGGGCCGGGGTGCGGCCGTACTCGCCTTTCAGGATACCGGCGGTCTCCTTCGCGATGGTTTTGTAGCGCTCGCCGCCCAGCACGTTGAGCACCGCCTGGGTGCCGACAATCTGCGAGGTCGGGGTGACCAGCGGGATGAAGCCGAGGTCCTCGCGCACGCGGGGGATTTCCGCCAGTACTTCATCCAGACGGTGGGCGGCGCTCTGCTGCTTCAGCTGGCCTTCAAGGTTGGTGAGCATCCCGCCCGGCACCTGGGCGACGAGGATACGGCTGTCGGTGCCCTTCAGCTGGCCTTCGAAGGCGTGGTATTTTTTGCGCACCTCGCGGAAGTAGGCGGCGATGCTCTCCAGCCTGTGGATATCGAGGCCGGTGTCGTACGGCGTGCCGGCGAGGGTGGCCACCAGCGCTTCGGTGGCCGGGTGGCCATAGGTGGCGCTCATGGACGAAATCGCCGTATCCACGCCGTCGACCCCGGCTTCAATGGCCTTCAGCAGCGCCATCTCCGCCATCCCGGTGGTGGCGTGGCAGTGCAGGTGCAGGGTGACGTCATAGCGCTTCTTGATTTCGCTGACCAGCTCAAAGGCGGCATGCGGCGTCAGAATGCCGGACATGTCCTTGATGGCGACGGAGTCAACGCCGGTCTCCAGCAGCTGTTCGGTGAGGTCGAGCCAGGTCTGCAGGGTGTGGGCCGGGCTGGTGGTGTACGAAAGCGTACCCTGGGCGTGGGCGCCGTGGCGGCGGACCGCCTGCAGGGCGGCCTGCATGTTGCGCGGGTCGTTCATGGCGTCGAAGACGCGGAAGACGTCCATGCCGTTTTTGACGGCGCGCTCCACGAAGCGCTCCACCACGTCGTCGGCGTAGTGGCGGTAGCCGAGCAGGTTCTGGCCGCGGAGCAGCATCTGCAGCGGGGTCTTCGGCATCGCCTTTTTCAGCTCGCGCAGGCGGACCCACGGGTCCTCGCCGAGGAAGCGGATGCAGGCGTCAAAGGTGGCGCCGCCCCAGCACTCCAGCGAGCGGTAGCCGACGTCGTCCAGCTGAGCGGCAACGGGCAGCATATCGTCGAGACGCAGACGGGTGGCGAACAGGGACTGGTGGGCGTCGCGCAGGACGACATCGGTAATGGCAACGGTCATGAATTCCTCCGTGAATTAAGGGTGAAGACGGCGATGGTGGTGAATGGCGGCGACAATCGCCGGCTTCAGGCGGGCGAAATCGTCGGCGGGCGCGACGGCGGCCGGCGCCGGTTTGGGGGCGGCAGGCGGCTCAGGAAACAGGCGGTTGACGGCGAGGGACATTCCCCGGATGGCGAAAATGAGCAGCAGCAGGAACACCAGCACAAAGCCCATGCCGAGAAACATCAGGGTGAAGCCTTCGCCTAACAGGATGGCATTGTCAGTCATAAAATGGCCTTTGGGGGGAGCGCAATAATGGCTTACGGTAGCCCACGTCAGCAGAGTGGATTTCCCCGGACCGCCTGGTCAGAAGCCTCGGTTTAGCAGTCAGCTGCCGCTGCCATTACTGCGCGATATATTCAATCGGGGTTATTTAATAAAGCTCACGTGTTTGCAGATTTCATCGGCGACAATTTCTTTGCGCTGATTAAAGATCACTTTATTCTGCTCAAACAGGTTATTGCCGTGAGTATCGATCGATACAATTAACGGCCCGAACTCTTTCACCCGGCAAACCCATAACGTTTCTGGCATGCCTAAATCACGCCATTGCGCATCTTCAATCTCTTCCACACAGACCGCGGCGACTACCGCGCAGCCGGCAGGGAACACACAGTGCAAGGCTTTATGTTCCATACAGCCCTCTTCGGTTCCTTTGCCCATACCGCCTTTGCCGACGATTAATTTCACACCGGTCTTAGCAATAAATTCTTTTTCAAATTTTTCCATGCGCATACTGGTGGTTGGCCCAACGGAGACCATTTCAAATTTATCTTCCGTACCTTTAATCGGGCGCACAATGGGCCCGGCATGTAATATCGCGCCACCAGCAACGTTTACCGGTAATTCACGTCCGCCCTCAATTAAGCGACGATGAGCCACATCACGGCAGGTCACAATATGGCCGTTGAGATAAATAATATCGCCCGCTTTAATATCCGCTAAATCTTCATCTTTAATGGGCGTAGTGAGTATTTTTTTAGCCATCAGAATGCCACTCCTGTGTGAGACGTAATGGTGTAGTTCAGGTCTTTATCGAAAACGATATGCCCTTTACGGTGCGACCAGCAGCCGACGTTGACCGCCACGCCAATAGTGGAAGGGTGGCGTGCGGTATTTTCGATATTGACGCCCATCACGGAGGTATTGCCGGACATTCCCTGCGGGCCAAGGCCAATTTTGTTGATGCCGTCTTCGAGCATTTTTTCCAGCGAGGCCGCACGTTCATTTTCATTATGCGAACCAATCGGACGCATCAGCGCTTTTTTCGACAGCAGCGCCGCCGTTTCAACGGAGGTCGCCACGCCCACGCCAACCAGCAGCGGCGGGCAGGCATTCAGGCCATAGCTGGTCATCACATCCAGCACGAAGCGAGTCACCCCTTCATAGCCAGCGCCCGGCATCAATACCATCGCTTTACCCGGCAGCGAGCAGCCGCCGCCAGCCATATAGGTGTAGATGCTGCACTGGTCGGAATTCGGAACGATCTCCCAGAATACCGTCGGCGTCCCTTTGCCGACGTTTTTGCCGGTGTTGTATTCATCAAAGGTCTCCACGCTGTTATGACGCAGCGGGGAGTCGATGGTAGCTTTGATTACCGATTCGCGCAGCAGCGCTTCCAGCTCGCCGATCAGCGGGAAGTTGGCGCCGCACTCCACTAGAAACTGGATCACGCCGGTGTCCTGGCAGGAAGGACGATCCAGTTCTTTCGCCAGACGTTGGTTTTCAATCATGGTGGTGAAGATCACATCGGCCAGTTGACTGGTCTCTTTCTTATGCAGATCTTGCAGCTTTGCCGTGACGTCATCAGGCAATACTTTGCCGGTATATCCCACGAACCTGGCCATAATGTCGGTCATGCGGGATATCTGTTCACTTTTGCTCATAAAGGCTCCTTAGTCAGAACAGCGTCCGTAAATTACGGATGAAAAGGGAAAAGGATTGGCAGCAGGATCAGGCTGACAATGGTAGAAACGATAATTAGAGGAATGCCGGATTTGGCGTAATCGACGAACTTATAGCCCCCGGCCGACAGCACCATCATGTTGGCAGGCATCCCGATCGGCGTCGCATAGGCGCAGGAGCTACCGATTACCGTCGCCATCAGTACCGCACGCGGATCGGCGCCCATACCGGCGGCAATCGACAAACTCACCGGCACCAGCAACGCGACGGTGGCGGTATTAGACATAAAGTTGGTCATCACCACGGAGAGGGCAAAGACCACTACCAGCAGCATAAACGGTGAGGAGTTATTACCCAGCAGGCCGATAACCTGATCGGCAACCAGCTTACCCGCACCGGTCATTTCCAGCGCTTTAGCCAGCGCCAGGGTGCCGCCGAAGATAAAAATAGTTTGCGAATCAATGGCTTTATAAGCCTGTTTTTCCGTCAACACGCCGGTGATGACCAGCACCAGGGCACCAATGCAGCCGGCTACCGTCAGACTAATACCGGTCTGTTTTTCGAAAATCATGCCGAGGATCGTGGCGATCAGCACCACCAGGGACAGGATCTGCTTCCAGCGCGGAACGTGGCTGTAATCCCGCTGTTCACCGATGCTGCCAACTGCACCGCTGTTCGGGTGATTGGGCAGGAATTTATAGCCGATGGTCAGGAAGTAAATAACGCCGCAAATCAGCATCGGTAAACCGACTTTGGCATATTCAAAAAAGCCAAAACCGCTGCCAATATTCTGCAAAGCTGACTGCGCAATCAGGTTGCCCGGCGCGCCAATCAACGACAGGTTACCGCCGAGCGCGGCGGCAAAAACCAGCGGCATCAGCAACCGGGAACGGGCAAAGCCTGAT
>SKEK01001252.1_pt1 | contig 11509 bp, 9 predicted proteins | sample 4826761 | NCBI WGS metagenome assembly SKEK01 (sample SAMN11008811, study PRJNA524170) | human gut metagenome | biome: Human fecal sample; material: Feces; isolation source: fecal sample from pouch patient p32 | host: Homo sapiens | place: Israel: Tel-Aviv | collected 2015-10-13 | reverse complement strand
CGCTGTCATCCACGCTTCCTAAGGAAGAATCGGAAGGACCGCTGGAACTATTGAACCCTGCGCCCCATACGCCGAAAGCACCGCCGATAATTCCACTGCGCAAAAGCGCTAAGAGTACCCCCGCAACCATGCATATAAGCAGAGCCACAATCAGAAGTCGCGAGCGTCTGGAACCTTTTCGGTGCATCAACACTTACCTCCTTCTGAGAGCTCTTCAGCCACTTTGGCACAGGGAACACACCTAGACACAAAGAGGCACGAATATGTGGAAAACTCCGAATAAGCGCCACTTCTGTGGAAAGATCCGCTGCACAAACAACAGCGGCTTAATCACCACTCCCGACGACCTTCGCAACCGAAGCGCGTGCAGCTTTGCGATTTCGAAGATTCTCACGCACAAAGTACAGGCACACCAGGATCAGGGTCAGCGATCCCATTGCAACCAGCTGTGCGCGTCCGGCAGCGTTAAACATCATCAGAACCGCTATCGACACCAATCCGATAACAGCGAACCACGGCAGCCAGGGCCAACCCGGCATCCTCAGAGACAAAACTCCCTCGGCCTCGAGCTTCGAGTGCAAGCGGATCTGCGAAATAACAATCATCACCCACACAATCAACAGCACCATGCCCACTGCATTAATGAGCACCTGCATGATCGACGATGGAAGATACCAGTTCAAGGCGACTGAAATAAAAGCCAGAGCCACAGAAACTGCAACCGAGCGACGCGGGGTTCGTCCGTCCTCAATGTCACCGTGAAGCGTAGTTACTCCAAGGGCCTCGTCCCCCTCATCGACAGCTTTGCGCACGCGTGCACCCAGAATCCACGTCGGTCCCATTCCGCGTGCCGACAGCGAGTATGCGATTCGGGAAGACGCGTAGATATTTGCAGAGAAGGCACTAATCAGTGCGGTGAAAACAATGATCTCCATGATCATTCCGACCGCGGGAATTCCCGCCATGTTCAAAACCGCGGCAAAAGGACTGGTCTTCATCTCATCCGAATTCCACGGCAGCAGGCAGATCAGCAGAGCGACAGAGCCCACGTAGAACACCAAAATGCGCCAAATCACCGAGCGAATCGCCTGCGACATTGCGCGCCTCGCATCATCGGCCTCGGCGGCGGCAATGGTAACAATCTCAAGCCCGCCAAAGGAGGTAATAATCGCAAGCAAACCAACCGCGACTCCGGGAAGGCCAGCAGGAGCAACACCACCATTTCCAATGAAAGCCTGGTGCAGGCTCTGAGCGCGCCCGGGAATAATGCCCATCAGAAGGCCCAGTCCAACGACCAGGAAGAAGATAATTGCAGCGACTTTCAATCCTGCAAGCCACGCCTCAACACGACCGAATTCGCCGGCCGCCAGCAGGTTAATCCCACCCAAGACAACAACGATGACCAAGGTGACAACCCACTGGTCAACACTGGGGAACCAAGCTGTAAAGATCTGCGCTGCGCCGGTCATTTCCAGGCCAAGCACCATGATCAGCATGAACCAGTAGAGCCAGCCAGAGGTGAAGCCTGCCCACCGGCCGATGCCTGCCTCGGCGTAGGTCGAGAAAGATCCAGAGGAAGGAATCGCAGCGGCCAACTCAGCCAGCGCGTACATCGGTGACGACGATTAACGCGGCAAGAATGTAGGAGACCAAAACGGCCGGGCCGGCCTCGGAAACGGCGACACCGGTACCCAGGAAGAAGCCGGCACCAATCGCGCTTCCCAGCGCCATCATCGACAGGTGTGCAGCCTTGAATCCTTTTGACCGAGGCGTGCCATGACCCGGGGATGCCATCTGCGGTCCGCGGGCACCTTCCACTGTAGATCCTGCTCCGCTCTGAGCCTTGTCTGCACTCATTGATCCGAATTGTCCTCAGTAATCTTCTTGACGTCACGTTCATCAAGCGAACGCAACCGAAGGAGTGCCCGCAGCTGCGTTGCCGTCATGGTCAATGTCCAATCATTATGTGAAGGAAGCTGCCACTTTCTCCAATGCGCAAGTACTGTGAAACTCGACCCGACAATCGTCGCAACCAGCATGCCAATTTGTTCCAGGCCCGAGTGGCCAAATGCAGCCATGATCGCCGCTGAAACGAATGCAGGGGTTGCGTAGAGATTATTTCCGCCAAATACCTGCGGGACCATCCCAGCAGAAATATCTCGAATCATGCCGCCACCGACTGCGGTCATAATTCCCAGTAGTATTGCGGGCCCTACTCCCAGTCCGGCATTCAAGGTCTTCAGCGCTCCAGTAGCCGCCCAGCATCCCAGAACGGTTCCATCAGCCAGCACCAGCGCAATCCGCCAGAAGCGAGAATCGAGGCGCCAGAGCATAGCGATCAGTGCACCGACAAGTGCAGTCCCCAAGTAGAAGGGATCGGTCAATGCCACCGGCGGGCCTTGGTCCAACATAATGTCCCGGAGCATTCCACCGGCCAACGCGCACATGATGGCCAACACCATAAAACCAACAGCATCGAAACGTTTAATACGCGCGATACGTCCGCCGAGGATCCCGTTCAAGAGCACGCCAAGAAGATCAATGACGCGGAACAGGTCCGGCAAAGTTTGATTGAGAGTATCGAGCACGCTCACTATTGTCTTCCACCTCTCAACAGAATCCAAGGTCGTGGACGCGCAGTCTCAGTACCCAAGATCAAGCGCGAGGCCATTCCCCTCCGCAGCGCAGCACAGTCGCGCGACTGCCTCCGATCAGGAAACGCTGGTACCGAAGAGAAGACCCAGCAGGTAGGTTGCACCGGCCGCACCAAAACCAACCGCGAGCTGACGGAAAGCACGCGGTGCGGGTGAACGACCCGAAAGCACACCAACAATTCCACCGGTAAAGATGAGTGCAATACCGACAAGGACAACCGAAATTCCCGCGGCAAGCAATCCATCAAGCCTGAAAATATAGGGAATCAAGGGCAAAAGAGCGCCGAGAGCGAAACAAATGAAGGACGAGGCCGCCGCACGCGCCGGGGTACCGATCTCTTCGCTAGCTCCCGCATCTTCATCCTTGTACGCTGAAAAGATGGGGCGTCGCTCTGTGCCATCTGCACTTGGAGCGGCATTACCACCCGAACGCCGATCAGATTTCGCAAGCTTTGCGAAGACATCTGCTGCGTGTGCCTTCGCGCATTCTTCATCTTCCCCGCGAGCGCGGAAAAGCAGTGCCAATTCATTGGCATCGACGTCAACTGAATTCAGAGTGTTGTCGACATCGGGATCTGGAATCGATGCGTCCAATAGCTCGCGCTGAGAACTCACGCTGACCCATTCACCGGCAGCCATGGACATTGCACCCGCAAGCAGACCAGCAACTCCCGTCGTCAAAATCGCTTGCGCGCTCATTCCCGCACCAACGACTCCCAGAATCAATGCAAGGTTTGATACCAAACCATCGTTCACCCCAAAGACCGCAGCCCGGAAAGTACCCGCTAGGGATTCACGGGAACGCTGTGCAAGTGAACGAACAACCTCGCAATGCAAACGTTCATCGGCAGCGATCGCCGCTGGAACGTCAGCGTCGTCATCATAAGAGGAACGTTCCTCGGTTCGTTGGGCCATCGCCAGAACAAAAATCGTCCCGAACATGTAGGCCAGTGCAGATGAAATTCGGGTACGAAGCGGAGGATGCGGCGCTGGAAGCGCACGCTCCCCCAGCAGGGACAGCCAGTACTCCTCATGGCGCCCCTCGGCCTCGGCAAGGCCAAGAAGTACCTGACGTTCCTCGCCCGTCCGACGTTCGGCAAGCGCACGATAGGTACGCGCCTCCATACGTTCTTCAGCCAAGTAGCGGCGCCAGCGACGAATCTGCGCGTGCGAAGCTTGCTTTTCAGCGTGATGGGAATCAGTCATTGTAAAAGTGTCGCGCCTCAGCCCGCGTAGGTCGGTAGGTCCTCTTCGGTGATCTCCGGCTCAGCAGCCGGCATGCGGAACAAGCGCTCCTTCACTGCATCGGCAACTTTATCCGTAACCTTCTCGCCCTGGACGCGGACAAGCGCAGACATTTTTTCACCGGCAGCATCCAGGGGACGGGCGACCAGCGGGAAGCGACGAAGCTTTCCAGCGCACGCACAAATTCGCGCGTATTGTTCACGCCCCGCTCGGGTCCCCAGCACGTAGCCAATCCCGAAACCAACGGCGATTCCCATTTTCGTTCCCATGATGCGTCTTTCTTGTGCGTTCAGGCGCATACGCGCCGGTGTGCGATGGTGACTATCGAATAAAAACAAGCCTAGTGGTTCCCTAAAGCGACACGCTACTTGTTTACCTTTTCGCACGTTGTGAGATGGGGTATTTCGCATCTTCTATGAAACCAGTACCGTTGAAGGTATGAGCGAAGTACGTATGAACACACCCCGAGGAATTACCCTGTCGGGAACTTTCGTTCAGCCCGTAGATTCACGGGACGCCGCTGTCCTGTTTTCGCATTCTTTTCTTGCAGATGAGCACTCGGGCGGACACTACGACCAACTCGCACGCGCCTATCGCAAGGCCGGCTACGCAACGCTTCAATTCGATTACTCGGGGCATGGGCGCTCCGATGACGAAGTGATTACGCGCGAGTCTCAAATCGAGGACCTCCAGGCCGCATCGGGCTGGCTCGCCGATCAGGGTTTCACCCACCAGATCATTCACGGTCACTCTTTTGGCTCGGTCACTGCACTTGCTGCCCACCTGATTCATGCGACCGCGCTGTTTCTTTCTGCTCCGGTACTTGGCCCGCTCTCCTACGACTGGAGTGCAATTTTCTCCAATAGCCAATTAGACGAATTGGAACACACCGGCCAAACCCGGATTCCGGATGATTCCGATGGACCTCGCGAATTTTTCACGATTTCCAAGCAGACCCTGGCCGATCTCTCCATGGTCGACTCTTCAATCATCGATCCGAAGGGTGCACCTGCATTCGTCCTTCACGATGCCGATGACATCGATTTGGGACTGGTTGATCTGACGCGCGATGCTTTCCACCGTCTTCCCGACGGCTCACGGGTTGAAATGGTTCACGACACCCGCTTTGGTGCCGGCGAACATCCGGAAATCCTTCTCGAGGCCGCGCTTGAGTGGGCGCATCTGTGGGCAGAGCCCAGTGGGGAGTTCCGCCAGTAACGTACACACCCAGCTGTGGCGAAAGTTCTTCGTTACCCTGAAGGGGTGTCCACTTCATCGCAGCCAAGGCGCCGGCGCGCACATTCACGCAGGGGTCGCTCCCCTCATGCATCCGCGCCCTTCCGCCCTTTCACACCCGAACAGCTTGCTGCTCGGGCCGCTGCGATTCCACTGATTTCTTTTCCTGATCTTCCGGTCAGCGCAAGACGTGACGAGATTGCGCAGACAATCTCGGAGCATCAGGTTGTCATCATCTCCGGCGAAACCGGTTCGGGAAAGACGACACAGATCCCAAAGATTTGCCTCCAATTAGGCCGAGGCGTGGCCGGCATGATTGGGCACACCCAGCCTCGCCGTATCGCAGCGCGTTCGGTTGCAGAACGCATTGCTGCAGAACTGGGCCAAAAGGTGGGCAAAGAGCCCGGTGAGGTCGTGGGTTACCAGGTGCGATTCACCGATGAGGTCGGTCCCACCACTTTGGTCAAACTTATGACCGACGGTATTTTGTTGGCAGAAATTCAATCGGACCCAATGCTGCGTCGCTATGACACCCTGATCATCGACGAGGCCCACGAGCGCAGCCTAAACATCGATTTCATCTTGGGCTACCTTGCGCGCCTGCTCCCCTTGCGTCCCGATCTCAAGGTCATTATTACTTCAGCAACCATTGATTCGGATCGTTTCGCGCGTCACTTCGGTCAATGGAAGGGTCCGATTGGACAGGGCACGCTCATTGCAGCAGCACCGGTTATTGAGGTTTCGGGTCGTACTTTCCCGGTTGAAATCCGCTACCGTCCCCTTGCTGCAGATAACCCGACTTCCTATTCCTCCTCAAGCAGCTCCCCCGATGCTCAGCCCGCTGAAAGCAGCCCGGCCATGGCCTCGCCAATCGAGGAAGAAAGCACTGGAAGTGGCGTCGAACAACTGGTTTTAGAGGACCCAGATGATCCCCTTGCTCTTGAGGGCTACGGCGCGGGTCAAGATATCGACGTCGAAACCGCAATCTGCCATGCGGTCGATGAGCTATGCAGCGAGGGCCCGGGCGATATTTTGGTATTCCTTCCCGGTGAGCGCGATATCCGTGATACCGAACAGGCGTTGCGTGATCACCTGGGAAATCGCGCGCCCAAGGATATCTCACACTCGAAAAACCCCGCAGATATCGAAATTTTGCCCCTATTTGCGCGCCTCAGCTCTGCGGAACAACACCGGATTTTTGAGGAACACAGCCATCGGCGCGTTGTTCTGGCGACAAACGTCGCTGAAACCTCGCTGACGGTTCCGGGGATCCGCTACGTAATCGACCCGGGACTGGCGCGAATTTCGCGCTATTCCAATAAGACCAAGGTTCAGCGCCTCCCCATTGAAGAGATTTCAAAGGCCAGCGCAAATCAGCGTTCTGGACGTTGCGGACGCGTTGCGGACGGTATCGCGATTCGCCTGTATTCCGCTCATAATTTCGCATCGAGGCCAGACTTCACCGAGCCGGAAATCTTGCGTACCTCGCTGGCCTCGGTCATTTTGCAGATGAGCGCTTTAGGGTTGGGAGATGTTGCTTCATTCCCATTCGTCGATGCGCCGGACTCGCGAGCGATCCGCGATGGCATCAACCAGCTCATTGAAATCGGGGCACTGCGCCCGCTGGATTCGTCAAAGAACTCCGATTCTTCCTCGCTGGCACAGGGAAACCAGGGACTTGAGCTCACACGCATTGGTCGCGATTTAGCTCGGCTTCCCATTGATCCACGCTTGGGCCGCATGCTGATCGCCGGGCATGAATCAGGATGCGCCTCGGAAATTTTAGTCATCGTTGCTGCGCTATCGATTCAGGATGTCCGCGAGCGCCCACTGGAACACCAAGAAGCTGCAGATACGGCACACGCGCGTTTTGCTGACCCCCACTCCGATTTCTTGACCTACCTCAATTTATGGCGCTACCTGCACGTCCAACAGCGCGATCTTTCAGGTAGCGCGTTTAGACGTATGTGCCGGGCAGAATTCATTCACTACCTGCGTTTCCGCGAGTGGCGCGATATCGCCCACCAGCTGCGCGATATGGCCCGCAGCATCGGCATCAACACCGAGCCACTGGGGATGCCTTCAGCGGGTGATGTGGTCGAGCAGGCATCACGTACGGGAATCGCGGACGCCGCAGCGAAGGCTGCAGTTGCCTTCACGCGCTCAACCAGCGCGGTCGACACCGACGATATTCACCGTTCGATCCTCGTTGGTCTGCTCTCCAGTCTGGGCGCGTGGGATCCGGCGACTCGAGACTATACGGGTAGCCGAGGCACTCACTTCACCATTTGGCCCGGTTCGGGAATCACTGGCCATCCCGATTGGGTGATGACCGCGGAATTGGTTGAGACCTCGCGACTCTTTGCACGTACGGTCGCCCGTATTCGCCCCGAATGGGTCGAGCCATTGGCAAAAGACCTACTCAACCATGTCTATTCCGAACCCACGTGGAATTCTTCGCGGGGCGCGGCGTACGTTCAAGAAAAAGTGATGCTCTACGGGCTGACATTGATCGCAGACCGCTCGGTGTTACTGGGACGGCTGGGATCTACTCCCCTGGGGTCAATCCGAGGTGCCGTTCCCACAGATTCTCCTTTTGCGATCGCCCAGCAAAGCCCAATCACCGCTGCCGAGCTCGCTCGTGAAATGTTCATCCGCCACGCGCTGGTTCAAGGTCAGTGGCGTGAACGTCACGCCTTCCAACGTCGCAACGACGAGGCGATCGAGCGCGCACGGGAAACCGAGCGCCGCAGCCGGACCCACGGCCTCGTCGCCGATGAAATGGCGTTGGAGCGTTTCTTTGACGATCTCCTCCCCGCCTCGATCATCTCTGCCGGGCACTTTAATCGCTGGTGGAAGAACGAAAAGCGCCAGAATCCTCATCGTTTGGATTACCCGCCCGAGCTTCTGCTTCCCCGAGGCCTGGGCCAGACCGGAGAGGGCTTCCCCGACCATTGGCAGCAGGGAGAGCTTCGCCTTCCCCTGTCCTATGAGTTCCACCCAGGCTCCCCGCGCGATGGCGTGTCGATGTCCATTCCCGTCGAGGCCTTGGGGCGCGTGAGCGATGAGGGTACCGATTGGTTAGTACCGGGTATGCGTGAAGAACTCATCACCGAGGCAATTCGTGCGCTTCCCAAGGCCAAGCGCCGCCTGCTTGCACCCGCTCCCGAAGTCGCAAAGAGCGTTGCCGCGTGGATTGATGATTTCCGAAGCGGCCGCGTAAGTGCTGACAAGGAGCTTGATCACGCACCCTCTGGTGGTGCTTCCACTGACGTTGCGTCCTCTGCCTCTATACCCGATGAAGATCCAGCCTCGCTGAGCGCTGCTCTTGGGCGCTTGGCGGCATGGGGACAAAAAACAGGTCAGGGCCGCAGCGATAAGCGCATGTCCAAGGCCAGCACACCCACCCAAAATCCCGGTGGAGCCCACACCGCTGCCACGCAGGCTGACTCTACGTCCTTCGACGAACTTTTCACTCGCGCAATCCGTGAGCTCCGAGGTGTTGACCTGAGTGATTCCGATCTCCACACCATGCACGATGCGCTTCCCGATCACTTGCTCATGACCTTCGTTGTCTACGATCGCGAGGGACGCGAACTGGGAAGCGGGAAAGATCTGGGGTATCTCAAACGAACCTTGGCCGGTGCGACCGATAGCGCGTTACGAACGGCCGTTCGCCAGGCATTGACTGAAGCCCAAGAACGCAGCGCACAAGGCAAGCATCGCTCAGACGCAGAAGCTAAGCCTGAGTCTGGGAAACCTTCAAATCCTGCAGCCAGCGACGCAAAAGCTCGCACGCAAGGGAAGGCAGCGACGGCCTCGGGAGCGATCGACGCTAGCGAAGGCACTCCTGGAAGCGAACTTTTCGCAGATAATCTTGAGGATTTCCCAACCACCCCTTTGCCAACCTCAATCGAATCTCAGGCACAGGGGCTCACAATTCGCGCATTCCCCGCCCTAGTTCCCCAAGGGAAGCCCGAGAATCCACTGGCGGGCGTGCGCGTCATGGCAAATGCTTCGCAGGCAAGAAGCGAGCACGCCTTGGGAGTGGCGAGCCTCGTCCTGCGCCGCGTTCAGCTATCGACCAAGCGCGTCTCGACGCGTTGGAGTGGACGCGAGGCACTCATGCTGACCTCAACTCCCTATCGAAGCAGCGAGGCTCTGATCGCAGATGCACAGTGGGCAAGTGTGCGCACGCTCACGGTGTCTCTGAGCGGAAATCAGGGACTGTGGGCGGTACGTGATCACTCGAGCTTTGAGGACCTTTCCCAGCGCGTGAGGGATCTGCACGAAGATCAGGTCTATTCGATTATTGAAGTCGTTGTGCGTGCGATGGAATCCTGGGCGCAGCTTCAAGACACCCTTGCAACTGCCGATGCACAGGCCTATTCCTCCCTTCGCGAGGATGTTGAAAGAATCGCGAATTCCCTGGTATTTGATGGATTCATTGCCGCAACACCTATCGAGCGTCTTCGCAACCTTCCGCGATACATTCAGGCTCAATCTTTACGTGTCAGTAAAGCTCTGCGTTCACCTTCCGATCTTGCGCGTGACGAGCGCTCTGCTCAGGCCTTGGCACAGGTCGATGAGGAGCTACATGAGCTTCGCGATCTCATGGATACACGTCCTTTTGACGCACGCCACGCCAGCGCATTTGAGGAACTTTTGTGGATGCGTGAAGAGCTGCGCGTTTCTCTGTTTGCACAAGAACTGGGGACCGCGCGCAAGATTTCACCTCAACGCATGTTGGCAGCGATCGATCGTTTTCACGAGGCCATATGAAGCGCGAAGACGCACGCGCAATGGCACGTGAGTTGATGGAACACCACGGTTTAAGAAACTGGTCGCTGAGATTTGATCGTGCAAGAAGACGCGCGGGAGCATGCGTCCACACACGACGCGAAATTCGCCTTTCGGGGCCGTTGGTTGACCTCTACGATGCGGAAACGGTACGCGGAGTCATCCTGCACGAAATTGCCCACGCCCTGGTTGGTGCCTCACATCATCACGACGCGATCTGGCAGGCAAAAGCTCGCCAACTTGGTGCCCCCGATAGCGCGCGCTTATCGGCACACTTACCCTCGCCTCAGCCATCATGGGTGGGGGTATGCCCAGTGTGCGGAACACAGCGGGAACTCTATTCAGCTCCCCGACGGGTCACCTCTTGCGGTGTGTGTTCACGCACTTTTGATGCCTCGCGAATCTTTATCTGGTCCTACAAAGGACAACCTCGTCAACCCGGCGGACAGTACGCGCGCCAACTACGCAGTTTGACACGACTTCGACATCCAAATGAATGACGATGCGTAAACGTACTGACGAGCGTTAACATATGTCCATTCACCCGATCACTTTTGCTGAAGGACGTATAGATGTCTGCTTCCACCCCATTCGATGACGGCGCAACGACCAATACTGGCGAAGAACGCGAAAATCTGACCTGGCAAGAGTTCGGCGATGCCGCACGCGAGCTGGCACAGCAGATCGTGAATTCCGGATGGAAGCCCGACCTGATCGTTGCAATTGCGCGCGGAGGTCTGATCCCCGCAGGAGCAATTGCCTACGCAATGGGTGTGAAGGCTATTGGAACCATGAACCTTGAGTTCTATACCGGTCTGGGTGAGACCCTAGATGAACCTCAAGTTCTGCCTCCGCTGATGGATGTTTCGGCTCTGGACGGCAAGAAGGTATTGGTCGTCGACGATGTCGCAGACTCGGGTAAGACCCTGAAGAAGGTCATGGAACTGATCGACGAAGACGGGCTGAGCCTCGATGGCAAAACCCACGCAAAGGTCGACGCTCGCTCGGTTGTTATTTACAAGAAGCCCGTCTCGATCATCGAACCGGACTACATCTGGCGCAAGACCGCTCTGTGGATCAACTTCCCCTGGTCGGTCTTGCCCGTGGTCGAGGCTGAGTAACACTCAACTTCGAACACAAATATACGGGACTGCGCGCTGCTCGCAGTCCCGTTTTTTAAACGACCGGTGTTTTCCAATCGATGCCGGCTACACCGCAATGAGTGGTACATAACTCCCGCTTAAGTCACCCCCCGACACTTTTGGTCTTCCGCGATCGTAGGTCTCGAACAGATGCGCTGCTGCCCCACACGCCCAGCGAGAATCCTCACTGGCGCGCCGAATCACTACCGGAAGCACTTCCCCCGGAGAGCCCACAGTAAAGAGCTCGTCCTCAAAATGGACCGCCCATTCCGAGGAAAGAATCCGCACCGCGCTTCCATCAAGAACGATGTGATCAATTTTGGTCATTTCGCTGAGCTGCTCCAGACACATCGCAAGGTTGCGAACGAAGCCCAGAACCGCCTTTCGACAGGCCAGATCGCCGCCCTGTGCCATGCGAATCAAATCTTCGAT
>SKEK01001244.1_pt1 | contig 11536 bp, 13 predicted proteins | sample 4826761 | NCBI WGS metagenome assembly SKEK01 (sample SAMN11008811, study PRJNA524170) | human gut metagenome | biome: Human fecal sample; material: Feces; isolation source: fecal sample from pouch patient p32 | host: Homo sapiens | place: Israel: Tel-Aviv | collected 2015-10-13 | reverse complement strand
CTCAGCAACTCCGTCATTGCTGCCTCCCCCCCCAATTCATCAGGACTACCACGGGAGATCAGACGTTCATCAACCGGAATATTGTGCTCTTGCAGTGCGTCCAAATAACCCTGCAGACGGTCCTGAGAGTCTGATATCTGATGATTTGAGCACAGGAACCCTATCTTCTTGTGCCCTTCCTGGATCAGGTGACGAGTTGCAAGCCAAGAACCATAGCGATCATCCAGCGCAACACAACGGGACTCGAATCCAGGAACAATACGGTTGATAAGCACCATTCCAGGAACATAGCTCATCATCTGGATCAGCTCTTCATCTGGCAGCATTTTGGCATGAACCACCAGGCCAGAGCAGCGATGCCCTATCAACTGCTCTATTACATGCTTCTCTTTGGCTGCGTCGTGGTAGCCATTTCCTATAAGCAGAAAATTCCCCGTAGCTTGTGCCACTTGCTCGACAGCTTTAACCATGGTGCCAAAGAAGGGATCAGACACATCAGCAACGATCAATCCCAAGGTGTCATTGTTCTGATGGGCCAATGCTCTCGCGTTCGCGTTGGGATGGTAGTTGAGTTCATGCATCGCCTTGAAGACTGCGTCTCGTGACGCCTGACTCGCCTTTGGCGAGTGATTGATGACGCGTGAGACGGTGGCGACAGATACGCCTGACAGGAGTGCTACATCTTTGATGGTTGCCATGAATTAGCTTTTCCGGTGAACGGTATAAATAAAAACCAGTGCTGTACTGGGTCAAGATACTACCGACATTTCCAATACCTGACACGGCTTTCATATCAAAAGCGAGAGCATTCTATCAATACGAGCGTCTCGCTGTGTAATTCATTTACATACACCCTTATCCATTCTCATGCTCATCGCGGTGAAAAATGTGACAAAAATCACATCAAATGGAGATACATCTTCCAGGAGCTTGTTCACAAGCGCAGAATAAGGGAAAGCGATTACACTAAATAAAACCCAATTAAAACTAGCGCCAAGGAGCGAATCATGTTGAAGATACTCGTGACAGGTGGAACTGGTTACATAGGTAGTCATACCTGCTTGCAGCTTATCGCTGCCGGGATGACCCCCATCTTGTTGGACAATCTGGTTAACAGCAAAGAGAGCGTCCTCGAACGTATCCACAGCCTCAGCGGACTGCGCCCCCAGCACTATCACGGTGATGTGCGGGATGCCGACCTGCTGGATCGTGTGTTTGCAGACCAGCAGATAGATGCCGTGATCCATTTCGCAGGCCTCAAGGCCGTAGGGGAATCGGTACAAAAGCCTCTCGAGTACTATGACAACAATGTCAGCGGCACCCTGGTGTTGCTGCAGGCAATGCGACGCGCCGGGGTCAAGACCCTGCTGTTCAGCTCATCTGCCACTGTCTATGGCGAGCCGGAGATCATGCCCATCACCGAGGAGTCGCCCACCTTTCACGCCACCAATCCTTATGGTCAAAGCAAGCTGATGGTGGAGCGCCTCATCAAGGACTTTGCACACTCAGCCCCCGACTGGTCATTGACCCTGTTGCGCTATTTCAATCCGGTGGGCGCCCATCCCAGCGGCCTGATGGGCGAGGATCCCCAGGGCATTCCCAATAACCTGATGCCCTATATTGCCCAGGTAGCAGTGGGCCGCCGTGCCAAACTCGCCATCTTTGGTGATGACTACCCGACACCAGATGGTACCGGTGTGCGGGATTACATTCATGTCATGGATCTAGCCGATGGCCACGTCGCAGCCTTGAAACATGCGCTTGGGCAAGCTGGCGTCCATGTGTACAACCTGGGCACTGGGCATGGCTACAGTGTCCTGGACATTCATGCTGCCTTCTCCAAGGCCTGTGGCCGCGAACTGCCTTATGAGATCGTGCCGCGCCGCGCCGGGGACATAGCACAGTGTTGGGCAGATCCAACACATGCCTATAACGAGCTGGGGTGGAAGGCTTATCGCACGCTTGATGAGATGACGGCTGATACCTGGCGCTGGCAATCCCAAAATCCAAACGGTTACCCCCTTCCATGAATATACAGAACGAGACAGACCTTACTATGCAATTCGAACCGACCGACCACCCTCACCGTCGTTACAACCCATTGATCCAACAGTGGGTTCTCGTTTCTCCCCACAGGGCGAAACGCCCTTGGCAGGGCCAGCAGGATGAACCCGATCGTACCCAGCGCTCCCCTCACGATCCGGATTGTTTCCTCTGCGCCGGCAATACTCGCGTCACTGGTGACAAAAATCCGGATTATCCGTCGACCTTCGTTTTTACCAACGACTTTGCGGCACTGATGGTTGATACACCTATGGCCCCAACCAGCGAGGACCCCCTCTTCCAGCTAGAGAGTGCACGCGGCACCAGCAGGGTAATCTGCTTCTCACCGGATCACAGTAAGACCTTGCCCGAGTTGTCTATCCCCTCCCTCACTGCCGTGGTCAACACCTGGTGTGAACAAACTGCAGAGCTGGGGCGCGAATACCGCTGGATCCAAGTATTCGAAAACAAGGGCACCATGATGGGGTGCTCCAATCCCCATCCCCATGGGCAGATATGGGCCAACGACTTCTTGCCCAACGAAGCCGCGCGGGAAGATGTCGCCCAACGGGAGTATTTTGCCAAACATGGTCGAGCCATGTTGCTCGATTATGCGGAACGCGAGCAGGCTGACGGCAGCCGCACCGTAGTGGAAACGGAACACTGGCTGGCAGTAGTGCCTTATTGGGCTGCCTGGCCCTTCGAAACCCTGTTGCTTCCCAAGTTTGCGGTAACACGTCTACCGACACTGACACCGCAACAGCGTGCAGACCTCGCACTGGCGCTCAAAAAACTGACCAGCCGCTATGACAACCTGTTTCAGTGCTCCTTCCCCTATTCGATGGGATGGCATGGTGCGCCATTCAATGGCGAAGAGAATGATCACTGGCAGTTGCATGCCCACTTCTACCCGCCCCTGCTGCGCTCTGCGAGCGTACGCAAGTTTATGGTGGGCTATGAAATGCTGGCAGAAACACAACGTGACCTGACGGCAGAACAGGCGGCCGAACGCCTGCGTTCCGTCAGCGATATCCATTTTCGTGAACAGGTTTGAGGTTGAGACATGAGTATTGAATCGCCACACAGCGTGACTGAACATACCTTTTACACTCAGTATGGTTATCGCCCGACCCTCGCCATTCAGGCACCTGGGCGTGTTAACCTCATTGGGGAGCACACCGACTATAACGATGGCTTCGTGCTACCCTGCGCCATCGATTATCAGACCGTGATCAGTGCTGCCCCCCGCCAAGATAATCTGATCAGGGTTATCGCTGCCGACTATCACAACCAACTGGATGAATTTGACTTACGCCACCCCATAGAGGCGCGCCCGGAATACCTGTGGGCCAACTATGTGCGAGGCGTCGTCAAATATTTGCTATTGCGAGGCTGTCAACTGACAGGGGCAGACCTGGTAATCAGTGGCAATGTACCTCAGGGAGCAGGCCTGAGCTCTTCCGCCTCTCTGGAAGTGGCAGTAGGACAGATCTTCAAAGAGATGAATCACCTCGACATCAGCCAAGCAGATATCGCCCTTAATGGACAACTGGCGGAAAACAGGTTCGTCGGTTGCAACTGCGGTATCATGGATCAGTTCATCTCGGCTCTGGGTCAGCAAGATCATGCTCTGCTGATCGATTGCCGCAGTCTGGATACCCGTCCTGTGAGCATTCCAGCCGACATTGATGTGGTCATCATCAACTCGAACGTACGCCGGGGCCTGGTGGATAGCGAATACAATACCCGCAGGGCACAGTGTGAAGAGGCCGCACGGCATTTTGGGGTCAAGGCACTGCGTGACCTGACGATGACCCAGTTCACCGAGCGAGCCAACGAACTGGATCCTGTCGTCGCGAGCCGTGCACACCACGTCATCTCCGAGAATGAACGAACGCTGGCAGCGGCCGATGCGCTTGCCAATGAAGACATGGTCATGATGGCCGAATTAATGGCGCTGTCCCATGCCTCGATGCGTGATGATTTTGCCATCACAGTGCCTGCTATCGACGCCTTGGTCGACATGATAAAAGAGATCATCGGCAGTCGTGGTGGTGTGAGGATGACTGGTGGGGGGTTTGGTGGCTGTGTGGTTGCATTGGTTCCACAGTCACTGACAGCAGCAGTGTGCGAACAGGTTAATATTCGTTATCCCCAAGTAAGCGGTCTGGCCCCGAGCATCTATATCTGTAAGCCCTCCGCCGGAGCCGGCCCCTGCTGATCTTTCACTACCGAATCAATGTCATTTGATCAGCACAGATGTCTGCGCATATGTCCAAACTGTCATGATATACCTAAAGTGGCAGCCGCTGAACGTTCGCCTTAGTTGAGGTAAACAACTCTCTAAGTGCTTGTTACGGTTAATATATACACAGTGCAATCGAAAAAAACTCAATTATATATCATCTCCATGAACCTACCTCAGGGACTGCTTCGGCAGTCCCTTTTTCATTGGAGATCTCTATGGCTCATTTGATTGATTCCATGGCCTACACCGGCCAAACACCCTGGCATGGCCTCGGCAATCACCTCCCCCCACAACAGTCCCTCGATGTCTGGCTGCAAGCTGCCGGGATGGACTGGACCATCGAGCAAAGCGATGTGCTATATCAGGGCTCGCCTGATCATCCCATCCTGCACACCTACCCCGACAGCAAAGTCCTCTACCGCTCCGATACCCTGGCACCGTTGTCGGTGGTTTCACAGCGCTACAACGTGGTACAGCCCCATGAGGTACTGCACTTTTATCAAGATTTGGTAGAGGCCGGAGGTTTCGAGCTGGAGACAGCCAGCTCGCTGAAAGGTGGCCGTAAACTCTGGGCCTTGGCCAAGACCGGCCAGGATCTAATACTCAAAGGTGGAGACCTGGTCAAGTCCTATCTGCTGCTGGCGACCAGCTGTGATGGCACGCTCTGCACCACGGCGCAGTTCACCTCGGTGCGGGTGGTGTGCAACAACACCCTGCAAGTAGCAGTAGGTAACCAGACCGGCGCCATCAAGGTGCCCCACTCAACACAGTTTGACGCAACTGCCGTGAAACAGGCGCTGGGGCTGGGGGTAAGCCAATGGGACCATTTCGGTCAGTACGCCAAAGAACTCAGCCAGCGCCCCGTGGCCCCTCAAGAGGCACTGCGCTTTTTCAGTGACCTGCTGGCACAGCCTTTGGAGGAAGAAAGCATTGTTCTCACCCGGTCTGTACAGCGTTTGCATGAGCTCTACCAAGGGGCAGGGATGGGGGCCGAGCTGGCCAGCTCGCATAACACAGCGTGGGGATTGGTCAATGCGGTGACCGAGTATGTCGATCATCATCGCCGTACCCGCAGCCAGGATCATCGGCTGGATTCCGCCTGGTTTGGCCAAGGCGCTCAGCTCAAATCCCGTGCCTTAGCGCAAGCCATTACACTGCTGCAGTAGGAGAGAGCATCATGTCCTCATTGAACTATGGCGATCACCTTATATCCCCGCGTATCGGGTATGAGCATCACGGGATCTACGTCGGTGACGATTGGGTGATCCACTACCAAGGTCCGTTTTCTGGTCATGACGCGTGTCAGGTTGTCATGTCTACGTTAGGGGAGTTTTGCCAGGAGAAGGACTTTATTATCAGGACCCATCCTCAGCGACTGAGCCCGGATCACAGTGTCAATCGAGCGCACAGCCGTCTGGGTGAGCGCAGTTATAACTTGCTGTTCAACAACTGTGAGCACTTCGTGATGTGGTGTATCAAAGACCAGCACCACTCAGCCCAGGTCACGGAGGCAGCAGCCACTTTGCTGGCGGCTCAAGTCGCGCGTTCTTCACTGGGGCACCTGACCACCGTAGCAACTGCAGGGGTAACAGGTGCCTCCCTGAGCTCATCCGTAGCTGGTGGTGCCACCACGGCGGCACTGACATCCTTGGTAGGGGTGTACACTGCGCCAGCGTGGGCGCCGTTGGCTGTCGGGGCTGCTGCAGCCTACGGCGCACACAAGCTGTGGAACTGGTTAACGGATTAGACGGCTCATCAGGGCCGTCATGGTATCGGTGACCCACTGACGATCATCGTCGGTGAGTTGCTCGAGTTGGTGAGCTAATCTGACGGCTTGCTCAAGGGGCCGCGAACTGGTTTCACGGAGCAAGTCCGTCAGCTCACATCCAAATATCTGTGCCAACTCAGCCAGTCGAACAATAGTGGGAACCACAATCCCCCGCTCCATGCGCGATACCGCCTCCATCCCAATCTGCAGTCGTTCCGCGACTTCCTCTTGGGTCATTCCCCGTTGTTGACGTTGATAAGCAATGGCTCTGCCTACTGCTTTGGCTAACGCGTCCTGATTGATACCCATCACACCTCCAAATTCAACTTTTAAAGTTGGCAGTTGGACTTGTTGACATGAAGGACTCAAAACGATGAGGATCGCCTTTTATGGTTGATTTTGGTTGGGTGTAGACCGAATGGGTCGAATTACATCAAGACAATTTAGAAGGAAACAAACATGAAGAAATCCATGGTATTGCTAGCGATGCTGGCCACCGCCCAGGTCCAGGCTCTGGATGGCTCACAGACATCTGGCGAAGAGGGCGTGTGGCGGCGACAAGCTAATTACCCGCTCGCGGGATACAACTACACAGTAGCGTTGCCAGGCTCGGGGGAAGATCGGGTCGATTTTACTATCGCCTGCCACCCGACTCAGCCTGTCGCGCTGGATGCCAACCTCGGTTACTCACACATGGGGGACTTTGGCTATAGCGGCGTAGGGCTGGTGATTGATGGCAAGCGTTTTGAGAACATCAGACAGCTAGGGGAAGATTTCCCGGCATTCTGGGAAGCACTGCGTCACGCCAAACAGGTGGAGATGCTGACCAAAGACCAGCAAGTTCCCTTACCCATAGAGGGGCTCACCGCCGCGCTGCCTGCCGTCGATTCACCCGAATATATCTGTAAGGCACGGCCTAAACCGGAACCAATACCTGATGCCCCTAAGCAAACAGGATGGAAGCAGTTTGGTAACGCTACTGAGGGATATAGCTATGGTGTCTATAACCGGGCGGATTCATTCACCATTAGCTGTCACCCAAACAAGCCCGCCACCATCAATGTGAACATCATGAGTGTCGGAAAATACGGCTCTCAGGACTATCAAAGTGATTTCGTTTTTGAAGTGGATGGCAAGATCTTCATTGGCCACCGGGTTCTTCAAGACCAGAAAAGTTTTGAGGAACTCTGGACCGCACTGAGAAATGCGAAAGAACTAGGCGTATATCAACGCGAAAAAGGCAGCCGCAAATTTTCGTTCCCAACAGCGAACATTGCAAACACGCTACCGGCGCTGGGCTCGCCTGGTTTTCCTTGCCAATCACAAGAGACCTATGACGCCGCCGTCCTCGACGAAGACCTGGCTAACATCGAACCGCTGAAGGAGGGCGATGTACAGTTGAGAAAACGCGGTAATCCCTATTACGGCAAGACGACCTGGAACAAGTACCTGCTCGATATCACCAGCCGCAGTAACCGGATGGTGATCACCGATCTCAAGATCAACCGGGACAGCTGCAAGATCGATCCGAAAGCCAAGCTGCCATTTCGAATGGGCTTTGGCGGCAAAGTGACGCTCTCTCTGCTGCCGGAGGACTGTAACCCCCTTGAGGTCACTGTGACCACCCTGGGTGGCGAGCAGACGCTGTCGTTTGACCAATAAACCAACACAAGGAGGCAACAGCCTCCCTGTTATTTTTAAAAGGTAACCACAATGAACCGACTTATCGCGCTGCTGGTGGCTCTTGCCACCAGTGGTGTCGGGGCAGAGGAGAATGGCTGGTCTCGCAGTTGGGGGCCGGGTACCCAGGCGAATTACAACATCACCCTCGCAGGCTCCGCTCTGCTCACTATTATCTGCCGGGATGATGCGCCGCTCACCATGCTGGCGACGATGAACGGTCGTGATTATGGCAGTGACAGCAAACGTCAGTTTGCCTTACTGGTGGACGGACAACGCTATGACGCCCCTTACCGGCAAGGTGACTTCCCCACGTTCTGGGAAGCACTTCGCAACGCAACCTCGGTGGCGCTATTGCTGCCGTCAAATCCCCCCATCGATTTGCCCACCAGCCACCTTGCAAAGGTACTGCCAGCCATTGGCTCGCCAGATAACACCTGTATTGCGCCTGGGTCATCGCAGGACTTCGGCACACCGTGACGATGGCTTACACCAACCAATGCAACCACACCCAGAGGGAGGCTAATGCCTCCCTCGTTTTATTGGATATATGACAAGGAACTCTTATGACTATTCCCTTTTTCCGGGATGGCTTTGCCCTGCCCGTTACCCAAGCGCTGCTCACGTTACTCAATCAGGAGGTTGCCAATATCGGCCTCAACCTCGAGCGAATGACCCAACTCACCTTCAACTTTCGCAGCCCCACCTACAGCCCCGAGCAGGGAGGGGCTCACCCGGTCGAGATCCGCTTGATACGCGGTCTTGATGGCTGGCTGTTCGATTACGTCACCGATTTCAGTTATCAGGGACTGGGTCAGGATGCCGAGCTCTGCAAGGAGCTCGATTTCAACTTCCTGGATGACGAACACTATTTGCAAGGATGGGGGCCTATCCAGCGCTCAAAGGCCCATGAGTTATTCACCCTGTGGCAGACCAACTTTGTTGCCTACTGCCGGATGGCGTACTTCACCGTTACGGTCAGCGGGGAGTAGGAGGTGTGTGATGACTAACGAACTGCCGCTATCTCACTATTCACGCCAGTGGCTTGGACTGGTTGTGGCTAAAGCTAAACTGCAGCCGACTCGCCGGGGTGAGCGCTGGTTGCTGCACCTGACTCCTTGTAGCCCAAACGCTCGCACCGTCACGCTACACTTACGTTGGACTGAGGAGCTTTGGCAACTGCTCTCCCTCACCAATGCCGAGGACTGGCGCACCATGAGTCAGCCCGTGGATGAAATCTGCGTGGACCCCAAGCGCCAATCTTTCTGGCGCTGTCAGGCTGGCCCAGTCCCGCTCTCAGAGCAGCCCCGTGTACTGGGGCGCTTTTTGAGCGACCTGCAGCACACCTGTATCCATCACGGCTATTGCGTGGAGAGTGACCCCTTACCTCAAGAGGAGGTCGATGATGCCTAAAAAACCGATAGCCATTGATCCTGAGGTCATCAATCGGGAGGGAGAGACGCAGGTTGTACGTGATAGTGGCCTAACCATTCAGTGCTACAGCGTTTATCTGTGGGTCGTGTAAGCCTGCGGCCTTGCTCTGGCTACCCTGCTGAACGTGTTGGCCCCAGAATCGCTGATGCCGGCGAAGAGTACGCCAGCGTCGAGAGCCGGAGCTATTCCCAAAGCCACCTGATCTCCCCTAGGTGTGCCCCAATTACCTTTCTTTAACCCCGACATGCTATTTGCGTGTCGGGGTTTTTGTTTATTTGGAGAAACCCATAATGCGTTACCACAAACTCAAGGCTGGGGAATTCCCTGGCACCTATGTCGTTACCGAACCTGTGACCGAGCAAGACCTGCTGCATATGGCCAACCAGGTTGCCCGCAAGCGACTTGCCAAAGGTTCTGCAATCACCTCTCACCAGATGGCAGCTCAACGATTGCAAACCCTGCTTCAAGGACGAGAGCGGGAGACCTTTGCCGTGCTGTTTCTTGATAATCAACATCGCGTTATCGCCCTGGAGGAGTTGTTTCACGGGACCTTGACTGCTGCCAATGTGCATCCAAGAGAAGTGGTCAAGAGAGCCTTGGCGCTTAACAGTGCAGCTATCCTCTGCTCCCACAATCATCCCTCTGGTTACCCGGAGCCCAGCCTTTCGGATAAGCAAATCACGGACGTCCTGCGCAATGCCCTTGCGCTAGTGGATGTCCGCCTACTTGACCACCTGGTGATTGGCGCCGAAGGGGTCGTCTCCATGGCTGAGCGTGGAATGCTGTAATCCATGTTCCCCCGATTCAATCCTCACCGCTGTTTAAAATGTAACTTGATAACAGTATTAACCCTCCAATCATCGGTGATAATGTAAACTGATAGTTTTCTAGCATGGCGATAACAATGAGAGATATTAGAAGTATGGACCTAAACTTGCTCAAAGCACTGGACGCTTTGTTGGACGAGCGCAATGTGACCCGCGCGGCTGCACGCCTTGGGCTGACTCAGCCAGCCATGAGTGGAATGCTGACGCGGTTGCGTGACAGCTTCGGCGACCCGCTGTTCGCGCGAGCACAACGTGGCATCGTCCCGACGCAGCGCGCACTGAGTTTGGCCCTTCCAATCAAGCAGGTGTTGGCAGAGATAGAGGTGCTGCTACAGCCGCAGATGTTCGACCCAGCGACGGCACGGCAGACCTTCACGATTGCAGCCACCGACTACGCGCTGCGGGCCATCGCCGTCCCGTTCCTTTCGACGCTCAAGCAGCAGGCGCCACATATCCGAGTGGCACTGGTGCCCGTTGAAAACAGTTTGGTGCAGACTCAGCTTGAACGTGGGCAGATCGACGTTGCCTTGCTGACGCCAGATATCACGCCTCCAGACCTGCATGCTCGGGAACTATTCAAGGAACACTACGTTTGCGTGATGCGCGAAGGTCATCCAGCTGCGACAGGACGCAAGCTAACTGTTAAGCAGTTCAGCACGCTAGACCACGCTCTAGTGTCCTACGAGGGAGGGGGGTTCCACGGCGTCACCGACGAGGCACTGGAAAAACTCGGTAAGCGGCGAGAGGTCACCCTGTCCGTCAAGTGTTTCTTGATCCTGCCGGACATTCTGCGTGCTAGCGACATGGTGGCCATCCTACCAAGCCGCCTCGTCGCCGGCATGGATGGGCTCGTTGTATCTGAGCCTCCCCTCGAAATATCGGGATTCACCAAGACCGCAGCATGGCACGAACGCACCCATCATGACCCTGCACAACGCTGGCTACGCGAAATCCTGTTCACGTGTTGCGGCGACCCCAAGTGTGTGTCTCATTTATAAATTAATAATGCTTGTATAGAAGCTTGCCACAGCAGCCACAACCTGTGAAATAACACCAAGTGATGATAACTATAACGCCCATGGATTGGACTGACCGCATGTTACTACGCATGATCATGGCGATTAGCACACTGTCCCCACCGACAAAAACGTAGGAGAAGTTCTGTCCATGCCCATCCCATTTGAAAACTCAGGCCATTGCCTGAGTTCTGTTTAGTGGGCCTTGTTCAGCCTGTTCATGACGCTTAGTTTGCAAGGCTACGCTCTACCATCTACTGTGCCCACAGTCACTGGTTTCATCAAGAGCGACACCCGCAACCCTTTCTGCAGTGGCTCCGGGCGTGGCCTGCGCGATACTGGCGGACATTGACCTGACCACTATTGGCGGTACAGGAAGTAAGATCATCACTGCCATAGAAACGACCAACCTGCGCGGGGCGGCGATCTGCACGGTCTTGGGCACGCTGCGAAGCGAAACCCAGCGCCGGAAAACCAGCATCCACATGATACAGGTTGCCATGAGGAGCAAGGACAGGAT
>SKEK01001242.1_pt1 | contig 11552 bp, 8 predicted proteins | sample 4826761 | NCBI WGS metagenome assembly SKEK01 (sample SAMN11008811, study PRJNA524170) | human gut metagenome | biome: Human fecal sample; material: Feces; isolation source: fecal sample from pouch patient p32 | host: Homo sapiens | place: Israel: Tel-Aviv | collected 2015-10-13 | reverse complement strand
GGGACGGCACGCACCGTCCCATTTACGAGACAGACACTGGGAGTAAATAAAGTATGCCTAAGTACCGTTCCGCCACCACCACTCATGGTCGTAATATGGCGGGTGCTCGTGCGCTGTGGCGCGCCACTGGAATGACCGACGCTGATTTCGGTAAGCCGATTATCGCTGTTGTGAACTCGTTCACTCAATTTGTACCGGGGCACGTCCATCTGCGCGATCTCGGTAAACTGGTCGCTGAACAAATTGAAGCGGCTGGCGGCGTTGCCAAAGAATTCAACACCATTGCGGTGGATGATGGGATCGCCATGGGGCACGGGGGGATGCTTTATTCACTGCCGTCTCGCGAACTGATCGCTGATTCTGTTGAGTATATGGTCAACGCTCACTGCGCCGATGCGATGGTCTGTATCTCCAACTGCGACAAAATCACCCCGGGGATGCTGATGGCCTCTCTGCGCCTGAATATTCCGGTGATTTTTGTTTCCGGCGGCCCGATGGAGGCCGGGAAAACCAAACTATCCGATCAGTTAATCAAGCTTGATCTGGTTGATGCGATGATCCAGGGGGCAGATCCGAAAGTTTCTGACTCCCAGAGCGATCAGGTTGAACGTTCGGCCTGTCCAACCTGTGGTTCCTGCTCCGGGATGTTCACCGCTAACTCGATGAACTGCCTGACCGAAGCTCTGGGTCTGTCGCAGCCAGGCAACGGCTCGCTACTGGCAACCCACGCGGATCGTAAGCAGCTGTTCCTCAATGCCGGTAAACGCATTGTTGAATTGACCAAACGTTACTACGAGCAAAACGACGAAAGCGCACTGCCACGTAATATCGCCAGTAAAGCGGCGTTTGAAAACGCCATGACGTTGGATATCGCGATGGGCGGCTCTACCAATACGGTTCTTCACCTGCTGGCGGCGGCACAAGAAGCGGAAATCGACTTCACCATGAGTGATATCGACAAACTTTCGCGTAAAGTCCCGCAGTTGTGCAAAGTTGCGCCGAGCACCCAGAAATACCATATGGAAGATGTTCATCGTGCTGGTGGCGTGATCGGTATTCTCGGCGAACTGGATCGTGCCGGGTTGTTGAATCGCAATGTGAAAAACGTACTCGGCCTGACCTTGTCGCAAACGCTGGAACAATACGATGTCATGCTGACTCAGGATGATGCGGTGAAAAATATGTTCCGCGCTGGCCCGGCTGGAATCCGCACTACACAGGCATTCTCACAGGATTGCCGTTGGGATTCTCTCGATGACGATCGCGCAAACGGCTGCATCCGCTCGCTGGAGCACGCCTACAGCAAAGACGGTGGCCTGGCGGTACTTTACGGTAACTTCGCGGAAAATGGCTGCATCGTTAAAACGGCAGGCGTCGATGACAGCATCCTCAAATTCACTGGCCCGGCGAAAGTGTACGAAAGCCAGGATGACGCGGTAGAAGCGATTCTTGGCGGTAAAGTTGTCGCTGGCGATGTGGTTGTTATTCGCTACGAAGGCCCGAAAGGCGGACCGGGGATGCAGGAAATGCTCTACCCAACCAGCTTCCTGAAGTCGATGGGGCTTGGCAAAGCCTGTGCGCTGATCACCGACGGTCGTTTCTCCGGCGGTACGTCTGGCCTTTCCATCGGCCACGTCTCGCCGGAAGCGGCAAGCGGCGGTAGCATTGGCCTGATTGAAGATGGTGACCTGATCGCCATCGACATTCCGAACCGTGGCATTCAGTTGCAGGTAAGCGATGCCGAACTGGCGGCGCGTCGTGAAGCGCAGGAAGCCCGTGGCGACAAAGCCTGGACGCCGAAAAACCGTGAACGTCAGGTTTCCTTTGCTTTGCGCGCCTACGCCAGCCTGGCGACCAGTGCCGACAAAGGTGCGGTGCGCGATAAATCAAAACTGGGGGGTTAATAATGGCTGACTCGCAACCCCTGTCAGGCGCCCCGGAAGGTGCCGAATATTTAAGAGCAGTGCTGCGCGCGCCGGTTTACGAGGCGGCGCAGGTTACGCCGCTACAAAAAATGGAAAAACTGTCGTCGCGTCTTGATAACGTGATACTGGTGAAGCGCGAAGACCGCCAGCCAGTGCACAGCTTCAAGCTGCGCGGCGCATACGCCATGATGGCAGGTCTGACGGAAGAACAGAAAGCGCACGGTGTGATCACCGCCTCGGCGGGTAACCATGCGCAAGGTGTCGCGTTTTCCTCCGCTCGGTTAGGTGTGAAGGCGCTCATCGTCATGCCAACCGCTACCGCCGACATCAAAGTCGACGCGGTGCGCGGCTTCGGCGGTGAGGTGCTGCTTCACGGCGCGAACTTTGATGAAGCGAAAGCGAAAGCAATCGAACTGTCGCAGCAGCAGGGCTTCACCTGGGTGCCGCCGTTCGATCATCCGATGGTGATCGCCGGGCAAGGCACGCTGGCGCTGGAACTGCTCCAGCAGGACGCCCATCTCGACCGCGTATTTGTGCCGGTTGGTGGCGGTGGCCTGGCGGCGGGCGTGGCGGTGTTGATCAAACAACTGATGCCGCAAATCAAAGTGATCGCGGTAGAAGCGGAAGATTCAGCCTGCCTGAAAGCGGCACTGGATGCGGGTCATCCGGTTGATCTGCCGCGCGTGGGGCTATTCGCCGAAGGTGTTGCGGTAAAACGCATCGGCGATGAAACCTTCCGTTTGTGCCAGGAATATCTCGATGACATCATCACCGTCGATAGCGATGCCATCTGTGCGGCGATGAAAGACTTATTCGAAGATGTGCGCGCGGTGGCGGAACCGTCTGGCGCGCTGGCGCTGGCGGGGATGAAAAAGTACATCGCTCAGCACAACATTCGCGGTGAGCGGCTGGCGCATATTCTTTCTGGAGCCAACGTGAACTTCCACGGTCTGCGCTACGTCTCGGAACGCTGCGAACTGGGCGAACAGCGTGAAGCGTTGCTGGCGGTGACCATCCCGGAAGAGAAGGGCAGCTTTCTGAAGTTCTGCCAGCTACTTGGCGGGCGCTCGGTCACAGAGTTCAACTACCGTTTCGCTGATGCTAAAGATGCCTGTATTTTTGTCGGTGTGCGCTTAAGTCGCGGCCTTGAAGAGCGCAAAGAAATTTTGCAGATGCTCAACGACGGCGGCTACAGCGTGGTTGATCTCTCCGACGACGAAATGGCGAAGTTGCATGTGCGCTATATGGTTGGCGGGCGTCCATCGCATCCGTTGCAGGAACGCCTCTACAGCTTCGAATTCCCGGAATCACCGGGCGCGCTGCTGCGCTTCCTCAACACGCTGGGGACGCACTGGAATATCTCTTTGTTCCACTATCGCAGTCATGGCACCGACTACGGGCGTGTACTGGCAGCGTTCGAGCTGGGCGATCATGAACCGGATTTCGAAACCCGGCTGAATGAGCTGGGCTACGATTGCCACGACGAAACCAATAACCCGGCGTTCAGGTTCTTTTTGGCGGGTTAATGGTTCGGCAAAATCTTCCAGAACGCCTCAATCAGCGGCTCATGTAGCCGCTTTTTTTGCGCACAAACGCCCAGCTCAAACGGCGTTTTCTCATCGCTGCGCTCTAAAATCATCACACGATTACGCACTGGCTCCGGGCTGTTATCCAGAACCACTTCCGGCAGCAGCGCCACGCCACAGCCAAGTGCCACCATCGATACCATCGCTTCATGCCCGCCAACCGTGGCGTAAATCATCGGGTTACTGATTTTATTGCGTCGAAACCACAACTCAATGCGGCGGCGTACTGGTCCCTGATCGGCCATGATGAAGGGAATCGTCGACCAGTCCGGTTGTTCTACTGAGACCTGATTACGCACCGGGCAGGGCAGCGCGGGCGCGATCAGCACCACCGCCAGGTTCTCCAGCATCGAAAACGCCACCGCGCCTGGCAGAGTCTCCGGCTTCCCGGCAATCGCCAGATCCGCTTCTCCGGTAACCACTTTTTCCATTGCATCCGCCGCATCACCGGTGGTGAGCTTAATTTCCACCGATGGATGCTCCGCGCGGAATCGGTCGAGAATCGGTGGCAGATGGCTGTAAGCGGCAGTCACCGAACAGAAAATATGTAATTCGCCAGAGAGGGACGGCCCTTGCTGGTCGATGGTGTGGCGCAATTGCTGATACTGTAACAACGTTTGCTGGGCGAAAACACGCAGCTCTTCGCCCGCTTCCGTCAGCGTTACCGTGCGGTTATCGCGCACAAACAGCGGTTGGCCGAGATCTTCTTCCAGGCGCTGAATCTGTCGGGAAAGCGTGGAGGGGCTGACGTGCATTGCCCGCGCGCTACGGCCAAAATGGCGGCTTTCCGCCAGATGCAGAAACATTTTCAGGTCGCGTAAATCCACAGGCTTAACCCCGGTTATGACGTTGCAGAAATTGCAATATGACGTTGTGAATATATCAATTTCCGCAATAAATTTCCTGTTGTAATGTGGTGACATTCTCGCTCAACAGCGAACCGAACAATAAGAAGCACAACATCACGAGGAATCACCATGGCTAACTACTTCAATACACTGAATCTGCGCCAGCAGCTGGCACAACTGGGCAAATGTCGTTTTATGGGGCGCGACGAGTTCGCTGACGGCGCGAGCTACCTTCAGGGTAAAAAAGTGGTCATCGTCGGTTGTGGCGCGCAGGGTCTGAACCAGGGCCTGAACATGCGTGATTCTGGTCTCGATATCTCCTACGCCCTGCGTAAAGAAGCGATCGCTGAGAAGCGCGCGTCCTGGCGTAAAGCGACTGAAAACGGTTTTAAGGTAGGTACTTACGAAGAACTGATCCCGCAGGCGGATCTGGTGGTTAACCTGACGCCGGACAAACAGCACTCTGACGTAGTGCGTTCCGTTCAACCGCTGATGAAAGATGGCGCGGCGCTGGGTTACTCGCATGGTTTCAACATCGTCGAAGTGGGCGAGCAGATCCGTAAAGACATCACTGTAGTAATGGTTGCGCCGAAATGCCCTGGCACCGAAGTGCGTGAAGAGTACAAACGTGGATTCGGCGTACCGACGCTGATTGCCGTTCACCCGGAAAACGATCCGAAAGGCGAAGGCATGGCGATCGCTAAAGCCTGGGCGGCAGCAACAGGCGGTCATCGTGCCGGCGTTCTGGAATCCTCTTTCGTTGCGGAAGTTAAATCAGACCTGATGGGCGAGCAAACTATCCTGTGCGGTATGTTGCAGGCTGGTTCTCTGCTGTGCTTCGACAAGCTGGTGGAAGAGGGCACCGACCCGGCATATGCAGAAAAACTGATTCAGTTCGGCTGGGAAACCATCACCGAAGCCCTGAAGCAGGGCGGCATCACCCTGATGATGGACCGTCTCTCTAACCCGGCGAAACTGCGTGCTTATGCGCTTTCTGAGCAACTGAAAGAGATCATGGCGCCGCTGTTCCAGAAACATATGGACGACATCATCTCCGGTGAATTCTCCTCTGGCATGATGGCAGACTGGGTTAATGATGATAAGAAACTGCTGACCTGGCGTGAAGAGACCGGCAAAACCGCGTTCGAAACCGCACCGCAGTATGAAGGTAAAATCGGCGAGCAGGAGTACTTCGATAAAGGCGTGCTGATGATCGCGATGGTGAAAGCGGGCGTTGAGCTGGCGTTCGAAACCATGGTTGATTCCGGCATCATTGAAGAGTCGGCATACTATGAATCACTGCATGAGCTGCCGCTGATTGCCAACACCATCGCCCGTAAGCGTCTGTACGAAATGAACGTGGTTATCTCTGATACCGCAGAATACGGTAACTATCTGTTCTCTTACGCTTGCGTACCGCTGCTGAAACCGTTTATGGCAGAGCTGCAGCCGGGCGATCTGGGTAAAGCTATTCCAGAAGGTGCGGTAGATAACGCGCAACTGCGTGATGTAAATGATGCGATTCGCAGCCATGCAATTGAGCAGGTAGGTAAGAAACTGCGTGGCTATATGACGGATATGAAACGTATTGCTGTTGCGGGTTAAGTGTGCGCTGATGCCCTCTCCCACAGGGGGAGGGAGAAAACACTCAAGGCCTTCTCCGGGAGAAGGCCTTGCTGTTAGTTGCGGTACAGCACCTTAATGATGTGATACCCGAACTGGGTATGCAGCGGGCCGGTTGGCTCCAGCACCGGACAAGAGAACACCACTTTATCAAACGCCGGAACCATCTGACCCTGGCGAAATTCCCCTAAATCACCGCCGCGTTTGCCTGACGGGCAAATGGAATGTTTCTTCGCCAGCTTGCCAAAATCGGCGCCGTTCTTGATCTGCTCCAGAAGTTCCTGAGCCAGTTTCTCTTCTTTTACAAGGATATGCAGTGCTGCTGCTGTTTTTGCCATGATCGTGCCTTGAGTGGTAAGGATGAGGCTGGCTATACTACCACGCTGTTATTTCCCCCTCCCGACTTTCATTGAGCGATTTTTCTATGCGTCTAAACCCCGGCCAACAACAAGCTGTCGAATTCGTTACCGGCCCCTGCCTGGTGCTGGCGGGCGCGGGTTCCGGTAAAACTCGTGTGATCACCAATAAAATCGCCCATCTGATCCGTGACTGCGGTTATCAGGCGCGACATATCGCAGCGGTGACCTTTACCAATAAAGCAGCGCGCGAGATGAAAGAGCGTGTCGGGCAGACGCTGGGGCGCAAAGAGGCTCGTGGGCTGATGATCTCCACCTTCCACACGCTGGGGCTGGATATCATCAAACGCGAGTATGCAGCGTTAGGGATGAAAGCGAACTTTTCGCTGTTTGACGATACCGATCAGCTTGCTTTGCTCAAAGAGTTGACCGAAGGACTGATTGAAGATGACAAAGTTCTCCTGCAACAGCTGATTTCAACCATCTCTAATTGGAAGAACGATCTCAAAACTCCTGCGCAGGTGGCGGCAGAGGCAAAAGGCGAGCGGGATCGCATTTTTGCCCATTGTTATGGGCTGTATGATGCGCACCTGAAAGCGTGCAATGTTCTCGACTTCGACGATCTGATTTTATTGCCGACATTGCTGCTGCAACGCAATGTGGAAGTACGCGAACGCTGGCAAAACAAGATTCGCTACCTGCTGGTGGATGAGTATCAGGATACCAACACCAGCCAGTATGAGCTGGTGAAACTGCTGGTGGGCAGCCGCGCTCGCTTTACCGTGGTGGGAGATGATGACCAGTCGATCTACTCCTGGCGTGGCGCACGTCCGCAAAACCTGGTGCTGTTGAGCCAGGATTTCCCAACGTTGAAGGTGATTAAGCTTGAGCAGAACTACCGCTCTTCCGGGCGTATTCTGAAAGCGGCGAACATCCTGATCGCCAATAACCCGCACGTCTTTGAAAAGCGTCTGTTCTCCGAACTAGGCTATGGCGCGGAGCTAAAAGTTTTAAGCGCGAATAACGAAGAACATGAAGCCGAGCGCGTTACCGGCGAGCTGATTGCGCATCACTTCGTCAACAAAACACAGTACAAAGATTACGCCATTCTCTATCGCGGCAACCACCAGTCACGGGTGTTTGAAAAATTTCTGATGCAAAACCGCATTCCGTACAAAATATCCGGCGGTACTTCGTTCTTCTCCCGTCCGGAAATCAAGGATTTACTGGCTTATCTGCGTGTGCTGACTAACCCGGACGATGATAGTGCGTTCCTGCGTATCGTTAACACGCCGAAGCGAGAGATTGGCCCGGCGACGCTGAAAAAGCTGGGTGAGTGGGCGATGACGCGTAATAAAAGTATGTTTACCGCCAGCTTTGATATGGGGTTGAGTCAGACACTGAGTGGACGTGGTTATGAAGCGTTGACCCGATTTACTCACTGGCTGGCGGAAATCCAGCGACTGGCGGAGCGGGAGCCTGTCGCCGCAGTGCGCGATCTGATCCACGGGATGGATTATGAATCCTGGTTATACGAAACGTCACCCAGCCCGAAAGCCGCCGAAATGCGCATGAAGAACGTTAACCAGTTATTTAGCTGGATGACGGAGATGCTGGAAGGTAGCGAACTGGATGAGCCGATGACGCTCACCCAGGTGGTGACGCGCTTTACTCTGCGCGACATGATGGAGCGCGGCGAGAGCGAGGAAGAGCTGGATCAGGTGCAACTGATGACCCTGCACGCGTCAAAAGGACTGGAGTTTCCTTATGTTTACATGGTCGGTATGGAAGAAGGATTTTTGCCGCACCAAAGCAGCATCGACGAGGACAATATCGATGAAGAGCGGCGGCTGGCCTATGTCGGCATCACCCGCGCCCAGAAAGAGTTGACCTTTACGCTGTGTAAAGAGCGTCGTCAGTACGGTGAACTGGTACGTCCGGAGCCGAGCCGCTTTTTGCTGGAGCTGCCGCAGGATGATCTGATTTGGGAACAGGTGCGCAAAGTGGTCAGTGCCGAAGAACGGATGCAGAAAGGGCAAAACCATCTGGCGAATCTGAAAGCGATGATGGCAGCAAAACGAGGCAAATAGCCATTCGTTTTGTCTGGGGCTGGTTGGATTAGATGATCACGGCACCGGAAAGCGGAATTATCGCCGGATAAGATGCGTGAGCATCGCATCCGGCACATTACACGTTAAAGCACTTCCAGCGGCCAGTGGACATAGCTCTGCCACTCAATTTCCTGATCGATAATCTCTTTACCCAGCGGGTGCTGAGCCAGCCAACCTTGCGGCAGCGTCAGGGTCAACTGTTCATGGTTGGCTTGTAATGTCATCTCCGGCACTAAATCGTCACGGCGACGGCTGGCAAAAATGATTGCCAGGCGCAGTAAACGGCAGAGTTGTTCCGCAACGCGCGGCGGTACGGCATTTTGTTGATGCAACGATGAAAGATCGACAGGATTCGTCTGGTTGAGCAATAGCGTCGCCAGCAGCTTTTTCTGCGCAGGCGTAAAACCGGGAAGATCCAGATTACGCACGAGATAAGCGGCATGTTGCGGCGCTTGTTTGAAATCAACGCTCAGACCAATTTCATGAAGTTGACAGGCGCTGATTAGCAAATCGCGGCTAATCGCTTCAAGATGCCATTCACTCTCCACTTGATCGAAGAAGTTAGCCGCAACGCTGGCTACGCGCTGAGCCTGATCAATATCAATCATAAAGCGGCGCTGAATATTATGCAGTGTTCGGCTGCGAATATCTTGCTCAACCGCCAGATGTAACATGCCGTAGACCAGGCCTTCACGTAGAGCACCGCCCGCCAGGGTCATACACTGAATATTCAGTTCGGTAAAAATGGCTATCAGGATCGCCAGACCACTCGGGAATACTAATGCGCGTTCCAGCGTTAACCCTTCAATCTCCAGCTCTTCCAGCCGACCGCAATGAATAGCGCGCTGTTTCAGTTGCTGCAACTTCGCGAGGGTAATGCGCTCATCCATCCCCTGCGCCATCATTATTTCCTGTAACGCCTGCACGGTGCCGGAAGCGCCAACGCACACTTTCCAGCCGTGATATCGCAGTTCATCAGCAACCGGACGCAAAACTTCACGTGCGGCTTGTTCAGCTGCGACAAAGTTTTCCTGCCCGAGATTACGATCGACGAAATAACGTTCCAGCCAGGTGACGCAGCCCATCGACAGGCTGAACAAAGACGTGGTCTGTGCACCTGTGCCAGTGACCAGTTCGGTACTCGCGCCGCCAATATCCACGACCAGGCGCTGATCGGCCCCACCTGTGGTATGAGCAACACCCTGATAAATCAGGCGCGCTTCCTCTTCACCGCTAATGACTTGCACTGGACAACCGAGGATTTCCTGCGCTTTAGCAATAAAATCACCGGCATTGCCAGCAAGTCGTAACGTCGCCGTAGCGACAACGCGAATTTGCGATGGTGGGATATCTTGCAGACGTTCAGCAAACAGGCGCAGACATTGCCAGCCGCGCTCCATTGCTTCATTAGACAGGGCATTTTCGCTGTTCAGGCCAGCAGCCAGACGCACTTTGCGTTTAATTCGCGTCAGCGTCTGGATACTTCCAGCCACCTCGCGCACAACCAGCATATGAAAACTATTTGAACCGAGATCAATCGCTGCATACAGCGACGAGGTGGAACCCATACTCTTCATCCTTCAATCTGTCTCTGTGTTGGCTGCATTCTTTCACCTGAATCACTTACTACAGTAAGCTCATCGGGATTCATTCTCTTGCCATCTTGATACAGCTTGAATGATTTTGAGTATGACATTTTTTATTTAACCTGAACGACGACGATTACGCGGAGCGCCAGTACGACGCGGACCATTGCCTGTGCGCGGGCGCGTGAGGCGCAGCGGTTTTGGCAGATCGGTCATCAATGCGTCCGGATTGTATTTGCTTACCGGAATTGAGTGACCAATATAGGTCTCAATAGCAGGCAAATTCAATGCATACTCTTCACACGCCAGGCTGATAGAGTGACCGCTTGCGCCTGCGCGACCTGTACGACCAATACGGTGAACGTAATCTTCACAGTCATCGGGTAAATCGTAGTTAAAGACGTGCGTCACTGCCGGAATATGCAAACCACGCGCGGCAACGTCGGTGGCAACCAGAATATCCAGATCGCCACGGGTAAATTCATCAAGAATACGCAGACGTTTTTTCTGCGCGACATCGCCTGTCAACAAACCGACACGATGACCATCTGCCGCCAGGTGGCCCCAGATCTCTTCACAACGGTGTTTGGTATTGGCGAAAATAATCGCTCTGTCTGGCCACTCTTCTTCGATCAGCGTTTGCAGCAAACGCATTTTTTCTTCGTTAGAAGGGTAGAAAAGCTCTTCTTTAATACGGTGGCCCGTTTTCTGTTCCGGTTCCACTTCAATATATTCGGCATTGTTCATCTGCTCGAACGCCAGTTCACGTACCCGGTACGAAAGCGTGGCGGAGAACAGCATGTTGAGGCGCTGGTTTGCAGGCGGCATACGGCGGAACAGCCAGCGGATATCTTTAATAAAGCCCAGATCGTACATGCGATCGGCTTCGTCCAGTACCACTACCTGAATGGCACCGAGGTTAATATGGTTCTGCTTGGCATAGTCAATTAAACGACCCGTGGTGCCAATCAGAATGTCAACGCCGCTTTCCAGCACTTTCAGCTGTTTGTCGTAGCCATCACCACCGTAAGCCAGACCCAGCTTCAGGCCAGTAGCTTCCGCCAGCGGTTCTGCGTCGGCATGGATCTGCACGGCAAGTTCACGCGTCGGTGCCATAATTAAGGCACGCGGTTGATTCACCTTGCGATCGGCAATCGCAGGATGAGAGAGAAGATAATGAAACGTTGACGTAAGAAACGCCATCGTTTTCCCGGTACCGGTTTGCGCCTGCCCGGCTACGTCACGACCCGCCAGCGTCAGCGGAAGGGCCAGTGCCTGAATGGGCGTACAGTTATGAAACCCTTTTTTTTCAAGGGCTTCTACAACCTTCGGATGCAGGGCGAAGTCGGAAAACTTCTGTTCTGTTAAATGTGTTTTGCTCATAGTGTGGTAGAATATCAGCTTACTATTGCTTTACGAAAGCGTATCCGGTGAAATAAAGTCAACCTTTAGTTGGTTAATGTTACACCAACAACGAAACCAACACGCCAGGCTTATTCCTGTGGAGTTATATATGA
>SKEK01001231.1_pt1 | contig 11635 bp, 10 predicted proteins | sample 4826761 | NCBI WGS metagenome assembly SKEK01 (sample SAMN11008811, study PRJNA524170) | human gut metagenome | biome: Human fecal sample; material: Feces; isolation source: fecal sample from pouch patient p32 | host: Homo sapiens | place: Israel: Tel-Aviv | collected 2015-10-13 | reverse complement strand
TGAGTTAAATTTGAAAATAGTTTTTGCTATTAAAACAAAAGACATTAGAGAGATACGAAAGAATTTATAGAGTACTTAAATAAGTTAAAATAAACAAAAGATTTAAAAAAACTAAAGATTTAAGATAACTTAAGACTTGAAATAACATAAGAGATTAAATATACAAATGATATATTAAAAGAGATTCTTTTAAAGAATCTCTTTTTTTGTGCATATAAATGGTAAAAATGTCCATAATACTAATATAAATCTAAAGTTAAAAAATATTTAACTTTAAAAAATATAAAAGGAGGACCATAAATGTTATTACTGAAAGCAAGTGCAATATGTGGAAAAGGAAATGAAGGGAAAAGAAATAAGAAAGGGGGATTCACATTAATAGAATTAACTGTTGTTTTAGCTATTATGGCTATAATTTTAATGGTTATAGCTCCAAATTTTTCATATGTTAAGGATAGCGCTAAGGCAAAAGTAGATAAACAAAATTGTGCTGCTATTGAAAGATCTGTGGAAATGTTATTGGCAGAAGATGCTATTTCAAGTAGTGTTACAAATATAAAAATAACTTCAAGTAATGGAAATGTACAAATTTCAGGAATAAGTGATGATACGGGTAAAAGTAAGTTACAAGATTTACTTGAAGATTTAGATAAGCCTCAAAGTGGAGACTCTTATAATGTAGATATAGAAAATGGAAGAAAAGTTACGGTGTCTATAGTATAAATATACTTTAATTAAAGTAATTTCATAGGGGCTGTATAAAATATAATAATAAAACTTATTTTACTACATGCCCTTATTTTTAGTATTTAAAAAGATTATATTTAATTATTTATTAAATAATATTAAACAAAACATTAAATGAATAAAAAAAATAAATTATTCGTATAATGAGCAAAAAAAGCTTAATCAAAAATGTTTACAAAAAATTTCAAGATGTTTATAATAATTATGAAATATTAATGAGTAATTCATTTTTGGATGATTTGGGAGGCAATGTGTCTATAATATTTTTTTTATTTGGATTAATAATTGGAAGTTTTTTAAATGTGTGTATTTTTAGAATTCCTGCAGGGGAATCTATAGCATTTCCGCCTTCACATTGTGGTACATGCAAAAAACAATTAAAGCCTATAGATTTAGTACCTGTTTTTAGTTATTTGTTTTTAGGTGGAAAGTGTAGATATTGTAAGAGTAAAATATCTATAAGATATCCACTAATAGAATTGCTTACAGGTTTTTTATATTTTTTTGTATATAAATATTATGGTATATCTTTTTTGACAGTTAAGTATATAGTCTTAATTACATTTCTCATAGTAATTTCATTTATAGATTACGATACCCAAGAGGTTTATGTTGTTACTACTTACCCAGCTATAATACTTGGGATTATTTTTGCCCTAATAGAAAAGTTTTATTTTGGAGAAAACTTATTAAATTATTTTATGGGATTAGTAATATCAGCTTTAGTAATATTTTTAATTAGTAAATTAACTGGAGCTATGGGGAGTGGAGATATAGAGATACATGCCATAGCAGGAATTTTTTTAGGGTGGAAATTAGCAATAATAAATATATTTTTATCATTTATTATTGGGGGAATAATAGCACTATTAGCTATTTTGTTTAAACAAAAGAAAAAAGGTGATTATATAGCCTTTGGACCAGCTATAGGAATATCTACTATTATTTTAATATTTTTTGGAAACATAATAATACCAATATATTTTGGTGTATGAAAAATTTAATATACTAGTTTAGATTAAGTTTTATAGTTAAATTTTTCGTTTGAAAAGGAGGCATTTTTTTTGATTAGTTATCAGAAAAAGCGTTTAGGAGATATACTAATTGAATCGGGAAAGCTTACAGAGGATAGGCTTAAAGAAGCATTATTGATTCAGAAGCAAGTTGGCAAGAGGCTTGGAGAGATCTTAGTTGAACAAAACTTTGTTACTGAAGAGGATATAATAGAAGTTTTAGAAAAACAATTAAATATTGAAAGAGTAAATCTTGAAATTATAACAATAGATAGAAGAGCTATAAAGATGATTTCGGAAAATGTTTGTAGAAAGCATTTAATAGTTCCGTATGAAATAGATGATAATACCATAAAGGTTGCAATGGCAGATCCCTTAGATATAGTTGCAATAGATGACGTTGAGATTTCTACAGGTTTAAATGTGCGTCCGTATATAGCTGTAAAACAATCTATTCAAAGAACTATAGATATATATTATTCAAACCAAAAGGTTTTATTAGCAGCGGAAGAATTGACAAAAGCTTCTGATGAAGAAAGTAATGAACTTAATTTAGACAAAATTGAGGAAATAGATAACTTAGATAATGCTCCTATTGTAAAAATGATAGAGTATGTTATTAAAAATGCAGTTGAGGAAAGAGCTAGTGATATACATATTGAAACTTATGAAAATATATTAAGAATTAGATATAGAATAGATGGTAAGTTACATACAATATCTACTTTGCCAGTAGATACTCTAGCTCCTTTAGTTACTCGTGTTAAAATCCTAGCTAACTTAGATATATCAGAGAAAAGACTTCCTCAAGATGGAAGAATTCTTACTAAGGTTGGAGATAAGCAAATAGACTTAAGGGTATCTATTCTTCCTATGATAACAGGAGAAAAGATAGTTATAAGAATAATAAATAAGGAAAATTTCATAATTTCTAAGGAAGGACTTGGACTGAAAAATTTTGAGCTTTCTCTGCTAGACAAAATAACAAAGCATTCTAATGGAATAATCCTTGTTACTGGTCCTACAGGGAGTGGTAAAACAACAACACTCTATACTATTTTAAATGAGCTAAACACAGAAAGTAAAAATATTATTACAATAGAAGATCCTGTTGAAGTATCAATTGAAGGAATTAACCAAGTTAATGTCAATACTAAAGTTGGCTTAACATTTGCAACTGGATTAAGGTCTATATTAAGACAAGACCCTGATACCATAATGGTTGGGGAAATAAGAGATACTGAAACGGCTCAAATAGCAATAAGATCAGCTATTACAGGTCACTTAGTTTTATCAACTTTACATACTAGTGATGCTCCATCTAGTGTTTTAAGATTAGAAGATATGGGAGTTCAAAGATATTTGATTGCAAATGCTATTAAGGGAGTTATAGCTCAAAGACTTGTTAGAAAAATTTGTCCAAATTGTGGACAAACATATGAAGCTACACCATATGAAAAGGAAATATTAAATATAGATGTAAATGAAGAAGTAATACTTCGTAGAGGAAAAGGGTGTGCTTATTGTAATAATACTGGCTATGTAGGTAGAATGGGTATTTATGAAATTATGGAAGTAACTAAGGAACATAGAGATGCTATTTTAGAAAATAAAAGTGCAGATATTCTTAAGGAAATTTCAATTAAGCATGGTATGAGAACTCTTGGACAATCATGTAGAAGTTTAGTCTTGGAGGGGAACACCACAGTTGAAGAAATGTTAAATATAACTTATGATATGTAATTTGGTGAAAGAAAAGGAGAGGAATTATGGCAAATTTTAAATATAAAGCTATTAATTCAGAAGGGCAAAGAATAGAAGGTTCTCAAAGTGCTGATTCTGAAAGCCAAGTTAGGGAAATGCTTTTATCAAATCAATATTATCCTCTAAGTATAGAAAAAGAAAATAGTAAAAATAAAATCAGTTTTTCTTTTAATCGTAAGGTAAAGCTTAAGGACATAGCAATATTTTGTAGACAGTTTTATGTTATGTTAGATTCTGGATTGTCTATTGGTAAGGCTTTAAATATATTAATAGAGCAAGGTGAGAAGCCAAAGATTAGGGAAGCCTTAATTGGAGTAAATGGAGATTTAAAGAGAGGGGAAACTCTAGCAAACTCCATGAGAAAAAGAAAGGATGTTTTTCCAAACTTACTTACTAGTATGATTGATGCTGGTGAGAGAAGTGGTAATTTAGATATAATTTTAAAAAGAATGGCTGAGTACTATGAAAAAGAGACAAAGATAAGAGGAAAGATTAAAAGTGCTATGATTTATCCTATAGTTCTTGGAGTGGTAGCTATTATTGCTATTACTTTTATTCTTACCTTTGTAATGCCAACCTTTGTACAAATGTTTGAAGAAAATAATGTAGATCTTCCAATGTCAACTAAAATGGTTCTTGAGACAAGCAAAATGTTAGGTAAGTATGGAATTATAATTTTTTTAATTTTAGTAACAGCAATTATATTACTTGGCAAATATTTAAAGAGTGAAGAGGGTCAATACAAGTTAAGTATAATAAACTTAAAAATTCCAGTGATAAAGAAATTAACTCAAAAAATAATAGTTTCTAGATTTACAAGAACTATGGGAATAGTATCATCAAGTGGAATGTCTTTAGTAACCTCTATAGAAATAGTTGCCTCTGTAGTTGGAAATAAAATTGCAGAAAAGGAATTATTAAAAGTAAAAGAAAAGGTCTTAAAAGGGGAAGGGTTAGGAGATTCAATAATGAATATAAAAATCTTCCCGCCAATGCTTGCTTCCATGGTTAAGATTGGAGAGGAAGCTGGTTCACTAGATAGCATATTAGATAAAACCGCAGACTTCTATGATGATGAACTAGAAAGAGAAATAAAAACAGCAACAGCCTTAATAGAGCCATCAATGATAGTTCTTATGGGAATAATTATAGGATTCCTACTAATTTCAATATTAACACCTATGTTTAAAATGTATAACAGTATAAGTTAGTTTAAATTTTAGGAGATGAAAAAAGTGAGTATTAGAAGTGAGAGAAGGAAAAAAGGCTTTACTTTAATAGAACTTATTATAGTTGTAGCAATTATAGGAATATTAGCAGCTATAGCTATACCAAACTTTTTAGCTATTCAAAGGAAAGTTAGAGTTCAAGCGGATGTATCATCAGCCAAGAATATATATGATGCAACAGCAACTATGATTGCAGAAAATACATTAAAAACAGGAGATGATCCTAATAAAGCTTTTAGTATAAATTTCCCAGGTAGGAGATTTAAGGATAATAATGAAAATAATAAAGATAATTTAAAAATGATATATAAATATTTAAAAAATGATAATATTTATCCTCAATCTGATGAAAATGGGTATTTTAATGTTTACGTTAATTTAAATAATGGTAAACCAGAAATTGTTGTTTATTTAATTGGGGATAAAACCAAACAGTTATATCCTGAAATATAGGAAATAAAGTAAAAACTTTATTATAAATTACATATTATTTTAAGGAGGAAAACCAATGAATACAAAAAAACAAAACAAAAAGAAGAAAGGATTTACGCTAATTGAACTTATTATCGTAATAGCAATCATAGCAATATTAGCAGCAATAGCTATACCAAATTTCTTATCAATTCAAAGAAAATCTAAAGTTAAGGCAGATGTAGCAACTGCAAAATCAATATATGATACTACTGAGACTTTAGTAGCAGATGGTACAATAAAAGCTAATAAAGGTAATTATGATACTGATTTAGCAAATGTAAATGAAACTGCTATTAGTACAACTGTTAATAAACCTTTAAGTTCATTTTTACAAAGAAAAGTTACTTCACAGTCAGTTAATGGTGGCGTATTTAAAGTACAAGTAACTGGAAAGGAAAATGAACCAGTAGTAAAAGTATTTTTAGATGATAATGAGATTTATCCAAGTGCTAAACTTGAAGAATATCAAACAGATTCAAATAAAGGTGACAAAGCTGATACATATACAGCATTACCTAAAGAAGATAAAGAAAAGATTCAAGAATCACACTAAATTTTATTAAAATATTTAAGTAATATAATTAAAAGTGTAAGGAAATAGTTCCTTACACTTTTCAACTATAAAGGTAAAGGAGGGAAAGTTTTGGCAATGGAAAATAAAGAGAAGAAAAGTATATTGCATATGGATGTTTCTGATATACTTAAGGCTCTTAAGAAGAAAAATTCGGAGAAAAAGAATGATAAAAAAGGTAGTAAGAAAAAAGCTAAGGCTGTTATATGTAAAAAAGCTATTTCTATTGATGTTGGAAGTGAGAATACCAAGGTTGTTGTTGGAAGATATCATAAAAATAAGGTTAGTATAGACAAGGCTTTTTCTTTTAAGACTCCTAAAGGTAGTATAGATGATGGTCATATTAAGGATATAGATAATTTAGCTATGGCTATTAATGATGCTTTGGATTCTAATAATGTTAAGAATGATAATGTAATTTTCACTACAAACAGCACTTCTATTATAAATAGAACAATTATTATTCCAAAGGTTAATGAGGATGAAATAGAATCAGTTATTAAGTATGAAGTTCAGCAATATCTTCCTATAAACTTAGAGGATCATATGATTCAATATAATGTTTTAGGGGAAAAAGTTATTGAGGGGAATGAAAAGCTAGAGGTTTTAATTGTGGTTTATCCAAATAAAATGGTTTATTCCTATGCAGAGCTTGTTAATAAAATTGGTGGAAAACCATATGCTTTAGATTTAAATTATAATTCTAAAAGAAAAGCTTATTACGTAATGAATCCTGAAATAAAGGAATCTATTTTAAGTATTGATATGGGAGCTGAGAATATAGGTTTAACAATAATGAAAGATAATGAGTTAATACTTATAAAAACTACAAAATCTGGTGGGAATTATTTAAATAGCAAAATATCAAAGGTCTTAGAAATTTCATTAGAAAATGCAGAGATGCAAAAGAGAGAAAATTGTAATTTGATGAATAGAGAAGAAGGGCCTTTAGAGCATGTTGTTAGAGAGGTTGTAGATTCTTGGTTTGATGAAGCTAGTAGAATAATTAAATATTATAAAAGTAAAAATACTCAAAATAATATAGATAAGATATATATTTGTGGAGGAAGTTCAAACATAAAGGGACTAGAAAGATATGTATCTACTAAACTAAATATGAAAGTAAAGGTAGTTCAGGGAAATAGTAATATAGAATTTAAAAAAGGCGTTGAAGAAGTGAATATTTCAGAATACATAAACGCTATTGGAGCTTTAATAAGACTTTAGGTTGGTGATAAATAATGAGAGATTTTAACTTTTTCTCCCATATAACTGAGGAAAGAAAAAGTGATTCAAAAAGAAAATACATAGGATTTGGATTAATTGGAGCTTTAGTCTTTATATTTGTAGTTAATTTTTCCATAAACATTATACACGGTCATGTTTTAGATAAAAACATAAGTTATTATGAAGGGGAAATAGATACCCCAGATATGAAAGAAAAGTTAGTGATAGCAACGAAGGTTGAAAAGGAGCATGATGCTTTAGAAAAGTATTACAATGATGTGAAGGTGGCTACAGAACAAGTTTATGATAATAATTATGTAACTACTCAAAGAATTAAGATAATAAATAGTACTGTTCCTAAGGATTTAGTATTTACTCAAATAAGTATAGATAATAAAACTTTAACAATACAAGCATTATCAAAAACAAGAAGTGCTATAAGTGATCTTCAATATAACTTAAATAATTTAGGTTTTATAGAAAATACATATATAAGTGGAATTGGAGAAAGAAATGCACAGGGAGACTATTCATTCTCCATAAATTGTACTTTAAAGGAGGTAGGAAATAATGAAAATTAATAAAAGAGAAAAAACTTTATTATTTGTCCTAGCTCTAGGGGTTGTTGGTTTTGGATATTATAAAGTGGTTTGGGATTATCAATATAACAAATTAAAAGATTTAAAATCAAAGGAACTAAAAGTAAAAGAAGAATATAACCATGATGTGAAAATGGTTAATTCTACAGAACCTAATAAAGAAGAAATAAATATTTTTAACTCAGAAATTCAAAACTTAACATCAGGATTTTATTCAAACATATCACAGCCCAATATAATATTAGAATTAAATAATCTTATGAATGATGCAAATGTTAAAGGAACTATGAGTTTTTCTGAAATAAAAACTATGCCAGTTATGGACAAGCAACAGGGAGATTCCTCTAGTAAAAGTGAGGATGATGAAAATCCAAATCAAATACAGGGAATAGTTAATGATTATAATAATATAACTGATAAGAAGAAAAATGAAGATAACAAAGATAAAAAGCAAGAAGAAATATATAACTTAAGCCAAATGACAGTTTCATTAAGTGTAAATGGTACTTATGATAATGTTATGAAATTTATGAAGTCTATTGAAGAGAATCCAAAGCACATAAATATACTTAATTTTAATTTAAGTGCACAAACTGATGGAAATGTATCAGCAAATATGAATATACAACTTGTTGCAATTCCAAAGATAGATGCTTCAAAAGAAGAGTTTACAACAGCTGATGAGAAGTATGGTAAGGAAAATCCATTTTCAGGAGCAAGTGCAGTTGGAACAGGAACAATAGAAAATGAATTAGAAAATTCAAAGGTTAAGAATGATTTCTTAATGACTGTTAGGCCTATAAACTCAGATTTACCAACAATAGTTTTAGGTAAATCAGATGATAAAGATAAAAAAACATATTTAAATAATGATGAAAACTCAATAAGTAATATTGAGATGTACATTTCAGGTGATAATGGAAAGTACTATTATAAATACAAGGTTGAAGGAAAAAGTTACCCAACAAAATTTGAGGGCAATGGAGAAGAATTTAAACCAAATGGAAATGATATAAACTTTGAAATATTCTCAGAGAAGAGAGTAAATAAAGATGATAAATCTGGAGCTAACATAAAAATTGTGAATAGTTCAGATAAAGAAGTTAATTTAATAATAAATAAGGATGACGAAAAAAGTCCAAGAGTTAATGTAACCACAGATGGCAAGGTTAAAGTGATTAAAAACTAATAGAAAAGGTGTGTGAAGCTATGGGTATCAAAAAAAGAAAAAGTAAAAAAGGGTTTACAGTAATAGAAGCTATAATTAGTTTGGTTTTGTTTACTTTAATAATGATACCCCTAGGTAGCTTTACTTTAACTGCAGTTAAAACATCAGTAAAAAGTGGTGAAAAGCAGCAAGCTATAGATATTGCTCAAAGTACCATAGAACAAATAAAAGCATTAAAAATTGATAAATTATATAATTTATCCACATATCCCGATAAAAATAAAATAGTATTGAATAATGGAATGATTATAACTTTAAATAAAGAAAATAATAGTCAAGACAACTTTGATTCTTATAAAGTTAGTGGTATTTTTAAACCTAATAATACAAATAAGAGTTTTGAGATTGAGGGTACTATAACTCCAAATTTAAATGATTATAATCATAATAAAAGCGAAGAAAATAAAGAGAGTGAAAAATTAGACTTTAATTATTGTGTTTATATTGGGAATACTAGTATAACTGTTTATAAAATAGTAAATAGGGTATGGTACAGATTAAAATATAAAAGAATTAACAATGAAAATAATGATTTACTTGAATTGAGTATAGATAAGAATATTGAAGGTGAAGTCGATATTAGATCAACACATGAAACTGATATAGATGTATCACCAAATACTGATAATGTAAAAACTAAAAAGGATTTGAATGAATCAGATCTATTAGATAAAGATAAAGAGTCTAAAGTTAAAGTTCTTTTTTATGAAGATGAAAAAAATAAAGCTATAAAGTTGAAAGCTTGTAATAGTGATATAAATGGTGATTTAAGTGTATATGCTTATAAATACAAGGGGAGTGGTGTAAGGTATTATGATAATATTAAAAATACTAATCCTCAAGGAATAGTTAAAATTTATAAAAACTATGTTGAGAAATCACCTTATGACAATAAAGTTGGTTTATATGATATAGATTTAAATGTTAATTATGGAAATCAAGAGATATATAGTATAAAGGCTACAGAATTTATAGGAGAGTGATAATATGTTATACATGAAGAAGAAAAAAGGAGCTTCTCTTGCATATGTAATAGTAGTCTTGGCAATAATTGCAACAATAGGTACAGCTATAGTTTCACTTTCTTTAGCAAATTATAAAGCTATAATAGTTGATTCTAAAAAAACTCAAAATTTATATATGTCAGAATCAGGGTTAGATGAGGCTAAAGTCAAAATTAATAATTTGACTTCAAAGGCTGTAGAAGCGGGAAATGATGCTGTAACTAAAAGTAGTATTGAAAATTTAACTTCTGAAAATATAGAGAGTACTCAAAATGAGATTTTTAAAAAAGAATATAAAAAATACATACATAATAATTTAAAAAGTTTATTTAAAATTAAAGAAGGACATGTCTTGTTTAATACAAAAGGATTTAAATATGAAAAAGAAGATAATTATTATGATATAGAGTTAGTTTTTATAAATAATAATAAATTAGATTTAGATAATGGAATAAACCAGTTAAGTGATTTAGATAAGAATTTTATTTTTGTACTACCGAAAAATAAAAAAAGTGATAAGGAGATTCTAAGCCTAAGATTAAATTCAAAATTTAATGTTAAAGATGGAAATGAAATTAAAAACTATAAGGATGTATCATTAACTTTTGAGATAGAAGTGCCAGATTATAATGGAGCATATTATACAGAAAAGATACCAGTATATAATATATGGCAACAAGGTTTAGTGGTAGGTGAAAATCTTAATATTAATCAAAATAGCAATTTAAATATAAATGGAAGTGTTTATGTTTCAGCAAATTATAATTTTGAAGATAATAAGTCATATAAAAATGAAAGTCAAAACAAAAATGCAAGTGGAATAATTATTTCTGGTGGTGATTTAAGTATAGATAATGGAACTTTAGTTAGTAAGCAAGACATAATTCTTAATGGAGAGAATGGAGAACTTAAAGTTTTATCTTCATTAGGTGGAAATAATGGGGGAGTGTATACACATAATCTTGGTATATATTCTTTTGAAAATCTCAATTCTAATAAAGTTTTTGGTAATAGTGAAACTTTAGAGGGAAATAAGATTGACACTAAGGTTCCTGTTTATACTATGAATGATTTAATAATGAATGGATTAAACTCAACAATAAAACTTCAAGATGGTTTTTATGGAATAAACAGTAACTCTGGTGATAAAACTTTAACCGGAGAAAAACAAAATTCAAGTGCTATAATAATAAATTCAAAAGATTTAGGCAATGGATCAAGTTTAGATATTAAGAATAAAGCTGTAATAATGGGAAGTGCATATATAAATACTTTAGGTGAAAGTTACCAAACAGGGGAGTCTTTAGCTGTAAAAGGAAATTACATAGCTTATACATATGCGGTTAAAGATAAAAATGTTGAGTTTAAATATTATAATCCGCTACAGTTAGTTGAGAGTATAAATGGAGATAGCAGTTTAGACGCTAAAGCTAGATACTTTAAGGAAGCTAGTAAGAGTTTTAATATAAAAAGTAGTGGAATAAAATTACCTAATGCTGATAATGTAATAAGTGTTGGGGTAACTGTAGATGGTAATAATGATATAAAAGGAAACAACTTGGTTTTAGATGATATTAAAAAAATAAGAGAAAAATATGTAGATAATTATTTTAAAAAAGTAAATTCCATAAATACAGAAACAACAATTTCTAGAGAAAAGAAATATACAAATAAAATTACAAAGGATAATGATTTAATATATATTGATATAAATAATGGAGCTAATGTTCTAAAAAATATAGAGAATAGTCCATTGAAAATAAAAGATAAATTAATAAC
>SKEK01001210.1_pt1 | contig 11857 bp, 8 predicted proteins | sample 4826761 | NCBI WGS metagenome assembly SKEK01 (sample SAMN11008811, study PRJNA524170) | human gut metagenome | biome: Human fecal sample; material: Feces; isolation source: fecal sample from pouch patient p32 | host: Homo sapiens | place: Israel: Tel-Aviv | collected 2015-10-13 | reverse complement strand
GACCCACGTCATGGAGTGCTTCACTAGGTGCGGCAGCAATGCACTAGATAGCGGAGCATTGCACTAGATAGCGCGGCAATGCACTGCTTACTACCCAGTGCAATGCTGCGCTAAGTGGTGCAACGCCACTTAGGAACAAGCACGCGCGCGGCAAGATCTGCTCCATTGCTGCTCGAACGAGATGCCAGCTGAGCCATGCCGGGTAGCCCTGCACCAGTTAGGGAGCAGTAGTGTCCCGCATAGTGGTGTAACCGTGTGGTGGTCGGCTCGTTTGATATGGGTGCGGTCACCGTGTGATCCTTCGAGAAAGCTCTCTACTTCTGACTCGAAATGATTTGGAGGCACAACGATGACCGCTCCTCATATTATCGACCCTGCTGGCCTGCTTGGCGAGGCGTTGTCCCAGGCGTCCCCGGATTTGATGCGTTCCTTGCTCCAGCACGTCATCAACGCGTTGTTATCAGCGGACGCTGACACCGTGTGCGGGGCCCAGTGGGGCCAACAAGATCCGCAGCGTCACACCAGGCGCAATGGGTATCGCTACCGGCCCCTGGACACCAGGGTCGGCACCATTGACGTGGCGATCCCCAAGCTGCGCTCAGGAACCTACTTCCCAGAATGGTTGCTGCAACGCCGTAAACGCTCCGAAAGCGCTTTGATCACAGTGGTCGCCCACTGCTACCTGGCAGGAGTGTCCACGCGCCGTATGGACAAGCTCGTCAAAACCCTGGGGATCACAGGATTGTCCAAGTCCCAGGTCTCACGTATGGCAGCCGACCTGGACGAGCACGTGGATGAGTTCCGTCATCGCCCCCTCCACGATGCCGGGCCTTTCACGTTCGTCGCCGCTGACGCACTGACCATGAAGGTGCGCGAAGGAGGACGCGTCGTCTCGTGCGCGGTCCTGGTTGCCACCGGAGTCAACAATGACGGACACCGCGAAGTACTGGGGGTGCGCGTATCCACCAGTGAAACCGGTCCAGCCTGGAAGGAGTTCTTCGCTGACCTGGTCGCCCGAGGCCTGAGCGGCGTGCGCCTGGTCACCAGCGACGCCCATCTGGGCCTCGTTGAGGCCATCGCAGCGAACCTGCCTGGAGCCGCCTGGCAACGATGCCGCACCCACTACGCCGCGAATCTCATGTCCATCACCGAGGGTGTCGGAAGCTTTGTGTATGAGGTTCAATCCTCAATCACGAAGGAGAGTGCGCAACAATGACTGTTGTGTCCCCGAAGAAGCATAGTGACGCTGAGCGCGTCGCCGATATCAGCCGCCGGCTGATGGAGAACCCGGAAACCGCCAAGCTGATCCAGGAGCTGGGTGAATCAACCGCCGACGCCAACGAGCTGGTGCGTGGCTTGCTGCAGGCCACGATTAACAGTGGGCTCAACGCGGAAATGGATGCACACCTGGGCTACGTCAATGGCGACCGGGCTGCTAAGGAAGCTGCCGGCCAAGCCAACAGTCGTAACGGCTCTTATCCCAAAACCGTGGACTCTGCATACGGACCAGTTGATATCAGTGTCCCTCGCGATCGAGCAGGCACCTATATGCCGCGCATGGTCCCCAAGGGCAGCCGCAGACTTACCGACCTCGATGACATGATCATTAGTTTGTATGCGGGCGGAATGACCGTGCGTGACATCGAACATCATCTGGCTACCACCATCGGCGTGAACTTGTCGCCAGACACCATTAGCGCGGTCACCGATGCGGTCTTAGAGGAAGTCACCGCCTGGCAGACCAGGCAACTCGACGAGTTTTATCCAGTCATCTTCCTTGATGCCCTACGTGTAAAAATCCGTGACAACGGACGCGTCGTCAACAAGGCGGTCTACATGGCTGTCGGTGTGGACATGGAAGGCATCAAGCACATCTTGGGCTTGTGGGTAGCTACCAATGAAGGTGCAGCATTCTGGTCGCAGGTGTGCGCCGAAATCGCCAACCGCGGTGTCAACGATGTCTTTATTGTCTGCTGTGACGGACTGAAAGGCTTTCCCGAAGCAATCCAGGCAACCTGGCCGAACTCCATGGTCCAAACCTGCGTGGTGCATCTGATTCGTGCCGCTAACAGGTGGGTAGCCTACGGCGACCGGAAAGAGGTCTCGAAGCATCTACGAGGCATCTATACCGCTGTCAACGAGGATGAAGCTCGAAGTGCACTCGATGAGTTTGAGGCCAGCGAGCTTGGCCAGAAGTATCCGCAATCAGTGAAAGTCTGGCGTGACGCGTGGGACAGGTTCATTCCGTTCCTGCAGTTCCCGCCAGCGGCAAGGAAGGTGATCTACACTACGAATTCCATCGAATCGATGAACAGCGAGCTTCGGAAAGCAACACGAAACCGCGTTCAGTTCCCATCGGATTCAGCGGCAGTGAAGACGCTGTGGTTGATGATCTGTAACATCGAGGACCGTCGTGCTGCCCGCCGCGCTAAAGAAGGCGCCAAGGCTTCTGCTTCAGCCAAGCGACTTGTCGAAGGCAGCAAGACCAGCAACTGGAAGCAGGCAATCAATCAGCTATCCGTGGCCTACCCCGACAGGTTCACCGCATACTTGTAAATCAGTCCCCGTACACAAACGGACTGACACCCTCTTGGCACATGGAGCACCTCAGGCACTAAGGGCCGATAACGGGCCTGAATTCATCGCCGCAGCAGTGGGACGCTGGGCCAGTGAGCACGACACACTCCAAGCGTTGATACCCACCGGGCCAGCCGTGGCTGGGCGGGTTCGTGGAGTCCTTACATAACCGCATGCGTGATGAACTCTTGGAAGACAACATGTTCGATGGGCTCGACCACGCCCGCGCCCTCATTGCCGCCTGGTCGCTCCGCTACAATGAAGAGCACCCCCACAGCGTGCTGGGCTGGCTCTCACCCAACCAGTACGCGCGCCAATGGGGACAACACCACCAATAACAACCAACAACCCTCAAGACACCCGGTCCACAAAACCAGACCAGGCCACGTTGATGCGCAACCGGACCTTGTACCGCCGCTCGTGCACCTCGTTGCTGGAAGTGTGCATGCACCCACAGAGGCGGCTGAGTGGTGAGTCCGTCAAAAGGTACAGCGTGACGTCGAATGGTTCTTTGCAGTGCACGTGTGGTGGTACAACGAACTGGCTTGGGGTCGAGCATGTCGAAATATCGGGTGCATCGCCGTCTGCTGCTGGGTGAGGGCGTCTGGGTACAACGGCTGCCCGTTCCGGTATGTCACAAGGTACAGATGTGCGTCGAATGGTTGAGCGGAGCCCGAAGGTTGACTCATTTCACCTAAGCTCATTTTTTCGCGTCCTCCGGATCTACCTGTCGCGCGAGGGCACAGAGAACAGCGTCATCAAACTGCAGCGTGTACTCAATGCCATCCGCCGAAAGAAGTCTCACGCCCTCGGCGGTGACAGTAACATCTGAACGACGAAAGTCTACGACGATCGCAGGCGAGCGGCTGTCGCAAAGTGAAGCACCCTGAACTGCCCGCACCAAAGCTTCGCGGGGCGGCTTTGCGTAACGCATGGTGGTAGCCACGGACGCATGACCCAGAAGTCGTTGAACCGTCAGGATGTCACGATCCACTTCGTAGGCCATAGTGGCGAACCGATGCCTCAAAGTGTGCGCGGTCCACTTTCCAGGCAGGGCCGCACTGAGGATAGCTGACGCTGAGTGCGGCTGCAGGTGCTGCCCGCGTTGAGAAGGGAATGCCCAACCGTTGCCCCGTTCACACCATTCGAGAAGCTCTGAGGCGAATTCTTGGCTGATCGGCACTGACCGCTTCTTGTTGCCTTTCCCGTGCACTCGCAACACTGGACCCATAACCTCCTGTTCGATGTCATCGCGGTGAACCAGCACAATCTCACCGATGCGCAGGCCAAGTGTTGCACCCAAATGAATCATCAAAGACACACGAGGGTCCGCCTTCCCAAGTGCCTCGGTGATGGCTTCTTCTGGAGCTGGACGCGGTTCACGCGGCGGAGGCGGCGGACTTGTCAGAGACCGCGCTGGGTTGGCCACCCCTGTCCTTTCGTGCAAGTGCGTGAAGAACTGACCGTAAACGATATACGCGCTCCTGCGAGTCTCGCTTGCCCATTTCTGCTGCCCGCACCATTCTTCGAGCTGTTCTGTACTGACCGACTCTGGAGAGGAGCCCAGACCACGTGCCAACTGCGAGATGCGAGAGCGGTACAAGATGATCGTTGAAGAGCTCAGTCCCTTCGCTTGTAGGCACGAAAGCCATGAGGATACGGCATGATCCCAGCAAGTTGGGATGCGCAATTTCTGGTTGTTGGTTCTCATGACCAATGTTATCTGCGCTACCCGCGAAGATCCCACTTGACAACAATGCCGACATTAAGGCGGAGCCGGAAGAACACCTTGTCAAGAACATCAACCCGTACCTCGTGGCAGCTCCTGATTTGTTTGTGGACAAGCGGATGAAGCCACTGGCAGACCTTCCCGAAGTGCGGTTCGGATCGAAGCCGACTGACGGAGGTTTCCTAATCGTTGAGCCTGAGGATTATGACTCAGTTATGGCTGACCCGATTGCGGCGAAGTACGTCAGGCCATTTCGGATGGGGCGAGAGTTGATCCATGGTGACAAGAGATGGTGCCTGTGGTTGGAAGATGCACCGGATTCTGATCTAGAGCAGTCACCGATCATTCGTGAAAGAGTGCAGAACTGCGCTGCATACCGCGCTGCCGCGCCAAAGGGTGGTGACGCGTATAAGCTTCGAGACATTCCGCATCTGTTCAGACCGAACAAGAATCGACCAACTGAGCGCTACATTGCCATCCCCGCAGTGTTCAGCGAATCTCGCCGATGGGCTACCGTCGCTTACCTAGAACCAGACGTCATTCCCGGCAACAAAATCTTCACTGCTCTGGATCCAGATGGTTTCGCCTTCGCCATAATCAGCAGTTTGATGTTCATGGCGTGGCAGAAGATGATCGGAGGACGGCTGGAGTCGCGGCCAAACTTCTCCAACACCGTCGTGTGGAACAATCTACCCCTGCCGCGAGTCTCTGCACATGACCGCGAACGGATCGCTGAAGCAGGACGGAACTTGTCCAAGGCACGACTTGTGACTGGCGAGACCTCGTTAGCTGCGATGTACGAACAAACACCTTTGAACGAAGCGTTGCTTGAAGCTCACGAGAGTCTGGACCAAGTTGTTGACGAGGCTTTCGGCGGCTGCAATCAAATGACACAGGAAGAGCGAGAAATACTGCTGATCAACCTATACCTCGACATGACAGGCCAGAATCACTAGAACGCTGTCGTTGTCAATGCAATAAAGGACGTAACCAAAGCTTGCTGACGCTCAGCGTCAGTTACTTCAGCGCCACCTAGACCGAATAGTGCATCTACGGATTGATCCAGTCGCTCGTGGGCGTTGACTAGGTCTGGCTTGAGTTTCTCCGGGTCGTACATCGTCGACAACGATTGGTCCGGCGATTCTTGTCGCGCCGTTAAAACATCCTTGCCGAGCTCGCAGATGTTGACCCGGTCCTTCTCGGACACGACCGGCAGTGGCAGATTGTTCCACACTACGGTGTTGGAGAAATTTGGATCAGACTTGAGCCGTCCTCCGATCATCTTCTGCCACGTCATGAACATCAAACTGCTGATTATGGCGAAGGCGAAACCATCAGAATCGGACACGGTGTACACCTTGTCGCCCGCAATTACAGACGCATCTAGGTAGGCAACCGTCGCCCACTGTCGGCGTTCACTGAACACCCTGGGTACGCCGACATACCCTGCCTCAGGCTGGTGGTTCTCGTCAAACAGATGGGGTGTCTCGGCCTTACGTCGAGTCGGTGCCTTCTTGCTCTTTAGTCGGAACTCTCTGACCGCATCAACTCGTTCTCTCAGAACTTGCGAGACCTGGAGTTCTTCAGGTGTCGCATCTACGAGCCAGAGACACCAGCGATCTTTGCCGTGAATTAGTTCGCGACCCATCCGGAATGGCCTGATGTATTTAGCGGCGATTGGGTCAGCCATAACTGAGTCATAATCCTCAGGCTCAACGATTAGGTGCCCATCGTCTGTCGGCTGTGATCCACGAACAGCAGGCGGTAAAACTGCCAGTGGCTTCATCCGCTTGTCCACAAACAAATCAGGAGCTGCCACGAGGTACGGGTTGATGTTCTTGACAAGGTGTTCTTCCGGCTCCGCCTTAATGTCGGCATAAGTGAAGAGCTTGCGTAAGGACTGGCTCCCCTTCTCGAAGCCGATGATGACGCAGTGGACGTGTGCCATGCCGGGTGCTTCTGATGCCCATTGGAATGATTGGTGGGCGAAACTGATGTGCCAGCCCGCGTTGAACAGTGGGCGGAACAGTGCTGGCACTGGCTGGCCTTGTGCAATCGAGTTGGTGGATACGAACGCGAACTTGCCGCCTGGATGGCCATCGAGGTAATCGGCGGCTTTCTTGTACCAGCCTGTGACGTAGTCGAGGTATCCGGCGTAGTCTTTGCCCCAGACGATCTGTAGGTCTTCCTTTTGGTCTGCTGCCTTGAGGTACTGCCCGATGAATGGTGGGTTTCCTGCGCAGTAGATTTCGTTTCCTTCGGGAACGATGTCGGCCCAGTTAGTGCGCAGTGCGTTGCCTATGTGGATGTTAGCGCGGTTGAAGTCGTCAATTGGTAGACGGACCATGCTCGTTCCCAGTAGGTCCGCCATGTGCTGGTTGGCGAGGTGGTCAATGAGGAGCATGGCGGTGGAGGCAATAGCTGCTGGCCATTCCTCGATTTCGATGCCCGCGAAGTTCGACATGCGCACCACGGTGTCTTCCATGCCGTCGGCTTGCAAGCGGGGTTGGTGTTCTTGCTTGTAGATGCCGTCATGCCAGTCGAGTTCGCGTCTGCGGGCGATGAGACGCAACTCGAGCGCGCGCAGTTCCTTGTACGCCACGATCAGGAAATTGCCACAGCCACATGCTGGATCCAGCAGTCGGATCCCGGCAAGCCGGTTGTGCAGTTTGGTGAGTTCTGCCTTGTTGTCCCAGGAGTCTTCGAGTTTGCGTTCCAGGTCGTCGAGGAATAGGGGGCGTAGGGTTTTGAGGATGTTTGCTTCGGTCGTGTAGTGCTCGCCCATCTCACGTCGTGCTTTGGAGTCTTTGACGGTTTGGAACATGGAGCCGAAGATTGCCGGGCTGATCACGGACCAGTCGAAGCCGGATGCGTCCAAGACTTCCTGTCTGAACTTCACTGGGAGTGTGGGGATGTCTAGCTTGTTGGAGAATAGTCCGCCATTGATGTACCGCAATCCGGCAAACTCACGAGAAACGCCGGGTGTTCCGGCGCGGTCAAGTGCAGGGTTGTTGACTGCGTCAAACAGTTCAGAGAGCTTGTCGGTGAGGTTCTCTGGGGTGGTGTGCTCGGCAAGCCAGTTGTGGAATGCGTCTTTGGTCCACATGTTTGTGTCATCGCCAAACCAGAGGAACAATAGTCTGCCGAGCAGCTGAGTTGCTTGGCTGGTTTCCATTCCTGCTTTAGCGAGGTCTTCATAGAGGCGGCCCATGAGGCGTGCGGCTTTGGATGAGGCGGTCTCTGATTCGCGGTCGAAGACTTGCCGCATTCGTTCTACCAGTGCTGGCAGAGAAAGGAACTCGTCGTCGATCCCGATTTTCATGGCTTCAAGCCGGTCGCGCAGGTCCGGGTCTGGTGTGCCGATTTCATGTCGGTGCGCCATGAGTTTGGCGTTGACAGAGCCAAGTTTTGCGTGCCTGGGCCAGCGCCAGTCCTGACTGCCGCCATCAGTGAAGATTACGAGCCGTTCGGCGCTGACTTTTGCCAGTTCAGCGTCGATGAGTCGCTGTTCGGGCCGTGTTGGTAGTTGGTAGCACACCCACACAGCCATTCCCCGATAGGTGGCAACTTTGTCGAGCTGGGCTCCGTGAGCTTCGAACTCGCGGGGAGCGTCAGGTTTTGACCAACCGAGTTTGCGGAATAACTGGTCGAAGTTGTCTACATCAACCAGTTGCATCAGTTGGTCAGTCATTGCTAACTCCCATCACGGAGACGATATGGATTGGGTCTTTGCCGCTACGCGTTTGGATGACTAGGTCATCTCTTATGTACAGGGTGCGCAGCAAGTCGAGTAGCTCGGCATCGGTAGCGCCTCTGCGCCGCGCCGACCGAAGCTTGTTGGTAGCGAGCTTAGTCAATGGTGTTTGAAACAGGGCGTCAAGCGCTTGGTCAGTCTCTGGATCGCCAATCAGGCGGAATTGGTTGCCAAGCCTGTTCCAGAGGATCTTACGTTCGCCTCGTAGTCGGCCAGCAATGTTCTGTTGTTCCTTCAAAGGGCCAGACTTGACCAACTCTTTGACCAGGGTGTCGTGTCCCTCGGAGCGTTCCAGGCCTTGTTCGGAGGGTGTGGCCTCAAAGATGCGTAGTGCCTCATGTCCGGTCAGCAGCTGCATTTCGCCGTTGCTACTGGCCCAACCAAACAGGTCCATGCCGGATTCTGTTTGCACATGTGCAGCAACACCGTCACCACTGTCGGTGAGGCGATAGGCTCTGGTTGCGTCGATCATGTCTGGCAGGCGCGCAATGCGCTCGGCAAGACCTGGATCGTCCTTGGTGGCTTTGTTCCAGATCTCGTAGGCCAGCGAGGAGGCATCGACATCGTCTTCCCGCGCAACATCATCGATGTGTCCGTTGTAGAGATCGCGAATGATCGCTACTTCTTCGTCGGTGTCAAAGAAGGATTCGTCTGAGCCGAATGTTGCAGCGTTTGCGGCCAGGCGCTTCTGCACCCGTTTGCGTAGGTTCAACACGTCTTCTACTGAGCCGTGAGAGATGGTGTAGATCAGAACCGTGTCCGCTTCTTGCCCCACACGGTCTACGCGGCCCGCGCGCTGAATCAACTGGATGATCGCCCAGGGGATGTCGTAGTTCACCACGATGTGAGCGTCTTGAAGGTTCTGCCCCTCTGACAACACATCAGTTGCAACCAGGATGCGTAGTTCATCGCTGGTATCGGGCGCGTAGTCTTCATCGGCAGTCATGAGCTTCGCGTTTGATTTCGGAGAGAACCTTTGGGCTACCGCCGTGGGGTTATCGGTGTCACCGGTGGCGAGTCCAACATTGTCCACGCCCATTTGTCGCAGTGCCGCTGCGAGATAGTTCGCGGTGTCTTTGTACTCCGTGAAGATCAATACCTTCTCGCCCGGATGTTCAATCCTCGCAAGATCAGCAAGCGCCCGCAGTTTCGAGTCTTTATCTACCGTCCACTGACCATATGAGGTCAATAGTGCCGAGATCACCCGGTTATCAGCTTCAAGCTCATCACGTAGCCTGCCCACAAATAATGAGGGACGCACCCACTTAATGTCGGGGCTGGGCTTGTCAGCCACCAAAGCGTAGTCGTGAGCCGGATCGGTTACCGTCTGGGTTTCCAGTTCGACCGAGGACTCCTCACCCGAGTCCGAATCACCGCGAAGAACGTTTGCGTCGATGGTGCCAATGGGGATTGGTAGATCCTCATCGATTGCGTACATGAACAATCGATTGCGAGTCAAGTGACGCTGCAGCGACAAAATGAACGAATGGCCGCACGACGACAGGCGCTTGTAGAAGTTTGTGCGCACAAAACCCGAGACGTGGCCGCGTGAACGTTCCAAGTCCTCAAGGATTCTCACTTCTTCCGGGGTCGCTTGCTTCCTGCCAGCCGGGGAGACGTAGGCGAACAAGTCATACCGGGGAAGCTTCAACGCGGCAATCGCATCCAACGTCATGTCATCAACCATCAAAGCCGCTGGGTCTCCCGTATCAAACCTGTGGTCGACCGGGATTGCCTTGCGCTCCGGGAAGAAGAACCTCTGCCCGTTGGAGAACGTCAAATACTGATGGCCATCCTCATCAGTGCTCGCATAGTTCTCTTTCACGAAAGATCGGGTGCGCCGGACCAGATGCTCACCCATGAGACGCTTCCAGTCTTCCGGCTCATCCGACTTACGGAATGCTGCCAAAGTTGAAAGCCCGAACTCAAGGTTGTCAGCGAAGTTCGCTTTGGATAGTGCCGCCAATGGTTGCAGGCCAAGGTCTTCATCCTCATCGATGAACAACCCCAGCTGATTAGCGACGTCCGCGTACTTGATATTGAACGGCGTGGCGGTAAGCAGCAAGGCTTTCGACTCATTAGCCATGATGTAACGCTGCACGTTCTGATACGCCTGCGTCTTCTCGTTACGCAGGGTGTGGGACTCATCCACAATCACTAGTGGATAGCGGCGCAGATCATCCAGAGTGTGACTCATCGAATACGGCACAACCCGGCCATGCAAGTCATATGCCTCAAGATGCTCCTCCCACATCTTCTGCAAATTCTTCGGGCAAATCACCAGCGGCTGGTAGCCATACTCATCTCGCAACGTCAGCGCGACCGCGATGGCTGTCAGGGTCTTACCCAAACCGACGACATCACCGAGCATGGTACCTCCACGCATCATCACCCTGCGGGCCAGGGTCTTCACTGCTGTTGCCTGGTACTCCAGCAGTTCATCGCTGATCCGACCGGTAAGCGAATACTCATCCAGACCTTCACGAACGTCTCTGGATATGTCGTAGCAGACCTTCAAGAACACGTCATATGGATGGCGCGGTGTGGGCGACGCCCACGACTCATCAAGAAGCTTCAACACCTCCGGACCAATAGGCAAACTCCAGTCGTCATTCCACCGGTCCTCAAACCACTGAGCCAGCTTCGCTGCCCCATCTTTATCCATCACGTCCGTGTTCAACTCCAGATTTGAGGTCAAACCCGGATACGTCAGGTTCGATGACCCAACCAAACCAGCGATTGGGTTGGCGATGTCATCTCGATGGAAAATGTATGCCTTCCCGTGCAATGGCTGATCGCAGAACACCCTAATCTCAACAGCACCCGCCGAGATTTGCTCATGCAATCGGGCAAGGGTCTGACGATCTCCAGCTGTTGGGATACCCCGCATCAACTGCCCACGCAAAACCTCAAGTAGAGCATTCCGACGCTGCGCCGCTATCTCACGATCAGCGGTGATGTCCTCTTCTCCTTCGATCTCGCGCTGGTAGGCAGCTATCACCTCCTGGTGAGCGGAACCCTGCACCATTCCAATAAGAATCCTCGCAATAGGGGTCGAACCATTCTCGGAGATTTTCTGATCAACGATGTCACACAGCATGTTCCAACCACGCAGGTTAAAATATCCCGTCGCTACGTCCAAACGCTCAAAAGTCTGAAACATCTTGCGTGTAAGGCTGCCCATCTTCGTTTCGTCAGACAGGTTGTCAAGAATTCTGGCCATACCTAGATTCCTTCGCTTTCTACTACCTTGTGCCTGTGCGCAAGTTGTTGACGGTTTGTTTATGCGGCTGTTGCCTGGGCCGCTTGGTGTCGTTCGTATTCGATGGGGGATTTGCCGCCGAGGCTGGTGTGGATGCGGCGGGGGTTGTAGAAGTCTTCGATCCAGGTGGCGACCCCAGTGTAGACCTGGTCACGGGTGGTGAAGGTACGCCGGTAGTAGTACTCGGTTTTGAGGGTGGCCCAAAAGGATTCGGCCATGGCGTTATCCCAGCACACTCCGGCCTGCCCCATCGACACGGTTCCTTTCATGGCGCGCATGTAGGCGGCCAGCTTCTGGGAGGTGAGCTGTGTGCCCCGATCGGCATGCAACACGACCCCTGTGGGGAAGCCGCCACGGGTGGTGGCGGCCATATCGAGCGCGGTGATGACCAGAGCGCGTGTTGTGATGCTCACCCATGGCGTATCCCAGGACCCGACGCGAGTGCGCATCGCGCACGGCGCACAGGTAGACCCAGCCTTGGGCGCAGCGCAGGTAGGTAAAGTCCGTGATCCACACGCGGTCCAGGGCGCCTTGG
>SKEK01001209.1_pt1 | contig 11865 bp, 6 predicted proteins | sample 4826761 | NCBI WGS metagenome assembly SKEK01 (sample SAMN11008811, study PRJNA524170) | human gut metagenome | biome: Human fecal sample; material: Feces; isolation source: fecal sample from pouch patient p32 | host: Homo sapiens | place: Israel: Tel-Aviv | collected 2015-10-13 | reverse complement strand
CGTCAATGGGGGCAGGGTCGGCGGCACCGGGCCGCAGGACGATGATCGTGGAGGTGGCGAGGCGGCCTTCGCGGGCGCGGGCGACGACGTCTGCGAGGAGGCGGCGGTCGCCTCGGCGGGTGAGCATGTCGGCGGCGGCTGCGGGGGTAGCCCACGTGGTTTGGTCGATTTCGGTGCGCGGGGCGCGGGCAACGGGCGCGCGCAGGCGTGCGGCCGGGTCGTCGGCGGGCATGGGCGTGCCGACCCAGTAGTGGACTTCCTTGGTTTGCCCGCCGCCCAGGCGGTAGCGCTGGGTGGTCAGGGGCGCGCCCAGGGTGATGACCTGTCCGGTTTCCTCTTCGACTTCGCGCACGGCGGCGGCGACCAGTGGCTCACCGTTTTCCGCTTTACCTTTGGGCCAGGACCAGTCGTGGTAGCGGGGTCGGTGAACCATGAGGACTTCGATGTCTGCGGGGTCAATGGACTCGCCGGGGACCGCGACGCGCGTGGGGTCGACAAAACGCCAGACGAGCGCGCCCGCGGAGCGAACGAGTCGCTGGGGGCGTGGGGCTGGCATCGGACGCATAGGGACCAGGGTAGTCGCCCCGCGCCGCGCTCGCCCTGATGGGCGCGCCACCTTCACGAGGTCATGGCCGGTATGGGCGCTCCGCTAGGCCCGTCCGCGCGCCGAAAAAACACCTCCGTCGGGCAGCCACCTGAGTTGGGCAGCCGCCTCAGTCGAGGGTGCCGACGGCCGCCTCGCGCGCAGCAATGTCAAGCTCGTCGGCCGTCACCAGCAGTGCGGAGTGTCGCATGGTGACGCGGTGGGCGAGCGGGTCGGTGGGGTCTTCGATCCACAGGGCCCCGGCCTCGCCGGCGGCGAGGACACGCATGGCGCGCGAGGCCTCGCGCAGCACGTACTCGAGGTCATCGTCGGTGAGGTCACCGCGCAGCAGCGAGTCGATCTCCTCCATGATCAGGCTCAGGGAGCGCAGCTCGACGGGGGCTTCGAGGCCCTGGATGATGGGCGCATGCGAGCCGTCGGCGTAGCGCTCGGCCACCAGGAGCGGGTCGCGGTGGTACCACTCGTGCAGCAGGTAGACGCGCCATAGCGCCCCGGGGAGCGTGAATTCGGGGCTGCGCGACCACACGTGGGCGATGGTGTCGACGCCGCGAGTGCGCACGGTTTCCCGCAGGCGGGCCACGTCCTCGTCCGTGAATGTCTCGTCGCCGACTCCCATGAGTGCCCACGCGGCGGTGTGCGCGACGGCGGCGAGAGAGGCGGGATCTTCGTCGCCGACGATTGCCTCGGCGCGGGCGGCGTCGAGCATGGCCGGGCGGCGCGGAGTGTTCGATTGGGCCATGAGGACCGCTTCCTTCTACAATGTGGGGTATGGGCCTATAGCTCAATGGTAGAGCAGCGGACTTTTAATCCGTAGGTTGGGGGTTCGAGTCCCCCTGGGCCTACTGCGCGCCTCGGTTTCCCGGGGCGTTTGTGCTATGTGGGCCGCGCTGCCCGCGTTGGAGGTGCATCATGGATCCTCGTTTGTCGCGCGCGTATGGCGCGTTCGCTGGGCTGGCGTTGGGGGATGCGTTGGGGATGCCGACGCAGGCGATGTCCCCGGAGCAGATCCGCGCGGTGTACGGGCGCGTCACGGGACTCGTGGACGGGGATGACTCCCAGCCGTACGCGCCGGGGATGCCGGCCGGTTCGGTGACGGATGACACGGAGCAGGCGCTGCTGATTGCGTCTCTCCTGGTACGAGGCGGGGGTTCCTCCTCGGGTCGCGTGGCACTAGACGCGGGTGACTTCTCCCACGCGCTGCTGTCCTGGGAGGATTCCATGATCGAGCGGGGGTCGCTTGACCTGCTGGGGCCCTCCACGAAGGCGGCGCTCGAGCGCGTGCGGGCGGGCGATGACCCGCTGACCGTGGGTGGTTTGGGCACTACGAACGGAGCAGCGATGCGCGTCACTCCGATCGGTATCGCGGTCTCGACCGCGGATCCGGAAGTGTTCGCGGACGCTGTCTGGTCCTCCTGCCAGGTGACGCATGCGACGCGACAGGGTTTTCAGTCGGCTGCGCTCGTGGCGGCGGCGGTATCGCTTGCTCTTGACTGGCCGGAGGCGTCCGCCTCGGACATGACGACTCTGTTGTGGAAGGCCGTTTCCTACGTTGATTCCCTGCCCGAGCGCGGCGCGTGGACGCCGGATCCGGACGTGGTGGCGGCGACGCGCAGGGCCATGCAGCTGGTCGCTAACCCGGCCTCGTCGTCCCTGGAGTGCCTCGTCGAGCAGATCGGCACGTCTGTGGCCTCGGCGCACGCGATCCCCATGGCGTTCGCGTTGCTCGCGCGCGATCCCTCTCCACGTGCCCTGCTGGACGCCGCGAACCTGGGCGGCGACACCGACACGATCGGCGCGATCGCAGGCGCAATCCTAGGCAGTGTGCTCGGGGTCGAGGCCTTCGATCCCGCCATGCTCACCCAGGTAGAACTCACCTCCCACCTCGACCTGCCATCCATCGCCCTCGAATTGTTGGCACTGCGTGCGGCGAGCGAGCCTACCACGAGTGCTCCCGAGGCCTCCGAGACTGAGGATACGAGCGAGGGCGCTTCCCCCGAGAAGCCGGCCCCGGCCTCGTACACCGATTCCGGGGTGGGACGGGTCGTCCTCATGGGGCAGATCCTCGTGGACCTCGCGGTGCGCGGCGACGCCCTTCCGGGGCCAGGAGGTGACGTATGGGCCGTCGACGAGGGAATGCACGTGGGTGGTGGCTTCAACGCGCTCGTGGCGGCACGTCGTATGGGGGCCGAGGCCATCTCCCTCAGCCCGATCGGATCTGGCCCCCACTCCTCGCTGATCCAAGCCGCGCTGGAACACGAGGAGATCACAGACCTCGGGCCTCACATCGCGGGCATCGACAACGGGTTCTGCATCGCATTCACAGACCGCACGGGCGAGCGTACGTTCATTTCCACTAAGGGTGCCGAGACGATGTCGCCCGCGAGCGCGTGGGCTGACTTCGTGCGGACGATGCACCCGGGCGACGTACTCTATATCGACGGTTACCTCATGGACCATCCCGCGAACCGCGAGGCCGCGGAGGCTGCGCTGCGCGTCCTGCCTAAGGGCGTGCGCGTGCTCCTGGACGTCTCCCCCGTCATCGGGATCCCGTCCGCCCTCCCCTCCGACGGCGTCATCGTATCGATGAACCACAGAGAGGCTCAGGAGATCGCTCGTCAGAGAGGCGATGCGAGCGTTCGCAACCAGTGTCTCCAGCCTCGCGAAGCGGCGCGAGCGATGCTCGCCGCGCTGGATCGTCCCGTTCTGCTGCGTGCAGGTGCCGAGGGCGCATACTTCGTGAGGTCATGCGATGCCGCCCTGAGCGCCTCGGACACTGACCCGTCCTACATCCCGACACCTCGCGTCGAGGCGATTGACACGAACGGCGCGGGTGACGCTCACTCAGGTGTCCTGGCCGCCTCCCTCGCTCAGGGCATTCCCCTGAAGAGAGCGCTGCTCCTGGCCAACTGCGCGGGAGCACTATCAACGACGGTCGTCGGCCCGGCCTCGTGCCCGACGCGCGAGGAGATCGAGGCCGCCGCCGACGCGCTGGAGGCGAGTACGGACGGGGAGTGAGCGCGGTCGGGGCGTTCGCGCGGAAGGAGCGCTGCCAGCCAGTGCACATGTGTGCACGTCACCGCCTGCGACGTGCGAGATGCATCAAATATTCAACCGAGTCGTCTATTTAGCGCCACCACGGGTGCACAATCACATCATGACGACAAACGACACCCAGGACCGCGACGGAATCATTGGCGGGGCACTCACGGTTGCCCTGCTGATCACCCTGGCCGTGCAGAACGCCGTGCCCCCGATGGCGACCGACATGTACTCGGCCGCGTTCCCGCAGATCACGGCGGACCTGGCGACGAATTCGACAATGCTCGGGTTCACGCTCACGACCTTCTTCGTGGGCTACGCGACCGGCCAGGTCCTGGGCGGCGCCATCTCGGACCAGATCGGCCGCCGCCGCCCCATCGTCGCGGGCGGCATCATCGCCCTGGTCGGCTCCATGATCTGCGTGTTCACGCCCAACATCTGGGTGCTCCTCGTGGGCCGAGTCTTCCAGGGCCTCGGCGGCGGCGTGGCCTCGTCGGTGGCGCGCGCGATCCTCGTCGACGTCGCGCACGGCAAGACCCTGGCGCGCGCGATGAGCCTCATCCAGGCGATCGTCGGCTTCGCCCCGATGCTCGCCCCGGTCCTCGGCGCGTTCATCATCACACACGCGACGTGGAGGGTCGTCTTCTGGGCGCTCGCCGGCTTCACGCTGCTCATGGCGGCCCTCGCCTGGTTCGTCGTGCCCGAGTCCCTGCCCGCGGATCGCCGCCACCCCGGCGGTATTCCGCGGTTCTTCCACGGCCTCGTCCAGGTCGTGCGCATCCGCCCCTTCGTGGGCTTCATGCTCACCAACACCTTTTCGAGCTTCTGCATGTTCGGCTACATCTCGAATGCCACCTACGTGCTACAGGGGCCGCTGGGCCTGTCCCCCATGGCTTTCGCGTGGGTGTTCGCGTTCAACGCACTGCTCTCGACCGGTTTCGCGTTGGTCAACGTGCGCCTGATCTCGCACTTCACGCCGCGCACGCTCATCGTTACGGGCCTGACGATCGCCGCGACCGGCGTGGTGACGCTGGCGATCTCGACGTTCCTCCTCGACCTGCCGCTGATTCTCACGTGCGTGGGCTTCGCGCTGGTTATGACGGCGAACGCGTTCATTTTCGGCAACTCGGGCGCACAGGCCATGAGCGAGGCGCGCGAGCACGCGGGCACGGCCTCGTCCGTCATGGGCGTGTTCCAGTCGATCGCGAATGGCATCGCCGCTCCCCTGGCGACCTCAGGTGGCGACAGCGCCGTGCCGATGGTGCTCGTCATGATCGTCGGCTCGGTCGGCGCGTGGTTCGCGTTCTGGGTGATCGCCCGCGGCGGCAAGCACACGCCGCGCCACCTCAGCCTCGACTGAGAGGTCACAGCGGGATCGCCTCTGTCGGATCAGCTGTCGAGAGCCGCAGGGTGCCCCATCACTGGCGCGAGGCCAACCACACCGCGATCGACACGAGGACCAGGCCGATCAGCTCGTAGACGCCGGGGATCTGCCGCAGCATGACGGCACCGACCAGCGCGGACGTGGCGGGCAGGATCGCGGCAAACAGCGCGAACGTGGGTGCTGCCAGGCGGCGCATCGCGAGCGCCTCAAACGTGTAGGGAATCGCGGTGGACAGCAGGCCAACGCCAACGACAATCGCGATCAGCTCCCACGAGGCAGTGGCCGCCATCGCCCCCGGCCCAAGGAAGGGCGCGAAAAAGAGAGAACCCCACGCGCAGCCGAGCGCCAGGTTCGTGACCCCGTCGCGCGTGGTCGAAGCACGCTGCCCGACGACGATATAGGCCGACCAGGCGAGGGCAGCGAGGAGGATCCACGCGACGCCGACGCGCACGCTCGGCACGCTCAGGTCGAGAGCGAGGCCGCCGATACACGCCACCCCGGCGAACGCAAGGACGGCGGCGATACGCGGCCGCCAGCCACGGCCTCGGAGAACAGCGACCGCGACCGGGCCGATGAACTCGAGTGAGACGGCGGTCCCCAGAGGGATGCGCGCGATTGACTCATAGAACGAGGAGTTCATCGTCAGGATGATGACGCCGAAGAGCGCAGAAATCACCAGGTCCGAGACCGTCAGGCCGCCGCGCCAGGGGCGCTTCCAAGCCAGCAGAACGACCGCGCCCGTCAGGACGCGCCACCACGCGACGGACGCGGGTTCGACGGACGCAAAGGCGACGACGGCGAGCGCCGCGCCCACGTACTGGATGAGGCCCGAGCCGACGATGTAGAGCTGAGGCGGGACGCGGTCGACCACAGAGACGCCGTCAGGGCACCGGGAGGGTGCGTTCACTGGGCGGGCGCGAAGATCAGGGCCGCCGAGTTCATGCAGTAGCGCATGCCGGTGGGCTGGTCGGGCGCGTCGGGGAAGATGTGGCCGAGGTGGGAGCCGCATGTCGCGCAGCGCACTTCGGTGCGGATCATGCCGTGGCTGGTGTCGACGCTCTCGGTAGTCGCGCCGTCGTACGCCTGGAAAAAGGAGGGCCACCCGCAGGAGGAGTCAAACTTCGCATCGGAGTCGAAGAGTTTCGATCCACAGGCCGCGCACGAGTAGGTGCCGACGCGGTCCTCGTCGAGGAGCTCGCCCGTGAAGGGACGTTCCGTGCCCGCCTCGCGCAGCACGTGGTAGCGCATGGGGCTCAGGAGCTTCTTCCACTCGGCGTCGGTGCGGGCAGCAGGATCGGTAGCGTTCATGTGCCCATTGTCGCGCGCCGCCCGCGGCCTCGCACTTTCGGGTGCGGCCGCGGGCGGCGCGGGTATGTTCGTCGCTCTCATCGACGAGGCCGTGGTTGCCTCACGGGGTTCACACCCCTGTCGATGGGCGGCTTGTCAGGCTACTTATTCTTGCCTGCGTTCTTCTTGCCGGATGCCTTTTTGGTGGTTCCCTTCTTGGAGCTGCCCTTCTTGCCGCCCTTCTTCGAGGACGACTTAGCGGGCTCGTTCTCCTCGGAAGCGGAGGCGTCAGCAGCCTCGGCGGAGGCATCCTTATCGGCTGCCTTTTCCTCAGCTTCCTCCTTCACCTCGGGGGCCTCCTTCGCCTCTTTGGTGGTTCCCTTCTTGGAGCTGCCCTTCTTCGAGGACGACTTGGCGGGCTTCTTCTCCTCGGAAGTGGAGGCGTCAGCAGCCTCAGCCGACTCTTCCTGCGCCTCGGACGCGGACTCAGCCTCGGCGGAAGCAGCCTCATCAGCCACCTTCTCCTCAGCCGACTCTTCCTGCACCTCGGGCGCGGACTCAGCCTCGGCGGAAGCGGCCTCATCGGCCACCTTTTCCTCAGCCTCCTCCTTCACCTCGGGCGCGGACTCAGCCTCGGCGGAAGCGGCCTCATCGGCCACCTTTTCCTCAGCCTCCTCCTTCACCTCGGGCGCGGACTCAGCCTCATCGGAGGCAGCCTCATCGGCCACCTTTTCCTCAGCCCCCTCCTTCACCTCGGGCGCGGACTCAGCCTCGGCCTCGACGGAAGTGGCAGCATCCTCAGCCGACTCTTCCTGCGCCTCGGACGCGGATGTCGCTTCGGCGGAGACGGCCTCATCGGCCACCTTTTCCTCAGCCTCCTCCTTCACCTCAGGCGCGGACTCAGCCTCGGCGGAAGCGGCTTCATCGGCCTCCTTCTCCTCAGCTTGCCCCTTGGTGGAATCAGCATTTTCAACGGGTTCTTCCGCAGCAGGATGCTCGGCGCTCGCCAGCACGACCGTGTCGCCGACGGCGGGTGCCGCCTTGATCGCCGGAAGGACCTGCGTGTCTGCCTGATCGGGCGTGGGCGCGACCTTGATGGGAGGCATGACGGCGGTCTCCTCGACATCCCGCACATCGGCGGCCGTCGGCGCGGGCGGCTCGGCCAGGGGCTGCGCCTGCGTGGCAGCGCCAGCCGCAACCTTCGTCGCACCCGCGGCCTTCTCAGCGTCACTCGAGGCTGCGGGAGCCGCGGACTGTGCCACGGCCTCGTCGGCGCCGGAGTCCTCGCCGCGCTTGTCGAGGCCGAGGACCGGAACCTGACCGGTCACCGTGCGCAGCATGGCTGCTTCAGCGCCGGTGGGGGCCACCGCTGGGAAGAAATCCATGATCGAGACGCGCGGCGGAACCATCGTCGGAGTCGGACGAATTTCATCCTCGAGGCGCATCTCCTCGGCGACCGCGTACCAGCCGGGGTGGATGTCCGGTTCGTCGGGTCCCTCTGCCTCCGCGGCCTCCTCAGGCTTATCGGCGGGCTTGTCGGTTTCCTGCGCGGGCGCTTCCGGCTGCACCGGTCGTTCCGGCTGCGCAGGCGCTTCCGGTTCCTCCGCGGTCGTGGCCGCGGTCGGTCGTTCCGACTGTGCGGGCGCTTCCGGTTCCTCCGCGGTCATGGCCGCGGCTGACTGTGCCAGCGCTTCCTGCTGTGCCGGGGTCGCCGGCGTGGTCGGCTGCGCAGGAGCTACAGCCTGTGCGGGCTTGCCCGACTCGTCCGAAGAGGTTTCCTCCTGCGACGCCGCCATCTCAGCGGGGGTCGGCGCGGGCGGCGGCACGAGCGCAGGCCTGCCGGCGTACACCATGTTCGTGGTGACGGGGTTCTCGGCACCCTCAGCCAACGCTTCGTCGCCCTGTTTCACGGACGTTTCACGAGCCTCGACGGGAGCAGTCACCTGCTCCTTCTCGCTCGAAGGGGCCGCGGCGTCGGTGTCATCATCCGTATCGGACGAGGCCGTGGCGTCCTCGGGTTCATCTCCGTCGGTCGGCGCGGCAGCGGTTTCCGTTGCGGCGTCGTCGGCAGTCTCAGGTTCCTCGGAAGCGGGATCCTCGACCGGAGTGTCATCCGACGTCGCGTTCTCCGCTTCCTGCGCAGGAGCAGCCTGCTTGGCCTCGGAGGTCTCGTCGGCGTCGTTCTCGGTCGACGCGGTGTCACCGGACGCTTCAGCGGCGGAGTCGGCCTGCTCATGGGCAGCTTCGACCTCTGTGGGTTCGTCCTTCTCGTCCCTGGCGGATTCCTCGGAGGCGGTTGCCGCCTCGCCGGAATCGGACTCTGCAGGAGCGGACTCGCTCGTATCTGCTTCACTCACGGCTGATTCAGCTGCGGCAGACTCGGCCTGCTTATCGGCAGGTTCAGCCGCGGCGGGAGTTTCACCCTGAGCAGCGTCGGATTCCTCGGTCTCGACGACCGCCACCTCCACGGTTGCGGCCTCATCAGTCGCGGCAGGGGCCTCGGACTGAGCCTCAGTTTCCTTGCCCTGATCGTCTTTGGCCTGATCTGCTTCAGCCTGACCAGAGTCAGCGGGGGTTTCAGCAGTCTCCGAAACGGACTGTTCGGATGCCTCGGGAGCGGCCTTCTCGGTTGTCGATGACTCGGCCTCGACGGCCTCGGGAGCGGCCTGCGTAGCCTCGGCGGGAGCCTCAGCCTCGGCAGGATCGACCGTTTCGGCAGAGTGAGATTCTTCACCAGCAACTTCAGTCGGCTTAGCGGCAGAGTCAGCCGATGAGGACTGGTTCTGCGCCTTCTTGGTCGCCTCATCGGAGGTAGAAGTCGGCTTGTCGGGACCGGACTTCGCTGTGGCTGCGGATGCGGGCGCCTCGGCCTCGGGAGCGGGAGGCATGGAAGCCTCGGAAGCCTCGACAGGTTCGACTCCGACGGCAGCCAGCGCGGTGGTCGCCTCATCGTCCATGGCCTTGGACTCGGCAGCGTAGCGACGCTCGCGCGCCTCACGGCGATCCTGAACGCGGCGAGAATTAGCCTCGCGCTCGGCGAAGACCTCCTCGCCAGGGCCGGACAGGGCTGCGGCGCGCTCGTCGGCCTCGACCGAACCGGAGAAGAGACGCTCCCCACGACCGACGGATGTAGTCGTCAGAGTCTCGGTGACCTGAGGGTTCCTGTTACTTGCGGCCTCGATGATCTTGCGCAGCGCGGACTTGGAGATCACCTGAGTCTCGTCGGGAGCGGGTCCCTGTCCCTCGGCCATTTCTCGCTGACGATCAGCCATCGCACGGCGTCGAATCCGCTTTGCCTTGCGGCGTGCGGCAACCATGCGTGCGGCGTGCGCCGCGTCCTTGGGCTGCTCGCGAACGGCCCCCTCAGCGCGGACCGACGAGGCCGCACCACCCAGGGCGGAATCCTGAGACGAGCGCCGTGCCCCACCCGTGTGGGAGGACGACGCGCCCGTCGCGGCCACGGCCTCGTTCGTGCCGGAGATCCCAGCGAGCTCGGCAGCCAAGCGCGCGATGCGTTCACGACTCATATCTTTTTCGACGGTCACGGTCGCGCGAGGCTCGATGTGCTGGACGGGGCGAGCCCACGGCTCTTCGGCGACGATCCACGCGATGAGGTGCTCGCGCAGGTAAGCACGCAGGTCATTGAGGTTTCCGGAGTTCGTCGCGGACACGAGAACGCGCACGGTGATGGTCTGCGCGTCGGAGTCGGTGATCTGCACGGCCCACGTGCGGCCGTCCCACAGGTCGGTGGCAGCCAGGAGCTTCTCGACCTTCGCGCGGATCAGGGTCATGGGGGCGGACCAATCGAGCTTAAGCTCGACCGTGCCCAGCTGGGCGGCAGCGCGGCGCGTCCAGTTCTCGAAGGGCGTCTGCGTGAAGTAGCGGCAAGGGATGATGAGGCGGCGCTCGTCCCAAATGCGCACGACCACGTAGGAGAGCGTGATCTCCTCGACAGAACCCGTCTCCTGCTTGTCGCTGGCGATAACGACGTCGCCCATGCGGATCGCGTCGGTGAAGGCCAACTGCAGTCCGGCGAAAACGTTGCCGAGGGTCTGCTGGGCAGCGAGACCGAAGATCACGGAAATAACACCCGCGGAGGCCAGGACGGTTGTCATGACCTGGCGGGCGGCGTCGAAGGTTCCGATCATGGCAACCGTGCCAACAAGGAGAACGATCACCTGAACCAAACGGCGCAGAACCTGGGCGCGGGTCTCGAAGCGGCGCGAACGGCCTCGATCGGCGGCCTGTCGGGCCTTCGCGGCGTCTTCGAAGACCCACGCGGCGGCGTAGCCCATCCACGTCATGCAGGCCAAGCCCGCGATGAGGAGCAGGTGCATGAGGAACGTCGTAACCGATGAGCCACCCCAGTCAGTGAGGCGGGGGTCCACGAGCGCGATCCCGAGTCCGACCCACGCGCCCCACGTGGCGAGCGCGAAGTGAGCGGGGCCGCGCACGCGACCCAGGACCGACGAGGCCATGGCAGACTTCGCCAACGCCTTACGCGCCAGGACGGACAGGACCACCGAGGCAACAAGGCCAAGGACGGCACCGATGATGGGTCCGAGGAACAGGAGGGTCAGGTCGATGGTGGTATCCACGGCTGCCTCCGCGCCAGATTGCGAATCAGCGGCGGCGCGCGCGAGCGCGCCTGAGGTTTGAGTTGAGATTTGAGTGAGGGCACCGAGTGCTGGTGTCAGAGTCATGCATTAAGGGTAGGCCGCGTAGCTGATGAATTCCTGTGAATTCTGCACAATTGCAATGTTTTTTAGTAACGTGGTGCGCATCACGCTTTTTCGTTTTGACGTATTGACGGACGTCTGCCTAAGATATATCCCGTCTTCGGACGCCAGTTCGACGGCCAAAAGGCCCCCATCGTCTAGCGGCCTAGGACACCGCCCTTTCACGGCGGCGACACGGGTTCGAATCCCGTTGGGGGTACCAGCCGGTCGCACATGTGAACGGCACAATTTAATAGGTCTTACCTATTGTAAGGCCCCGTAGCGCAGTTGGTTAGCGCGCCGCCCTGTCACGGCGGAGGTCGCGGGTTCAAGTCCCGTCGGGGTCGCCGACCAGACCGAATCGGTTCAGGTCTTGGCTCTGTAGCTCAGTTGGTAGAGCGTTCGACTGAAAATCGAAAGGTCACCGGATCGACGCCGGTCGGAGCCACCAGCAAGCCCCGAAGCGTTCGCTTCGGGGATTTTTGGTTTTACAGCGCGGAGCGATGCCTAAGATACGTATCACGTTCTTTTCTTCTCTTACTTCACCCACTGACTGCCCGCTCATCTGGGTTATAGGACACTACGTGTTGCTGGAAGGGTGACTTTTTGGCTTTCTGGTGCGGGAAAGTCGGTATTTTAGTTGGTTGGGACCAACTATGAGGATGGACAGATCGTGTTGCTGGAAGGGTGACTTTTCGGCTTTGTAGCGCGGGAAAGTCACGATTTTAGTTGGTCGTGCTTGCCTCGTTCCTGTGAATACTGCATTGTGCCCTGTGTGTGGCTGTCCCATGATCCGTCACGGTAAGACGTCAACAGGTCGTCAGCGCTGGCGG
>SKEK01001202.1_pt1 | contig 11919 bp, 8 predicted proteins | sample 4826761 | NCBI WGS metagenome assembly SKEK01 (sample SAMN11008811, study PRJNA524170) | human gut metagenome | biome: Human fecal sample; material: Feces; isolation source: fecal sample from pouch patient p32 | host: Homo sapiens | place: Israel: Tel-Aviv | collected 2015-10-13 | reverse complement strand
GATTTAAATTGGGAAAATGAAAAGGTAAGAGATGAAGTCTTTGGGATGATGACAAGATGGCTAGAAAAAGGGATTGATGGATTTCGAATGGATGTCATCAGTTTGATTTCTAAACCAGATGGATTGCCAGACAGCAAGGTCGTTGGACTTTATGGAGACAGTGGTATTTGTGCCAACGGACCGAGAGTTCATGAGTACTTGAAAGAGATGAACCAGAGAGTATTGTCGAAGTTTGACATAATGACGGTGGGAGAGACTGCGGGTGTGAATGTGGAAGAAGCAAAAAAATATGCATCATCAGATGGATCAGAGTTAAATATGGTCTTTCAATTTGAGCATGTGGGACTTGATGACGGAAAAGATTTTAAGTGGTCCACAAGACCTATGCCATTGATTCCACTCAAGAAAAATTTGACCAAGTGGCAGTTGGGACTGCAAAATGTGGCATGGAATAGTTTGTACTTCTGTAATCATGACCAACCAAGAATTGTTTCAAGACTTGGTGATACTCGACCAGAATATAGAGAAAAGTCAGCCAAGTGTATTGCGACAGTCCTCCATATGATGCAGGGAACACCATATATTTATCAGGGCGAGGAGCTTGGAATGACGAATACGGTGTTTAACGGGGTTGAGGACTTTCGAGATATTGAGTCAATCAATGCCTATAAAGAATTGATTGCATCAGGTCGCTATACAAAAGAAGAGCTATTTCCAGCAATTGCCCATAAAAGTAGAGACAATGCCCGCACGCCGATGCCATGGAATGATGGGGAAAATGCTGGCTTTACCACAGGAACGCCTTGGATTCCACTCAATCCAAACTTTAAGGAAATCAATGTTCAGGAGCAATTGAGTAGATCAGATTCTGTGTTCCATTACTATCAAAAATTAATTTCTATTCGAAAGACCAATGATATTGTTGTCTATGGCGATTATCATCTGTTGTGTGAGGATGATGAAACCATCTTTGCTTACACGAGGACATTGGGCAATGAGCAGTTATTGGTGGTTTGCAATTTCTCCACAGAAGATAGAAAATTTGATTTTGGTCAATTCGCACAAGATAATGTTAAAATTTTAATTTCCAATAGCAGTATAGACCCTAGAAAAAGCGGAGTAATGTCTGCTTATGGAGCAATTGTTCTAAAAATAGATTAATTTTCTGTAAAAGATAATTGAAAGTGCATAGAAAATGTGATAGAATTGTGCCTATAAAGAGGGATCTGAAAAATCATCGATCAGACAGGAGGAAATTATGAAAAAAAGATGGTTGGGAGTCGCATTGAGTGCAGTGATGACCGTTGGTCTACTAGCAGGTTGCGGCGGAAAGACAGACAGCACACCAACAGGTAGTGCAGGTTCTTCAAGTGCAGACACAAGCGCAGCGGGAAAGACGGATAATAAGACGGATAATAAGACGGCAAGCTCGACAGGACTTCGCTTGATTAACGGAAAGATTGAGATTGACAAGCAATTGAAAGAAGTTGCTGAGCTGTTTAAGAAGGAGACTGGTCAGGAAGTTACCATTGAATCCCTCGGTGGTGGTGTGGATATTCAGGGGCAGATTAAGAGTTATAAAGCTGCCGACAATATGCCAGACATTTTTGTTATTGGTGGCGATGGCGACTATGCAAACTGGACAGATATGGTTGCTGATTTGAGTGATTCTGAGTTTGCAAAGAATACAGACTTTGCTTACAAGGATAAGGCAACAGGTAAGGTTGTAGGTTTCCCATATGCGGTAGAAGGATATGGTATCACATATAATGCTGATATTCTTGAGAAGGCAGGCATTGATCCAAAGACATTGGTTAACTACGATGCATTTAAGGCCGCATTTGAAAAGATTGATGGAATGAAAGATCAACTTGGCATTCAGGCTGTTGCTTCTGTAGCGGCAGAGTCTGGACAGATGTATTGGTCCACAGGAAATCATTTGTTCGGATATTATTACACTGGTGGTCTTCAAAGAGGAGACAACAAGTACTTTGATATGGCGATGAAGGGAGAGCTTGACAAGGACCGACTGGGTGAGTTTGCCGATATGACAGGACTGTTATTTAAGTATGCAGACCCTCAAGTTTTGATTTCAGGAACCTATGATGATCAATTAGCTCTTTGGGCTAAGGGAAAGACCGCTTTTATCACACAGGGAAATTGGGTTGATCCATCTTTGAAAGATTACAATGCAACATTTAAGGTAGGTATTGCACCACTTGCATTTACAAAGACCGATATGACAAGTATCTTGGCAGATTGTCCATCTTGGTGGTGTGTATATAAGGACAGCAAGAACTTAGATGCAGCAAAGAAGTTCCTCGATTTCGTGGCAACAAATGAGGATGCACAAAAGATTCTTGTTGAAGAGGCTGGTATGATTTCACCATATAAGAATAGTAAGGTGGAGCCAAAGACACCACTTGCTATGGATGTAAAGAAGTATGTTGATGAAGGAAAGACATCTTCTTGGGCTTGGTCGAATATGCCAGAAGGTCTTGCACAGAATGCCATTGGATTGGTATTTGAGTCCTATGCAAAGGGCGATATTACAAGAGACCAATTTGTTGAGATGATGCAGACAACAATTGCAGACTATGTAAAGAATAAAAAGAACTAAGTAGGCAAGATGGAGCAAGGGGTGGCTGTGAAAGGTCACCCCTTTTGTATGCCAAAATATTTGGAAAGGAGCAAACACAAACATGAATACAAAGAGTCCAAAATTTTTATCCGTGGCATTGATTGTTGTGGGAATTATTTTTACAGTATATGCGCTTGTGTTGGATTTTACAAAAGCAACGGGAGAGTGGAGAGGATATGCACTCATCATTGGAATTTTACTTATTTTATTTGGAATTTTTAAAATGCCAGGTAAAAATCATACACGGATTGTCAAAATTCTTTTCCTGTTTCCGATGATATTTACTTTTGCAGTTACTGTTATTATTCCATTTTTATTGGGAATTTTTTATTCCTTTACTGATTGGAACGGAATTCAATTCAATAAATTTGTGGGATTAGCTAATTATGTCACGATGTTTAAGCAGCAAGATTATCTCTATTCTTTCTTGATCACTGTGATTTATACTGTAATCAATATCATTTTGGTGAATGTTGTAGGATTTGCACTTGCTCTATTGTGTACATCAAAGATTAAGGGAACATCTTTTCTTCGTTCGGCCTATTTCTTGCCAAACTTAATTGGTGGTTTGGTACTTGGTTATGTATGGCAATTTATTTTTAATAAAGTATTTACGGTCGTTTTTGCAGGATCAGCTTCAATGCTGACCAATGCCAATACAGCACTCCTTGCGATTTTGATTGTTAATACTTGGCAATATGCAGGTTATATTATGTTGATCTATTTGACAGGATTGCAAACTGTGCCAAGGGATGTCATTGAAGCAGCAGGTGTGGATGGAGCTAGTCCAGTGACGACTCTATTTAAGATTAAGATGCCAATGATTGCCAACACATTTACAGTTTGTATCTTTTTAACTTTGGTCAACTCCTTTAAGCAGTTTGATCTAAACCTTGCCATCACCAATGGTGCACCAAGCCGCATTATGGGAGCAAAGATTATTCAAGCGACAGAGCTTTTAGCCTTAAATATTTACAACACAGCAATTCGAAAGAACAATTATGCCCTTGGTCAGACGAAGGCCGTGATATTCTTTATTATTTTGGCAGTTGTGTCACTTACACAGGTAGCCATCAGCAAGAGAAGAGAGGTGGAATTATAGTATGAAAGCAGAAAAAAATCGAAATTTGATTGGTACCATTGTTGGCTTTGTCATTGCCATTCTTGTTCTTTGCCCATTTTTCTTAGTTGTCATCAACTCTGCAAAGACAAGTGCAGACATTGTTGTCAGTCCAATTGCCCTTCCAAATCATTTGGGACAGATGATGAATAATTTTAAAGGTGTAATCAATAACACAAATTTTAGCTATTGGAGTTCATTTAAGAGTTCTTTGATTATCACCATTGTTTCTCTCATCCTCTTGACACTATTTTCTTCTATGGCTGCTTGGGTACTCAGCCGTCATCACAAAGAGGGTTGGTCCAATGTAATCTTTATGATGTTTGTTGCTGCAATGGTTATTCCATTTCAGGTAGTTATGCTTCCGATTTTGACTGTATTTAGAAATATTGGAAATTTTACAGGAATTCAAATGCTTTCTAGTTATAAGGGAGTCATCTTTGCGTATCTTGGATTTGGTGGTTCAATGTCTATCTTTGTGTTACATGGCTTTATTAAGGGAATTCCAAGGGAGCTAGAGGAGGCAGCATGGATTGACGGTTGTTCACCAGAGGGTACATTTTTTAGAATTATTATGCCACTTCTTCGCCCAGTGCAGATGACGGTTCTTATTTTGAATGGACTTTGGATTTGGAATGATTATCTTCTTCCATCCATTATGCTCGGACTCAATGGAAAAATTAAGACATTGCCAATTGCGGTGAGTAGCTTTGTTGGATCCTATGTAAAACAGTGGGATTTGATTTTGAGTGCAGCATTCCTTGCAATGATACCGATTGTTATTTTGTTCTTAATTGCACAAAAGCAGATTATTCAAGGCATGGTTGATGGTGCAATTAAATAATAAAAAAATGGGGGTTTTCAAGTGAATGACTTGAAACTCCCATTTTGTTTGTCAATTACAAAAGAAGAACAACGGCCTGATAGCCCTCTAGACAAATTTCATCAGAAGTCATAGTAAGGTCGTTTACATTGTTGAGAAGAACCTGTTTTGGCTGACTTGGCAATTTTACTGTCTTTTTGGCTGTTTGGAAATTTCCGAGAACAAGGAGAGTTTCCGTTTCACCCTTTCGATAAAAGGCCATCAATTTTGGCTCTTCCACTAGGTAAGGGATGACTTCGCCGTAAACTACGACATCCTGGTGCTCTGGGTCTTTGCGAAGCTGGATTAATTTCTTGTAGTAAGAAAAGAGAGAATCAGGGTCATTGACCTGGCTCTTGGCATTGATTTCTTTGTAGTTTGGATTTAAAGTTAACCAAGGTTTTCCAGTGGTAAATCCTGCGTTCTCAGAATCATCCCACTGAAATGGTGTTCTTGCATTGTCACGGCTGTATTTTTTGACAACGGCAAAGGCCTCCTCTTCAGACAAACCGTCTTCTAGTGCAACACGATATTGGTCACGGCTGGAGATATCATCAATCTGGTCAATGGAAGTGAAATTGACATTTTCCATTCCAATTTCTTGACCTTGATAGATAAAAGGAAGTCCACGCAACATCAACTGCATTGTTGCAAGGAACTTTTTGCTGGTGTCGGAGCACTCGCCCTCTGGAATATAGCGACTGACACCACGAGGCTCGTCATGATTTTCAATAATTGTAGAAATCATACCGATATCCCCAATGCGTTTTTGAGTCTTGAAACAACATTTCTTGTAGTCATCTGGTGTAATCGGCTGTTTTTTATACCAGCCACGACCATTCTCACCAAAAGAAGCACTTTCAAAGTCAAACATAGTGGAAAAATATCCGTCATCGCCAATAAAGAGTGGAATCTCTTCTTCCCGTTCATTAAACACTTCGCCGGCGGTAAAGGCATCATGTGGAGCAAAAGTTTTATTTTTTAATTCGGTCAAGAAGTCTCCAAGACCGATGGTATCTTCCAACATTTTTGTACAATTGGTCAAACCGTCATTTCGATCAGGGGCGTAGGAGAATTTGGTAAATGGCAATGCCTTTTTAATATTGATAATGGCATCAATTCGAAATCCTCCCAATCCTCTGTCGAGCCACCAATTGACCATCGTGTAAATTTCTTCTCTGAGCTTTGGATTTTCCCAGTTTAAGTCAGGTTGCTTTTTGTGGAAAAGGTGCAGGTAATATTTATCTGTGCCTGGAATTTTTTCCCATACACTGCCACCAAAGTAGGAACGCCAGTTGTTCGGCTCGTGGCCATCAACAGCATCTTCAATATAGAAATAGGAAGCATATTCACCTGTTGGATCAGCAATGGCCTTTTTAAACCACTCGTGCTCATCAGAACAGTGATTGATCACTAAGTCCATAAGGATGTACATATCCCTTTCTTTTGCTTTGGCGATGAGCTCATCCATATCTTCCATAGTTCCAAAGCGAGGGTCGATATTGTAGTAATCAGAAATATCATAGCCTTGATCGGCTAGAGGAGAACAATAACATGGAGATAGCCATATAATGTCCACCCCAAGATCCTTTAGGTAATCCAATTTTTCAATAATTCCTCTTAAATCACCGATACCATTTCCTGTTGTGTCCTTGAAACTTTTTGGATAAATTTGATAGGCCACTTTTTGGTGCCACCACTTCTTTTTCATAAAATAAATCCTTTCGATATGATATTTGTAGTAACTTGACTGTAACATAATCACTGTGCAAATACAATCAAAATATAATCCCTCTAGGGGGTTAACAAGCCTATTTTTTTTGTTTATAATTAGCCCTGTATATAGAATATACCAAAAGTAGAATAGACAGAAGGGCAAAGTGAGAAAGGAGGCTTCCAATGGCAGAAAACCAAAGCAGTAATAGCAATGCAGTGAATGCACTCGAAGAGGAAAAAAAAGTAGAGCGCAGGGAGCGAGAAAAATTAGAGCGAGAATATGCAGAACGAGAACAGATAGAAAATACGGAGAATGAAGAAAACGGACGAAATGAACTTCCAGAGGAGAGCCGACCAAATCTCAATGAATTGTTTGAATCTGTTTCAAATACAGATAGTGGTGAAAAGGAAGAAGAAAAAGAAGAGGAAGATAGTGATGAGCTGGAGCATTTGATTGATGAGGGAAATCAGCAAGATATTGATGATTACTATGAGGATATGCAACCAGCTGACTTTGCAGAAGAAGTCGATGATCTTGATGATGAAGATATCAAAAAATTACAAGATCTTCTCGACATCGATCAATTGGCTGAACTTATGGAAGAGGCCGACGATGATTTGCGTCAAAGAATTGCGAGATTATTAAAAGATGAAGTCCTTTTGAAGATTTTTGAAAAGATGTCAAAGGACGATATTGTGGATATTCTCGGAGATATGGAGACGGGAAGAAGAAAGCGTATTCTTAACCAAATGAAATCGGGTGATCGAAGAATTATTCACACTCTATTACAATATCCCGATGATTCAGCTGGTGGAATTATGACCACAGAGTACATTGCACTTCGCGAAGATAGAACATGTGCGGAGGCATTGGATATTATTCGAGATATTGGACCAAAGACAGAGGTTATTGAGGAAATTTTTATTACAGATGAACATCGCAAATTGGTTGGATATGTCGATTTGCGGGACTTACTTAGTTCTCCAAGAAATACAAAGCTTCGGGAAATTATGGATGATCAGGTGGTTTCTGTCGAGCCAGAGACCGATCAGGAGGAAGTTGCACAAATTGTATCAAAGTATGACTTACAGGCTGTGCCCGTGGTGAGCAAAAAGGCAATGATTTTGGGTATTATTACGGTCGATGATATTATTGATGTTCTTCAGGAAGAGCATGACGAGGATATTGCCCATTTGGGTGGTGTATCAGCAGAGGAAGGAATGGATACAAAATGGATAGACTCTGTTCGTCTTCGTCTTCCTTGGTTGGTGATTAACCTCCTAACGGCTTTTCTCGCCTCATTTACCGTAAAGATATTTGAGGGGACCATTGCAAAGGCCGTGGCCTTGTCAGCAACGATGACGATCGTATCGGGAATGGGTGGCAATGCAGGAACACAGACGATGTCCATTTTGGTGAGAGAGCTGGCCAGTGGTAGCTTGAATTTTAAAGAAGATTGGCGTGCATTGATGAAGGAGATTTTACTTGGCGTTGTTGATGGTGCAGCCATTGGTCTGATCACAGGTGTTGTCGTTGCCATCTTCTATGGCAATGTCTATCTTGGACTCATTATTTTTTTGGCAATGATTGGAAATTTAGTTGTGGCAGGCATTTTTGGATTTGTTGTTCCCGTTGTTCTTGACCATTTTAAAATTGATCCAGCTCTAGCCTCTTCCATTTTTGTCACGACAGCAACGGATGTCTTGGGATTTTTTATTTTTCTTGGACTAGCAAGTTTGTTTTTGGCAAAGTTAATATAGAAATCGTGTAGTAGAAAGTAGCTGTCGGGGGATGGCTGCTTTTTATATAATACAAAATTAAACAGGTAAAAAATAAAAAATTATTGCCTTTCAATTGTAAAAGGGTTAGGATGTAGGTGTGAGGAATATCACATCTTGAATCATATCTTAGAGGAATGTAAAAGTTTAGTTTTGCATTGTAATTCGAATCGTACCAGAGTGGAATGTCAATAAAATAGGAATTCATTGGATAAGGAGGGAATATTGTGAAATATGTTGTTAAGTTACGATTGGAACAGCCAAATTTTAAGTCAGATTATCGGAGGACGGTGATTAGTTTTTTTAAGTATGCCATTTCGAAATATATGGATGGTGAGTTTTATGATTTTCTCTATAATAGTGGAGCAAATCAAAAGTCATTGGTTTGGTCTATTCGCTTTACAGAACCAAAATTTTTAGGAAAAAATATGGAGCTTGGTGGCACAGAGGTAGAGATGACATTGAAGATGTCGGATGCTCAGACTGCACTTGTTTATTATTCTGCACTGTTAGAGATGAAGGGAAAGGCCTTTCCAGTTGGGGAAGGAAATGCTTTGATTTTAGAGCAAATCAAAATGGTTAGAGAGGAAAAAATCACTCAGCCATTTGCCATGTTTAAGGTATTATCTCCAATCTGTTTAAAGGAGAGAGAAGAGAAAGAACAGTATTTATCTGTCGAGGATGAGAACTTTTTGGAGGAAATGAAAAGAAAGTTGAGGGAGAGTTTGCCACAACTTTCAAAGGAGATTGAAGAACTTAAGGGTGATTTTAGAGGATTGAGAAAAACAATAGTGCGTGCATATGGAATGAAAATTCCAGCGAGCGTGGGAACTTTTGCACTGGCAGGGGATATTCAAATATTGCAATATATTTTAAGTTCAGGAGTGGGATCAAAGAGAAATTCGGGATTTGGATTAGTTGAGTTTGTGATGTAGGGAGGTGAATTTGTGATTGAAATCGGTGACTATGAGATTGAGGGAAAGGCTTTTAACCGCAAGTTAGTGCCAACAGATTGGAGATATGCGGCGGCGGCAGTGGGTATGATTCGATTTTTTAGCCAAGAAAAGCTTCCTTATAAAAAGCAGGGAAGGAAATTATATTATCGTTATGAGGATATTTATCCAGAGGATGAATTGGATCAGAAGTTTTTGTTATTTGTCGAAGACTATTTGAAAGATAATATGCATCATTGTCAGATAGAATATAAGTTAAAAAGGCTAAATGATGTGACAGGTGAACAAAGAGATGCACTGTTGAAAGAGATAAATGACAAGCTAAAGGCCAATACAATATTAAAAAAGATATTTGCTGGAATGGAGTGCAATGGTGAGAATGGGGAAATCATTCAAAGGCGGATTGAAGAGCATCGGCTGGAGCTCATTCGGCAGACTTTTGCGAATGCAAAAGTTGGAGGGTATCGTCAATTTTCTGATGCAAATAAATTGAGAAGTACACCAGCAGCGACTTGTCGATTAAGTGGCTTTGCCGTTGATGGGGGAAGAAAAACAAAAGCTCTGGGATTTTGCTTTGATAAGGATACTTTTCAAGGTAAGGATGAAGTGGAATTTGACTTTGTTATGTTTGGATTTACAAAGGGAGCAGAAGCAGTATTTATTAATGACAATATTTCGATAGAAAAGTTACTAAATACCAATAATGCTTTGCAAACATTCTTATCTAAAAAGCAGGGGGAGCGAGCAAATTGGGATGCTATGTTTTATAACTATATGGAGACGATGCCTTTTCTTGCTTATGATGTGGAAGTCATTAAAAAAGAATTTAAGACAGGCTATTTTGAGACGATTTTTCTTCGAGAGAGCAGATTACATATCTTCCGAGAGATAGAGGAAAAGTGGAAGAATAGAGATTTTTCTTTAGATGCTGCCCTCTATCGTTCGGTTAAGGTGGATCAAGATAGTTACATAAACATTATGCATGAAGTGACAATGGCAATTTTAAACAATCAAAATTTAGATGACTTGATCGAAAAGTTATTCTTTCTCAATGCAGGGCATGGAATATTGAGAACTTTGATTGAGGTCAATGACATCATTTACAGAATGGATAGGAGATTGGAGGAAGCTATGGAAGAGAAAGTTAGTCTGAGTGGGACATTTGCAGCGGCCAACGCAGTGGTGAAGTATTTTGAGTCGGCTGGAAATAAAAATAAGATTAAGAACTACCGACAAAAGTTATCCAGCGTGCTTGTGGCAAAGGACTATGATCGCTTTATAGAGATTATGTTGCAACTGTCGTCATATACCGACATTTCATTTCGTTTTTTGCACTATTTGATTCAAGATTTTGAATCAAATAAAAACTTAGCTTATAATTTTGTGAATCAGCTTGTAGTTTCAAAAGATGAGAACAAGGAAGAGGGAGGTAAGAAGGATGAAGAATAAGGCACTTACATTGACCGTCATTGCAAACATGACATCAAACTATGGAGAGGGTTTGGGAAATATTGGCGTTGTACAAAAGATTTATCGCTCAGGAAAAACCTATTCCATTCGATCGAGAGAAAGCTTGAAGAATGCGATTATGTTACAGAGTGGCTTGTATGATGATTTAGGGGTGATTGTTGCTGGAGATGGAAAAGTGGCACAAAAGGCTGTATCAGCAGAAGCGAATGCGTCAAATCAGAGAGCCTTAGAAGGAGGCTATATGAATACAGTTCCGACAACGAAAATTAGGAAGAGTTCTTTCTATTTGACAGATGCAATTTCTTTTGTTCCATTTATCAATACGACTCGATTTCATAATAACTTATTCCAGGCAAAGACTTATGCAGAAGGCGATGAAAATAAGTTAAAGGCTGGATTGATGCCTTACCAATATGAGTACGAAAAAGCATTAAAGTGCTATAGTATGACTATTGACTTAGATAAAGTGGGCGTGGATGAAAACTATGGCGAAGAGGCAGACAATACGGAAAAAATCTATCGAGTAAGGGCATTATTAGATGCAGTGAAAAACCTCAGCTTGGTTGTCAAGGGAAATATGGACAATGCAGAACCGCTCTTTGTTGTAGGAGGAATTGGAGAGCGAAAGACCCATTATTTTGAGAATGCAATTCATATGACTGGGAATAAGCTGAAAATTGGGAAAGACTTGAAGGAAAAGTTAAAAGAAGGGTATAGAGCTGGTTTATTGGAAGGAAATACTTTTGAGAATGAAGAGGAAATCATTCAAGAGTTAGAGCCTGTTTCCGTTGTAGAATTTTTTGAAAAGTTGAAAGATGAGGTGGATGCATATTATGAAGGTGCTCAGAATTAAACTGAGGCAGAGTCAAGCATCTTATGCAAAGGAAGAAACAGTCAAAAATAGAATGACATATCCTCTTCCGGCATATTCAACCATTATTGGAGCTTTGCATACGGCATGCGGATATGACCATTATCATCAAATGGACATTTCAGTTCAGGGAAAATTTGAAAGTATGCAAAGAAAACTTCAGGTCAATTATACGCTGTTGAATCGTTTAGAGGATGACCGAAGCACTTTAATTTGGCTAGAAAATTCAAATGCTTTGAGCAATGGCTACATTGAGGTTGCAAAGGCATTAAAGAAGCAGGGAAATAGCTTTAGAAAAGGAATTACCATACAGGTCGCTAGAGAAGATAAGATTCAAGAATACAGGGCGATAAAAGATCGGGATGATCAACTCAAAAAGATGGAAAAGGAAGAGATCTGTCCCATTGAAGATCTTTGGAAAACTGAGAAAAAGAGATTAAAGCAGGCAATAAAAGATGCAGGGAAAAAAACAGAGGAAGGGATGGTGCTCACTAAGCAACTCGATGC
>SKEK01001201.1_pt1 | contig 11925 bp, 4 predicted proteins | sample 4826761 | NCBI WGS metagenome assembly SKEK01 (sample SAMN11008811, study PRJNA524170) | human gut metagenome | biome: Human fecal sample; material: Feces; isolation source: fecal sample from pouch patient p32 | host: Homo sapiens | place: Israel: Tel-Aviv | collected 2015-10-13 | reverse complement strand
GGTATAGATATCTTGCCATTCACGAATGCGTAGGTAATTGAGGAAATCACTCTTACACTGACGACGGAAGGCATTACTCGAGAGTTCTTTTTGTTGCTCGCGCAGATATCTCCACAGATTCACGAAGGTCATGAAATCGGAATCTTTGTCTTGGAAGCGACGGTGTTTCTCATCGGAGGCCTGTTGTTTCTCCAATGGACGCTCACGCGGATCTTGAATCGACAGCGCTGCGGTGATGATCATGACTTCACGCACACAACCGTGTTTCGGCGCTTCCAATACCATCCGCGCCAAACGTGGGTCGACCGGCAGCAGGGCCAGTTTACGTCCCATCGCGGTCAGACGTTTTTTCGGATCATGTTGTTCAGGATTCAGCGCGCCAAGCTCTTCCAGCAGACGCACGCCGTCTTGGATATTGCGCTTATCTGGCGCTTCGACAAACGGGAATGCCGCGATATCGCCCAGACCGAGCGACGTCATCTGCAAAATAACAGAGGCTAAGTTGGTACGCAGGATCTCTGGATCGGTAAACTCCGGACGGGACATAAAATCCTGCTCGGAGTACAGACGAATACAGATACCATCGGAAACCCGTCCGCAACGCCCTTTACGTTGATTGGCGGAGGCTTGGGAAATTGGCTCAATAGGCAGTCGTTGTACTTTGGTACGATAGCTATAGCGGGAGATCCGCGCCGTACCCGGGTCAATGACGTATTTAATCCCCGGTACGGTCAGAGAGGTTTCCGCCACGTTGGTCGCCAGTACAATCCGACGCCCTACCGCAGGTTGGAACACACGATTTTGCTCGGCGGCAGAAAGACGCGCATACAGCGGCAGCACTTCGGTATGTGGCAGTTGACGCTTTTCCAGTGCATCGGCGGTATCGCGAATTTCACGTTCGCCGCTCATGAAGATCAGAATGTCGCCTGGCCCTTCACGCCCCAGTTCATCTACGGCATCAAAAATTGCCTGCAGCTGGTCACGCTCAGTGTCATCTGCATCTTCAACAATTGGACGATAGCGCACTTCCACCGGATACGTTCGGCCGGAGACTTCGATAATCGGCGCGTTATTGAAATGCTTTGAAAAACGTTCAGGATCGATGGTCGCCGAAGTGATGATAATTTTTAGATCCGGGCGACGCGGTAGAAGTTCTTTCAGATAGCCGAGCAGAAAATCGATATTCAGACTGCGTTCATGCGCTTCATCGATGATGATGGTGTCGTACTGCATTAGCAGCCGATCCTGTTGGATTTCTGCCAGCAGGATACCGTCCGTCATCAGCTTGACCATGGTGTTATCACTGACATGATCGCTGAAACGAACCTTATAACCGATACAGCCGCCCGGCTCGGTCTGCAGCTCTTCCGCGATACGATTCGCCACAGTACGCGCCGCCAGACGGCGCGGCTGGGTATGGCCTATCAGCCCTTTTACCCCGCGCCCCAGTTCCATACATATTTTGGGTAACTGGGTGGTTTTCCCCGAACCGGTCTCACCGGCGACAATCACCACCTGATGGTCGCGGATTGCCTCCAGAATATCCTGTTTTTTCTGGCTGACGGGCAGGTTTTCCGGGTAGCGGATTTCCGGACGCGCAGCTTCACGCAGCACAACTTTACCGGCTGCCAGCTCAATCTCTTTCGCCATCTCCTGGTAAATGGCCTGTTGTGCATCAGGATTTTTAACCTTCTTCACACCGTGCAGGCGGCGGGCAAAACGCTGTCTGTCACGCAGCATCAGTGAGTCCAGCTGTTGCTGCAACATGTTGAAGGTTAATTTTTGTTGTTCTGTCATAGCGTTAAAAGGCAGTGCTCTGCCGGGTTAAATCTCTTTTAGATGATGGGTATAGAGTACCACATCGGCGCTTTTCATGTGTTGTTCAATAATTTCGAACATAGGATTCGATATATTGCGCTATCACTGCGACAGGATTGTGAATAAAGTGTCAACAAGCAACGGGGCACCCCCCCTTCAAACACATAAAAGGAAACACCCATGAGCAAGGTATTAGTTCTTAAATCCAGTATTCTGGCAGGGTACTCTCAGTCTGGTCAGTTGTCTGATTATTTTGTTGAACAGTGGCGTGAAAAGCACTCTGCTGATGAAATCACTGTCCGCGACCTGGCTGCAAATCCTGTACCGGTACTGGATGGCGAACTGGTGGGTGCGATGCGCCCGAGCGATACACCGCTGACGCCGCGTCAGCAAGAAGCGCTGGCGCTGTCCGATGAGCTGATTGCTGAGCTGAAAGCGCATGATGTGATTGTTATCGCCGCGCCGATGTACAACTTCAACATCCCAACGCAGCTGAAAAACTACTTTGACCTGATTGCCCGTGCAGGTGTGACTTTCCGTTATACCGAGAAAGGCCCGGAAGGTCTGGTGACAGGTAAACGCGCGGTGGTGCTGACCAGCCGTGGTGGTATCCATAAAGACACACCAACCGACCTGATCACGCCGTACCTGAACGTATTCCTGGGCTTTATCGGTATTACCGATGTGAAATTCGTCTTTGCGGAAGGTATTGCTTACGGCCCGGAAATGGCGGCGAAAGCGCAGGCAGACGCCAAAGCAGCAATTGACGAAGTTGTTACAGCATAAGTTTTAAGAGGCCTCCTGCAACTGTGGGAGGCTTTTTATTGTTATCCCTAAACGACCTCTTGAGGAGGTTGTTTAGGGATAACAATAAAAAAACCGCAACCTGTATCAGCGTTGCGGTTTTTGTGTCGCAGATTAAAAATCAGAACGTTTTCTTAAAGTTCAGCATCACGCCTTTATCGCTGATGCCGTCCTCTTTCCAGTGGTAAGCGTCCAGATGCAGCGAACTTTCTTTGCTGCTGTACTTCACGCCAACGCTTGCCAGGCTATTGATACCGCCGCCCTTCTGCCCGTCGTCAACATTAAAGTACTGACTGCCAGCTCCGGCAAGACTTGCTGTACGCTGGCTCTTCGCATAACTCAGGTTTGGGCCACCTTCCAGCGTCGCGTTCGCGCTCCAGCCGTCTTTACCTGCGTAGTCCAGTTTCAGGCCAACGATGCCGTCCACCGCCGTTTCGCTGCCGCTGTTCATATTCAGGTTAAAGTCACCGGCGTTGCGTTCCTGATAACCGCCTTCCAGCGTGTGGCGCAGTTTCACTCCGGCATACGGCGTTATTTTCAACCCTTCGCGTGGTTCAAAGGTTTTCGCCCCTTCGCTGCGGAACTCCAGGTACTGCTGTTTCACGTTGGTATCGGCTGTTTTACTGACGTCGCCGTAGGCTACGGCACGGCTGCTGTCGAGGTTATGAACATCATAACGCAGGGCGTTATTCCAGCTCATCCCGTTTTCGAACGCCATCTGGTGCTTCAGTCCAAAGAACTGGCTGTAGCCGCCGGTTACGCCGTTGTCCCCTGCCGAGTCAGAACCGTTACCATCCAGACGGGCGATCCCATACTCCAGGCTCAGGCTCTGGCTTTCACTCAGGTCGAGAGTTTTACGCAGCGCCAACATGTCATATTGCGTGTCGTTGCCCAGTTCCGCGCGCAGATCGCCTTTTGCCACCACGTTGAACGCCAGACCGTTGCCCACCTTCGGTGCGGCATCCGCCAGCATACTGAAGCGGTTGCTTAACACCCGTGCTTCACGGAATACGGTGGTCGCCTGACTGCCGCTGATTTGCTTAAGCGCACTGTTAAGCTCCGCCGTGGTGCCTACGTTCAGACTGGTGTATAGCTCGTTATTGGTGTAACCCGCGTCCAGCGCCTGCGCAACATCATTCACCGAGGCATCGGTAGCCACATCGGTATAAGCGTTTTTGTTCATGGTGACGTCAACGTTACCACTGGCATCGGTGCTACCCTGCGCATTCCACACCACAGAGGTGGAGGTGATGGCATCAGCATCCGTCAGGTTACTGCCCTGCACCACGTTATCGAAGGTGACTGTAGTGTCTGCTGTGCCTGCGGCGAAGCCGGTGTTGATTTCCACGCCGCTCATGCTGGCATTGTTTACTTTCAGCTTACCGGCGCTGCCATCAGCGTTGGTTCCCACAACGTAGCCGTTGAGGCTGTTGGTGCCGCTCTCTTCGCCCGTTGTGTTATCAACAAACGATGTCACCGTGGTGTTCGGCACATCCGGCAACGTGTAATCGCCGTAATGGACTTCGGTGGAGTTACCGTTGTTACCGTTAATACCTTCCACGTTCACGCTGTCGCCCTGTTTGATCAGGCCTGACCCGGTTACGCCATCGGCGATCACTACCGTACCGTTGTTGACTACGTGGCCATTCGTCCCCAGCACACTGAACGCATAAGAATCATTGGCATAGATATTAATGGTGCCATTGTTCTCAATAACTGCGTCCGCCGTGGCATTGGCATCCAGTTGCATACCAATCAGGCCGGTATCGGTCGTGCCTTCCGTTCCCAGATTAATAATGCCCTTATTGACCAGTTGCGCGTTATTATTCCCTTCCATCGCCACGGTATTATTGCCGCTGATGTTCATGGTGCCGTCATTCTGCGCGACATAGTTGGTGTGCGTGAATTTCACGGCGCTGGCGTTATCATGATCGAAATTAATCTCGCCTTCACTCATGTTCCAGAAGAACGCGTCCGTAGCTGCGGCGTTACTGGCGCTGACAACGACTGATTTGGCGGTTGAATCCACTTTACCATTGTTAATAAAGCGCCCGTTCCCCCCCCAAATATTGACTGCGCCGTTGTGGGAGGAGTTCGTCAGTGACATATGCCCGGTGTTGTAGAGCGTGCCAGACTGGTTGATGTGAACGGCGTTTTTGTTGTTATCGAGAATAAATTCGCCGTGGTTGTTAAAAACGGCATTGTTATCGATTTCCAGCATCCCGGCATTACTGCCTTCGCTGCTGTTGCCCAGAATCCAGGTGCCGTCGTTATTCACCACTGCATTATTGGTTAATTTAGAACCATGTTTTACAATGCCGTCTTTTTGGTTATTGAAGATGCCGTTCTGCTGGTCGATGCGACTGGTGACGGTGCCGCTGTTGTTAAAGACGCCCGCTTTCTGCACCAGTTTATTAACCGTGCCAGAGTTGTTCACCTGCGAAGTATTTTTGCCAGCATACATTGTTACCTGGCCAGAAACCGTGCCATCGTTATTCAGCGTGCCGCCATCAATATCGATATTGCTCAGTGTGCCCGCGTTATCGACCTCGCCACCTTCGTTCAGTTTTATCAGGTTATTGATAATTCCTGTTGCGGTATTTTCCAGTTCACCGTTCAGCACCGTCACCACTGGGCCAGAAATCGTACCGGAGTTGATGACGCTGCCTGGCGTGGTGTTAGTAATCACCACAGACTGAGCGAAATTCGTTGACTGCCCTTCAGTGCTGAGCGTGTCTCCCCCGGTGTAAACCTGGCTAACTGCCGGATCGGTCGGGTTATACTCACTGGAATTTTCACAAACGCCCAGCGTGCAAATGGTACCGTAATTAATAATGGTGCCTGAACCATCGGTATAAAAAGCCTGGCCGACATCGGTATTAATATTAATCACGCCGGTTTTGTCGTTAATCGCCACGCCACTGCCAATCGCGCCCATCGCAAATAACTGGTTATTTTGCTCTTTTGTGACGTATTCATCCGCCGTCAGATTGATAGTACCCTGGTTTACCGCTGTACCGCCGTTCAGCGCCAGCATACCAAAACCTTCATTGTTGACGTTGATAGTGCCTGTATTCAACCCGGTGGCATCAGCCCAACCAGCATCGGTCGACCCCACCAGCATACCGCCGCCCATCAGATACGGGGAATTCGTCTGCCAATAAGCTTCGCTGGCTATATCGCCATTTTCATCCAGAGTCGGGATAAAACTATCGACGTTAATTTCTCCGGCATTGATAGCCGTGCCTTTTGCTGAAGAAACGCCATAGGTTCCTGCGCCATGCAAATTAATCAGCGCGTTAGCTTCATTAATGACCTGCCCATAATTATCCGCCATTAAGACAAAGGATACCCCACTATACCAGGGAAGGGGATAAATCGCTTCGCCATAACTTCCTTGTGGTGTAGTGACAGAAACTACGCTAATAGTACCACCAGCCGCATTTGTCGCATTTGATCCCTCTCCGCTAGAGTGAATCATCGCAACTTTTGAGTCGCTGGCCTGATTTTCTCCCGGCAACGCCGTTATGGTGCCAAAATTAGTGACAGATGCGCCTCCGCGAGCCTGCATTAATTCCTGCGAAGTAGTCGCATTAATGGTTCCATAGTTATCAATATGCGTTCCGGCATTATCTGCCATAAGAACGGCGTAGGGGAAAAAATATTGGATATTTATAAGATTACCGATAACGTCAATAACGGAATCACTGTTGAGCGTGACCGCTGCGCCACCTGAAGCGGCAACAAGTGTTACCTGACCACGTAACGTACTGGCATCCACATTGGAGTGACCACTGACGCTAACAGCATTCGCGCCAGAAACGTTAACACCCGTCACAATCTGCTCTGCGCTTATTCCAGAAACGTTGATACCGCCCTGAAGGTTAACCGTATTGCCTGTTCCGGTGACGTTGATCCCCCGCATATTGGCTTCTAGCGTGGTCATACCGTCATTGAGTGAGAAATTTATACTGCCGTTCAAATCAACGGTGTTATTTTCACCGCTAATATTCACCCCATCCAGCGCAGTCGGTACAATGGTCATATCAGCCCCCATATCCGATATCAGGTTGATATTCCCTTCCAGGGTGATACTGCTGTTGTTACCCACCATTTCAATACCCGTTGCGCCCTGAAATAATCCGGACTCGTCTTTTTCCTGGATAACGTTAATATCCCCCCGCAACTCGACCTGCTCGCGATCACCCGTAATAACTACACCCGTACCATTTTTTGAGATATCGATTTCACCAACATTGGTAAACTGTACGTCATCGCCGTCTATCATGATGCCGTTCGAATTCTTGTCCACTACAGTGATTTTGCCTGTGTTGCTGATTTTCGCGCGATCGCCACTGACATCAATGCCGTGCGCCGCGCCGCTAACAAACAGGTCGCCGTTTTGAAGAACGCGAGCATCATCACCAGTTACCCTGGTTCCCACCGCGCTCAGCCCATCAACGGACATATCACCGGAAATTTCAAGATTGTTGCCGTTGCCAGATAAATTTACGCCCGTCGCATTTTCGCCCGTAATGCTCAGCTCATACGTTGTCAGCGTGATGCTGTTATCGTTGCCGTTTATTTCCAGACCCGTAGTGGCGTCGTTAACAGACATCTTGCCTGAAAGTGAAACACTGCCTTCGTTACCGGCAACTTTAATCCCTGTACCGCTATTGTTAGTGGTGATATCCCCCACGTTGACAAAGGTTGCATTATCGCCATCGATCAGTACACCGAATGGATTACCTTCGTGCCCCTTATCACCAACAGTAATATCACCAATGTTCATGAACGTGGCGTCACTGCCATCCAGCAATACGCCGATGGATTTATCATCCACCACGGTAATATTGCCTTTGTTACTGACAATGGTGCCATTCCCCGTAACGTCAATACCGTGTGCAGCGCCACTGACGTAAAGATCGCCTTCCTGCCTGATAAGCGCGTCATTACCAACAATTTTGGTCGCCGCCGAGTTTTCACCATCGACGGTCATATTCCCTTTATTATCGATAGCGGCATCGTCACCGTTAATCAGACTACCTGTACCGCCGTTGGTAAATATGGCGTCGCCCTGGGTATTAATCGTCGAGTTGTTGCCGTTAACAATAACGGCTGTACCGCCATCCACTTCGGTTTCGCCATTGTTATTGATGGTGATGTCATCACCAGTCAGGATACCCACCACGGAACCTTCGCCAATCGCAGTGGTTTTCCCGTCATTGTTCAGAACAATATTATCGCCTTCCACGGTCATTACCGTACCGCCATTCAGCGCAGTGTTGCCGCCCAGGTCGGTAATAATGGCGTCACTCACTTTGATATCGTTGCCTGTTGTTCCATCAACCACCACGCCGGCTTCTTTGGTGATGTGGATTTTGCCTTCGTCGTCGTAGCTCCAGATGATTCCGCCCGCTTTGTTAACGCCTTCGAAGACTGCCGTGTTGCTGTCTTCATTTACTTTCCACTGCTTAACGATTGTCTGGCGACCATCTTTTGCCGTCAGGGTATAGCTGCCATCCGCATTCTCGGTGTAGGTAAAGGTAGCGTTACGGATCTGCACCGTTTTTTCAGCTTGATCCCAGGTAACGTTGTTGTTGTATTTGATCGGATCCGGTTTGTCATCCGGCGGTACTGGCGTGTCTCCGCCATCGTCCGGCGGTACTGGCGTGTCTCCGCCATCGTCCGGCGGTACTGGCGTGTCTCCGCCATCGTCCGGCGGTACTGGTGTGTCTCCGCCATCGTCCGGCGGTACTGGTGTGTCTCCGCCATCGTCTGGCGGTACTGGCGTGTCTCCGCCATCATCCGGTGGTACTGGCGTATTACCGCCATCGTCCGGCACCGGAGACGGATCGTCGTGATGATTATTATCATCGTGTAGGGCATAGACCGCGACACCAGTTACTACCGCCGCCAGCCCAGCGGCGGCCCAGGGTAAAACGGCACTGTCTTTAAGATCTCTACATTCTGCAGGTAAATGTTCAAGCTGTTCTTTATTTAATATTTGAATATTTGCCGGACATGATATTTTGCTGGATTTCCGTGTTTCGTCTGCTGACTCGGTTGTAGTGGTATCCGCAGCCCATGTCTGGCTACTTAACGCCATCGCAACACATACCGACAACAATTTTTTCCTTTGCATATATAACTCCTTAAAAAATAGTTCCCGCGTAACAAACTACGCAAAACGTAAAAACAGAAAGCACTAAATGCCTGCAACGAAACATTCATTAAATAATAGTTATGTTATTTGTATGGTGAATATTAAGGCGAAGCAGTTTAAAAACCACATCAGAGCATTTATTAAATTATATTCTGCGAGCAAGTCATTTCAAACAATAATTAAAAACAGGCGAGAAAAAGACATTAATAATCCATTTACATCATGAATAGATTATTGGCTCACATCCACACAAATGATGAATTGTAATTAACAGACGAGATAATAATAGAATATATAAGCAGATCAGTTAATAAGACTTGCCTGGCTAAAAACACAAAGAATCATATAAACATATATAATAAACATGTTATTGTGAAATATAATTTATTTTCGCAACCATATACCATTAATCCCCTGTACATATTCACCCGGCTTCGCACGCGCGACAAGTTTTTGCCCTGCCAGTTTCGCTATCTCATCTGTGGATACATTATTCTGTTTTGCCAGTTGCTGGTAACTACGATTACGAGCTTCATTAATATCTCTTACCAATGCCTGTGTTTCAGCATCCGTTTCCAGCGCCACCAGGTAACCATTAAGCGTTTCACCGACCCGCCCCTGACTTCTGGCTTCATTCAGAGTTAATGCCATCGCACTGCTACTCATCAGGCCAATAATCCACACTATTATGAGTAATGTTCTTTTCATCATGACCTCAAAAAAGATCGCTACGAGTTTTAAGCAGGTCTTCAACATCTTTGTCCGCTTTGATGATGATCTCATGCTCAATTTTAACGTTCATATTAATGGTGATTGGCTCCTTCGGCGCAGCCACCTCTATACGCGGAGTGCAACCAACCAACATAAAAGAGGACGCGAGCGCGGCTATCACTATTTTCATTGTTTTTCCTCACATTCTTTTCCTGACGGGCAGTCATTTTCCGGGATACGGGCATTCTGTTCCAGCCACGCCTGGAGATTATCGCCAAAGCGTAAACTGCGCCATAACGTAAAAATATTCTCTTCGTGACTGTAATTAAGATTCACAGTGCCTGTTTTGCCATCAACCCGACTATTACCGCTAATCGTTGCCTGCATGGTTAACACACCGAGATTATCTAAATTAATTTTTGTCGATGATCGATTAATTTCCATATAGCGCAACCAGTTGATGGCGGTTCCAGCGGTCATATTGTCTTTTGCTACTGCATCCGCAGTGTCTTTATCCAGACGTAAGGTCATGGGACCTGAGTTTGCCAGCCAACCATCTTTTACAATCCATTTTTCATTATTCAGCCATAATGGCAATGCACCGCTAAATGCTCCTGACATGGCGAATTGTTTCGGGTTGACGGCGCTAACCAGTTCACTGGATGAGAGATTATTCAGGCGCAATAGCGCCGGATCGTGCTGCGGCATACGTAATTGTTTCATCAGCACGTTACCGCCTAAAACATCAACACTCACATTGGTCAGCAGCAAGGGTTCGTCTTCGGTCCACGGATAACGCCCTTGAAGATCGGCTGTGATATTTTTTGCTGTCACAAGGTTAACCACTTCAGCAATACGTAATGATACAGGTCGCCGCGTCCCCAGGTGCCACGCACCGTCGCCAAAACGGAACGGTAGTACAAAGTCGACGCCGTTGACCTGGTTATCAGGCATCCAGGCGCTGCCACCTTTTAATACGCCATGCCCCCCCGCACGGAAGCCTTGATCAGGCGCAGCGGAAAAGGCTACCTGAGCATACAGCTCGCCATCGCGTAGGTTCATCTTCCAGTCAGGTGGCACCAGCGGCTGAAATACAGTGAGTGATTGTTTAGGCCACCAGGCGTTACCGCGCAGACGAATACCGTCCCAGCGACCATTTACCCGTACCGGACCAATCTCGCCAGCATGTAAATCGCCTTTGAAGAGGAAATAAGTTGGTTCGCGCCCTTCAACACTAAATTTTAAGGTTGATGGTGGTAACACGCTGCCCCCCGTGAAAAGCGTTTGCCCTGCATCCAGCGAAAGCGCACCACTAAAAGACGGATTCTGCGTGTCGCGTACCCAGACAACAGGTTTCTCAAGAATTAAGCGCGGCTTTTCTACCGTCATCGTGCCATATTGCAACTGGTCGAAACCGGTCGAAAGATCGGTAAGCGTAATCGTGCTGTCATGCCACTCACCTTTTCCTGCGACATCCCAGGTGGCGTTCATCGGGGTAAAACTGCCTTTTCCCCAGTAACGCCACTGCCAGCGTCCTGCATCAGGGAGAAAATCATTCGCCTGACCATCCATATGCAGCACAAAGTCGCCCAGTTCATTTTCATGTGCCTGCAAAATGGCCTGTAAACGCCCGTCAATACCACGTTGGGTGACTTTTACTCCCGCTAAAGGCCAGCGAATTTCATCGATGTCCAGTGAATCGATGACTCTTCCCTTTGAACGTAATAACGCGCCAGGTTCAAAGGCCAGCGTTGGGTCAGCCAGACTTCCGCTTAGCTGCGCCGGTAAGCGAGCATATAAAATAAGATCCGCCTGTTTCGCTTCACCGGTCAGTTGCAGTGGCATCTGACTGTTATCCATGCTTAATTTTCCTGGGCCAAAATTAAGCACCGCATTGCCCTTACCTGCTTGCCCCTGGGTCAGCACACTCAGTCGACCACTAACCAATGCGTTCTCAAGCCCAGCCTGCCAGTTATCGACTTTGACACCCAATCGCCCACTAAGGGGAAAACCTTCATATGGCCAGCTCCAGCGACCATCACTGACAGTCAATTGCTGACGGGTAATTTCCCACGGTAAATCGAGCAACGGATCGCCGGTATCTCGTGCCATCACAATCAATTGCCCGCTATTTTCCTGCCACTCGAGTTCAGCATCCACCAGCGACGGTTCCTGCGGCAAATTCAACGTCGCGGTAGCATGACCACTTACAGGAAGCCCATCCGGCACTAGCGGCAGAGTAAATTCCCCCACCAGTTTTACCGGCGGCTGATTTTCAAACGCGGCAACATCCAGTTCGCTGACTGTAAATTGTTGCCCTTTAAGCAGGCCTTGAAATTTAACTTTTTCGCCCTGATAACGCAGTTGCTGGATATCAGAGGTTAATGCGAGAGAGAGTTTTCCCTGCCATTCCTGCCAGGGAGAAA
>SKEK01001199.1_pt1 | contig 11945 bp, 13 predicted proteins | sample 4826761 | NCBI WGS metagenome assembly SKEK01 (sample SAMN11008811, study PRJNA524170) | human gut metagenome | biome: Human fecal sample; material: Feces; isolation source: fecal sample from pouch patient p32 | host: Homo sapiens | place: Israel: Tel-Aviv | collected 2015-10-13 | reverse complement strand
GAGAAATAACTGGCTGGCTGCCACACCGTGTTGCCGGGCAACAAGGGAGACCGTCATTCCCGGTTCAAAACTCTGCTGAACAATAGCGATCTTTTCCTGTGTAGTACGCCGTCTGCGTTTCTCCGGTTCTAAGACATCAATCATCTGCTCTCCAATGACTAGTCTAAAAACTAGTATTAAGACTATCACTTATTTAAGTGATATTGGTTGTCTGGAGATTCAGGGAGCCAGTCTAAGATAGGCTTGGATATATCTCTAACACTAGTTCTAATTTTGAGATGACTGGAATTTTGCTGGGGCAGGAGCTCCGTAAGCGTAAAATACCTCAGGAAAAAATCGCTATTACTCAGCAGACAATGGAACCCGGCATGATTGTGTCCCATGCAGCTCGTTTACATGGTATTAATCCCTCTGTCTGTTGTTTAAGTGGAAAAAACAATATCGGGAAGGATGCCTCACTGCTGTTGCTGCCTCAGAGCTGGCTGCTGCTATAAAATAAATAAAAGAGTTACAGTGTTTGCTGGGTAAGAAAACAATGGAAGTTGAGATCCTCAAAGAAGCTGTGGAGTATGGTCAGTCGAGAAAATGGATAGTGCATGTCCCTTTGTTGCCAACGGACAAGGAATAACCCCGGTAAGCCGTATTCTGGGCGTGTCGCGTGCGCAACTGGCACGAAAGATGAAAACATCTGGTAATAAGTCGAATACATCGTCACAGGCGTGATGAGGCTGCGGAAATGTTATTACGCACCCTCGATATCATTAGCAATATGCCGACATATGGCTATCGCCGTGTCTGGGCCATACTCAGACGACAGTCCCGTAACGGAGGACTGCTGTTCGTGAATGCAAAGCGCGTTTATCGGATAATGAACGAAAATAACCTGTTGTTATTACATGACAAACCTTCACTGCTGCAGCGGGAACATAAAGGTTGAATATCGGTGAGCGAAAGCGACCATAGATGGTGTTCCGATGGCTTCGAGTTCGGTTGTTATGATGGAGAAAAACTACGGGTCACGTTCGCCTTGGACTGTTGCGATCGTGAAGCCATAGACTGGGCAGCGGGCACGCGAGGTTATGATAAGGCTACAGTGCAGGATGTCATGTTAGGAGCTATAGAAAAACGCTTTGGCTATAAAGAGCCGTAAAGAGCCATCCAGTGGCTGACCGATAACGGTCTGTTCTTACGGCTCATGAAACACGGCAGTTCGCCAGAGAGTTGAATCTGGAACCCTGCACAATAGCAGTCAGTAGCTCCAAAGTAACGGTATGGCATAAAGGTTCGTGAAAACGATGAAGGAAGATTACATCGCGTCATGCCTAAAACGAATGTAAGAACGGCATTGTATAACCTTGCAGTGGCGATCGAGCACCATCCGCATAGTGTGCTGGGTTATCTCTCTCCGAGGAAATATCGGCGTTAGCGAGTAACGTTAACTTAAGATACAACGGTTGCCTGGATATAGTGGGTCAAGGATATAACATATATGATGATAACATTTTATAAATGAGGTAATGCTAATGTTTTCAAGAAATCACCCTCATCGTCAGCCGTTCAATGCCAGAAACTCAAGGTTTTCTGAAAGAGCTATTGATCAAACACTTTCATATAAACCGTTTGGTGATAACCATTCTCCGGTATTATGGAACTCGATATATGGTAGTCTCGATAACTGGCCAGAAACAGCACATATGATGGCACTTCTCGGCATTCACCCAGACACATGGCTTGTGCGTATCACTTTACCCGATTATGTGGACCTTGAAAATATGCGGATCTCAGGGCATTCTCATACAGTGGCAAAAATTGAGGACCCTTATGATCTGAAACCCCATCCTTTGGTATCCGGGTTAAAGCTTCCCAGAACAAAACCCTCCCAAGATTTAGGACTTGAATGTCTTAATGTCATGTATACGAACAGTCGTATATCCCTGCATCGGGCGAAAATGAGTGTGCTGGGATATAGAAAAAGTCATCGCGATATTGTAATTTGTTTCCAGATGAAAGATATTCTGTCTGCTGGGGGTAAAATATACAGGGATGCATCATCGTCTCTCGAAAATGTTTTGATTTTGGGGCTTCCTGCAGGCGCATCTATACCTTTCAGAATAATATAATAAAAAGCAATAACAAATTTTATCATGCGATGAATGCCAATACAGAGAAATAATATGAAAACACGGAAGGAATGGCTTTATCAATTAAGGATGTCGACCCCAAGAGATACTCTTGAAAAAGTTATTGGGATTAACAGTTTATCTAAAGCAGTGGCGTTTTTTTCTGCGGCAGATCATCATTGAGCAGAACAGGTCATGGATGAACTCTATGATAAAGTTTCTTCTGGTGTTTGGAAGTATGTTTACTAAATGAGAAACGTTATATGTGAAATAAATATTAATAAGGCATTTTGGGGCATAAAGAGACTGTAATGTCATGAAAAAATGACTTATATAAAGCTCATATTTCACTCTCTTTCACCTTTGGCAATATACAAACAGATTCATAAAGGATAGTAGGGTTAATTATTGATGTTTATGGCAGACCGTATAAAAGTGGTCAGGGAGGACTGGAAGTTATAGCCCTGGTATGCTACTTCGCGTACAGCCCGGACCGGAAAGGCATCCATCCACAGAATCACCTGGCCGGTAACAGCGATGTGCTTCAGGTCGGTGATTCCGGGCTTTATACGAATCCGGCAGAATAACAGAAGTCGAGTGTATGGCCCATGCCCGGAGAAAAATCCACGATGTGCATGCAAGAGCACCGACCGACATCACCACGGAAGCACTGCAGCGTATCGGTCAACCAGCACCGTTTTCACACTGCCATCGAAGTAGCGGAAGACGCGAACCAGTGATTCGTAGGTGTGCTCAGCATCCTGTTTTGGTGCGGCGAAGACATGGAAGCGGCGGGAGAACCCCTGCGTATTAACCGCAAAGTTAACTTTGCACCGTTGCCCGGCAACCTCCACCTCAACTTCGCCCCAGTCGTGCTGGAGCTGGTATCCTGGCTGAGTTTCGAAGCAAACCGTTCTTTTTGACGGACGCATTTTACGTTTGGGCTGGATGTAGTAACGCAGAATGGAACGTCCGTATAACCCATTGCCTTAATCTCCGCGAAGATAACCTCGCTATTCCAGACATTCTCTGCCAGGCGCATGTCGATGTAATCCATAAACGGTTTCAGCTTAACCATTTTGTGGCGGGTCTTTCTGGCTGGCGGTTCAGGGTATTTGAGGTAGCGTCTGACCGTCCGTTCAGAGCAACCAATCTGAGCCGCAATATCGACAATGTACGCGCCCTGCTGGCGCATTTGCTTTATCATGTAAAAGTCCTCTCTGCTCAGCATGTTGATGTCCTTTCTGGTGTGAGAACCTTAAGGAAACAACATGTTGGGTGGAGCGGACAATCCAAATGGTGAATTACCGTCTTATATCACTGGCGCTGACACCTGTAGTTTGTATACACAATCCCTGGCATTGAAACACACATATGAAGTGTACTTCGGATATGACCGTACGCTCAGGAAGTACGGCAGATTCCGTCAAAAATTACCTGTAAAGACAGACATTAGAAAAAACAGTGCTCGCCGCAGACCGGTGACCGGGCGAAGCCCGCGAACCGGCGAGGAAGCGCAATATATCTGTAGTTACAGTGAGCAGGTACGCCCTGAAGCCTTCATAATCGGTAGTGTATGTTGTTTTTCTGGAATGATTTATCCACATATCCGGAGGCCCGATCCAGTAAACAGATCCATGAATGATCAACAAAGGATCCATTAAAGATCCCCATATCGCTGCAAACCTTGTCACTCATGGGCCGGGACCACGTTCACATAAGCTGTGGCATGTTATGGATAAACTGTAACAGGTTCATGATAAGCTGTATTCAGTAATGCATATACTGAAGTAAGTTAATGACATAAACTATGGTCAGTATGCCAGACTCAGTTGTTAAATACAGACTGCAGGTTTTTCTTCAGTCAGTTGACGGGGTTCTGACACACGATTTTCTGTTTATTCTTTTACTGTCCACAGGCTGGAGGCTTTCTGGAAAACGAAAATTCAGACATCAAAAAACTGTTCGGCGAGGTGGATAAGTCGTCCGGTGAACTGGTGACACTGACACCAAACAATAACAACACCGTACAACCTGTGGCGCTGATGCGTCTGGGCGTCTTTGTACCTACCCTTAAGTCACTGAAGAACAGTAAAAAAAATACACTGTCACGCACCGATGCCACGGAAGAACTGACGCGTCTTTCTCTGGCCCGTGCAGAAGGATTCGATAAGGTTGAGATCACCGGCCCCCGGCTGGATATGGATAACGATTTCAAGACCTGGGTGGGGATCATTCATTCCTTTGCCCGCCATAACGTGATTGGTGACAAAGTTGAACTGCCTTTTGTTGAGTTTGCAAAACTGTGTGGTATACCTTCAAGCCAGTCATCCCGCAGGCTGCGTGAGCGCATCAGCCCTTCCCTGAAGCGCATTGCCGGTACCGTGATCTCGTTTTCCCGTACCGATGAGAAGCACACCCGGGAATACATCACCCATCTGGTACAGTCAGCCTACTACGATACTGAACGGGATATTGTTCAGTTACAGGCTGATCCCCGCCTTTTTGAACTGTACCAGTTTGACAGAAAAGTCCTTCTTCAGCTTAAGGCGATTAATGCCCTGAAGCGACGGGAGTCCGCCCAGGCACTTTACACCTTTATAGAGAGCCTGCCCCGGGATCCGGCACCGATATCGCTGGCGCGGCTGCGTGCACGCCTCAATCTGAAGTCTCCTGTATTTTCCCAGAACCAGACGGTCAGACGGGCAATGGAGCAGTTGCGCGAGATTGGATATCTTGATTACACGGAGATCCAGCGGGGGCGGACAAAATTCTTCTGTATTCACTACCGGCGTCCCCGGTTAAAAGCGCCGAATGATGAGAGTAAGGAAAATCCGTTGCAACCTTCACCTGCGGAAAAAGTCAGTCCGGAGATGGCGGAGAAGCTTGCCCTGCTTGAGAAACTGGGCATCACGCTGGATGACCTGGAAAAACTCTTCAAATCCCGCTGAACATAAACTGTAGTCAGTGAAGAGCGCTCCTTTACTGACTACAGCTTATATTAACCGGTGCAGTGAGTGGTCTGCTCACTGCAGTTTATATTCTGTTTCCTGCAGTGCTGTCTGTAGCTGAGCTGCCATCTGCCTGTCCCTTACGTAAGTGATCCCGTAACCTGCTGCTGAGGCATTGCTCCCTTCATAAAACATGACTTACTCACTACAGCTTATATACATGCTCCAGCTTATGTTATGTCTGTTCTGCTGACCACAGCTTATATAAGGAAGCGCGTATGCCGTCACCTCAGGGGAGGCAGTGTACGCAGGATCTCCGCAGCATCCCGCCCGTCACCTGTGAAAGGCACTGCCAGCGTGGCAGCCATATCCAGTGCAAACACTCTGGTATAAACCTCCATCGAACGTGGATCCCTGTGACCAGCCAGTGCCTGGATGACTTTCCGGGGCTGGCGGTGATAGAGCATGTGCATGATATAGCTGTGCCGGAAGGTGTGTGGTGTGACCGGAATCGAAAAGTGTACCCCGTCAGCTTCGGCCCGTCTGACAGCCTGCTTCAGCCAGTTGCGCATGGTTTCGTCGGTCACGGCCCATAATGGTTCACGACGACGGGGCCGGGTGGTGATCATCCAGCTTTCCATCTGCCTGACATAGCTTATATCCGTCAGCGGAACCAGGCGGACTTCATCTTTTGGCGGGCGTCCGCGTCGCGCACGCACTTTTTCGGACAGGATCCGCACAAACGGTCTTACTCCATCCAGGTCAAATGATTCCGGTGTCAGCATCCGGGCTTCGCCAATACGCATTCCGGTATTCCAGAGGGTGGCGAACAGCATATGGTGACGCTGATCCGGCATATAGAAAAGAAGGGCACTCACTTCCGGGGCCAGCAGGTAGGCCGGTGTGGCCCCTGTGGAAGTGGCCATTCTTCTCAGGGAGAGCGCTGTTGCAAAATCCACCCCCGGCGCAATGGGTAACAGGGAGACGCGTTCTGGTGAATTCTGCAGGGGAATGACATTGTTCATGAGTTATTTTTCACGTAGCACACGCACTGTTTATGGATACAGGTATTCTGACCTGAACGCCCGGATCCTTCCACGACAATAAATCGCAGCGCGCGGATCCTTTTGTTTGCTTATCACGCATTATTGCGGGTAAAACCAAATACGTAAAGGTACGTTTTGCAGCAGGGATCCCGTCTTAAGCCAGTCGTGGCGCGGGCTGAGGGCTGGTTTGCCGTTTTTGGGAGAATTGGGGTAATGCCAGGACAGGCAGAAACGGAAAAAAAATCCTGCAGACGCCCTTAAAAGACAACTGAAAATTTCTGACTCCATATTCCTCTGGTTTCAGACTGCTTAATCACATCATCAACCTGATACATAATAAACAGATTCTGTTCACAGAATGAACAATTAAGTAAATGGTTAGATTATGCGAAAAAGTTACAGATATTTCTCACCATCGTTATTGAATAATATGTCTTCACACAAACAATATTAATATTTTGAGTGTAAGCCCTGACTCAAAGAAAGAAATATCTGTTTTCGGAATCAAAAATATATAGTTATCAAAATACATTAATTTCAAATTTGAAATTAATGTAAAACGATTTAGTAAATGTTATGATATTATAAATCTACTCCTCCATGTTTAGAGGAGTATTTGCAGACTGGACGCTCTTATATAGTTACTTACCTTTATACATATTCTAACATAAGCATTTACCAACCTTACAGGGAACAGACCATAGTAGTTTATATTTCCATTCAGGTCTGAATGCACCGATAGAATATATCATCTTTTTATTATTATCCTGACAATACCTTCGTGCTTTATCTATATTCAGCCACATAAGGACACTTCCCGGACTTAGTTTCATACAATTCTCATCATTCAGAACTGCACCATTTGGAACGTCATAATAAACATTACATGAGCTTTCAGATTTCAGTACTATATCAATAGCACACGGTTTATTATCCCAGAATAGCACATGGCCAAACATAAGTTCTCGTAAGTGAGAAATAAACATTAACAGATTATCATATTCGTAGCAAGGTAGGGTACCTCCAAATCGGGAATGAAAAAGTGATATATAAGAGCTGGATATTTCTTTATCGGATAACTGGCTTATACACTTAATCTCTCCGCCATTCCTGATAAATCTCTGGATTTCATTTCGGCGAGTTTTTTCAAATTTAGGTGAAAAAGATTCCTTTATAATACAATTTTGTTTTTTTCTGGCTATTTTCCATGTTGCATTGATAATATTTTGTTTATTTATAATTGATAATTTATTAGTTTTATCCGGAAAAAAACATCTTGCATGTGGGGCAAAAGGAATTAATACCTCATCAGATGAAAGAGGATAAGACCTTCTTGCCATTATCCCAATTTGTTTTCCATTGCACAGAAAATATGAGCCTTTGATATCACCATCTTTTTCATAGTGAAAAAAATCAAACTTCCAGTCATGATGTATCATAAAGTATGAAACAACATCCGGATGCATGTTTACACTACCACCGTATTTTTCAAAAGTTTTTTTGTACGTTTCGAATGTAGATGGTTTCCAGGCCGTAATAATGCGCTTTATATTTTTAATTGACAAAGTCATATCCTCGGCGTTTTTATATATTATGAGTGCAACACCAACAATAATTCTGATTATGATAAATATTATTTAAAATCAACTTCCATTTGTTGTTGAATTGAAAGGTGTTTTGTCGTTTCTATACAGTATTTAATATAATCAGTAAACTTTGGCGGTTTAGGCATTCCGATACTCAGTAGCTTGTCGTTACTGAAACAAACATTGAGCATACTGAACGCTCCATATAAACGAATGGCTTTTAACATAAGGCGTTCGTTACAGGGACCAAAAATATTTTTAAAATCATGACGGCTCATTGCCAGTATGTCATAACTGACTTTAGTATATCTGTCTCCAACAGGATCACAGTTCAAAGCACGGGCTACAGCTTCGTCAATAGCAGAGAACGTCACACTACTTTCTTTACCTGCTGATATATGAACAATCTCACCATTAATTAACGAACTTTCAAGCAACATTAGCAATGCATCAGCACAATAATCTACAGGGATAACATCTATTTTATCATCCAGAGAGCACATAAATTTTTGCAACATTAACCCCATTCTGAATACCCAGAAAATACTGGTTGAAGGTAAGCACCCTAAACGACTGTGGCCAACAATAATTGATGGTCGGGCAACCAACAAAGGTAAATCAGGACACTGCTTACGCATCAGATATTCTATTGTTGCTTTTGAATGCGTATACTCCACTAAATGTTCACCTGTTTCTGATGAAGCAGACTCTTCCTTAACTAGCGACCCCGTATGAGGTGTACAAGACATAGCAGTACCAACATGAAGGAAGCGTTTCAGTCCTGCCACTTTTGCCATTCTTCTTGCAAAAGCAAGTGTACCTGTAACATTCACATTCCATATAAAAGGATTATTACCAAAAGAAGCTATAGCCGCACAGTTTATAACATGAGTGACTTCATCAAGACGAGGATCCATGAGAAAGGCTTCCGGATTATTTAGATCCCCAGGCAAGATGTTATCATTAGTTAATGCATGCAACCTTTCCTCACAAACATTAAATTTACGCATATTTTCTTTAATTCTTTCCAGTCCCGCTTGTGGAGTAGGTGCTCGTACTAAAAGTAGCAAATTTATATTATTACAGTTATCCAGCAGCTTATCCAGGACCGCGCCACCAAGAAATCCTGTTGCACCTGTAAGTAATAACAATTTCATATCTAACCTCTTTTGTTTTCATGTAATCATTATAAAAATAAATTATCTTACATAAACTATGATTAAACAAAATCAAGAGAGATTAAATGTAAAAACAATGTTTATTTTTATACGACAGGATCCTTCAGGTTATTGCGAGTGTTTTTATTGGATGGTCTTCTTATTATTGACGAGTAATAGAATTATAATAAAATTCATATTATTAACATCGCTTATCAATTATTTTTATGTCGATAACACTGTGTCGTTATGCATGAAGAGTGGCAGAGCAGCATCTTTAAAAATACAAGAGTTAACAGAAACACTTTTATCGTTGAGCACATATACCCTCCACATATTATAAAAAATCAAAAGACCACCATCAGAAGTGCTGGCCTTTTGTTTATCATATTTAAAGTGTCATGAAAAAGTTAAAAACAGGCATGCTTCAGGTTAAAAATAATACTTCAGACCAGCTGTGGTCATAAAGTTATAGCTTTCAATGCCTGCACCATTTTTGGTGTGATCAGATATATTCAAATTTCTGGAGTACAGAGAAGTATCACCTTTCTTATTAGTAATACGGTTCCATGTTCCTTCGACATAAACTTTAGCTGCAGGTGTAATATAATAACCAGCATGTAGTGAGACAGAGTAATAGTTCTGATTATTTACATCGCTACGATAGGTGATCCTTTTCTCAGGGTTGTAATGCTCATCATTATCCGATGCCTTCACCCATCCGCTATATTTGAAACTCCCCCCGAACTCAAAGCTATCATACCGATAATTACCGGTTAACCCTATATAGGGCATTTTAAAGTGTTGTTTGTAGCCTATAGCTCTTTCACCATCTGGAAATGATCCCGTTTCATCCCGGAAGCCTCCCTCACTACTATAGATATAAGAGCCTCCTTTTGCTGTAAAGCTATAACGATTTTCCTGGTAACCAGCCATAAGACCTAACTGATAGTCTGGTTGATTCAGGAGCCATCCCTTAATATTCAGGTCGAATTCATTAGCAAAATTTAGACGGGTATTCGGATGTTTACTCTCATCAGTCCAGGTTCCGGGATTGCTCGTATCCAGCCAGTCCCTGTCCACCATATTGCCTCCACGACCAGCTAATGTTGTCCACCCTGAGGCACCGACAGATACTCTGGGTAACAGATCCCAGTTAAATGCCCCCTTGACAATTGGCGCATTACTGTATTTCCAGTCCAGCTGGCTGGCTTTGCGCCCTTTTTCTTCAGGCAGATAAACCCGTTCTTTGGCCTTGCCACTTAAAGTGCCAAAATCAATCTCCGTACTGATTTTCTCCGGTGTAAAAGAAAGCCCAGTATCAGAAGCCAGTGCAGCAAACGCTACAGGAGCTGAGAGTGCAGTAGCAAGAATCTTTAAGTACATAGACAAGTTAACTCCATTCCACTCGTTTGTTTTTGATAAATATTTTTTTATTTGCTCGTAGTAGTCAACTGAAAAATGCTGTTTTGTTTAACGTTTGTTTACAATATGGCCGCATGTCGCTTTATTTATTCCCTTTTATGTCAGAATATCAGGGGAGTCAGTCAAACCCGGTATGATTACTGCCCCGGTCATCTATGTTCCAGGAAATATCAGGGCATACAGGGTGCTGGTAACTGCGAATAAGGCCCTGGTCGGACACTTTATGCCGGGAACGTCTGTAACATGGAAACCGGTACCTTCTTCCTGGGTTTATTTTGTTAACTCTTATCTAAAGGGAGACAAAATGGCCAAATCCTGCGATTATGAAGCAATCAGGGTCTTTATTAGCGTTAATGTCGGCAAATATACCAATAACGCCATTACAGTTAATTATTCAGATAGCGTTTGTGCGACAAGGCATTACCATTCGACGAAAATAAACTCAGGTGGTTGATATCAGAAATCAACCGTGGCTCCACCTACAAAAAAAGTTGCTGGTTTATAAATCCCTCCTTTCTGATTAATAAGAAAACTAATAACATATGAGTGTAATTACTTGTTCAGATAAGTTAATTATCTTCGTGATTGATATTTATTTGGTTTCAGTAAAAATGATGTTTTTATTATAAAGTTTATAAATACCAAGTCGGTGGTGTTTATTAGTGTAATGGAGGGGAGTGCGTAAATCGTTACATGTAACACTTCCTTCCAATAATACTTTATAAATCAATAAATGTATGATTACTTATTTCCTGAAATATCACATATATTGCTATATTTCTTAACGAGATATTCTTATTTTATTGATAATTGCATCTCTTTTATTTAATGTAAAGCTTTCTTATTAATCTTCTAATGTATTGCAAAATGGTAGATGCTGAGTAATCAACAGACTTGTATGTAAAGTCAAGATTAACGTGGCTAAAGCACGCATCAATTTTCTGATAAAAGGATGTGGTTGTTTTTTTCGATAAAAAAAATTCTTGTCTAACCGCTGGTGAAATAAGATTATTATTACCCCGGATTAATACTGAGCCTAACAATAGAATACAAAAAAAACAAAATGCTTTAAATAAGGGGAGCACTATAAGTTATCCTCTTTACTTTATGCTTACCAACTCATTTTGTTACTTTATAACATAACTCATCTTGCGTTGTAAACAGACTCGTTTTAGTTCCATGCACCTTTTGAGATCGTGACCAAATAATGGCGTTAGTGATGTTCTTCCAGTGTCATATGGTTAAGTGGTTGATATGGCGTTCACTGTTATATTCTGACAACCAGTTTGCCGCCAGTTCCCGCTTTTCATCCAGCGTTCTGAACAGACAAAAACCGAGTATTTTTGTTCGGTATGTCCGGTTAAAACTCTCGATAAAAGCGTTCTGCGCCAACTTACCTGATTGGGTAATCTCCAGTTTTACTACATGTTTTTCTGCGCATTCCGTCCGTGTTGGATCAAAAAATTCCTGGCCATAATCCATGCGAATCATAGCTGGATAGACATGGTTTTCCGCAATCCTACAGAGTACCGCTGGATTTGCCCCTATATTTCCAGACATCTGTTATCACTTAACCCATTACAAGCCCGCTGCCGCAGATATTCCCGTGGCGAGCGATAACCCAGCGCACTATGCGGATGCCATTCGTTATAATGCTCGA
>SKEK01001192.1_pt1 | contig 12007 bp, 10 predicted proteins | sample 4826761 | NCBI WGS metagenome assembly SKEK01 (sample SAMN11008811, study PRJNA524170) | human gut metagenome | biome: Human fecal sample; material: Feces; isolation source: fecal sample from pouch patient p32 | host: Homo sapiens | place: Israel: Tel-Aviv | collected 2015-10-13 | reverse complement strand
CATTGAATTTTATCACATCTATTATTTCATTTATCATTTTTTCTTGTAAAAGCCCTATAAAATCTAGATTTTGCGAATGTTTATCATTTTGCATTTTTAACTACTAGAAAATCAACTTTTATCTATATTTCATTCTATATTTATATAATGGTACTCAAATTTTCAAATTCATGTAAGTTTTATCCTTATAGATTACATTTTCTTATAGTAGTGTATAAATTTAAAAAGTGTTATAATTTATTTTATATAAGTATAGTTTGAAAGGAGCCTTTTTCAATGAAACTAAATAAATTATCTTTGTCTTTAGCAATTACATTGGCCCTTGGTTCTACATTCAGCATGGCTCACGCTGAAACAACTGCGACTCATATAAAATCTGAAGTATCTAATGTGGCTACTAGAGCTGAGGTATCTGCTAAAGCGGATGAACACCGTGTTGATACATCTGTTAAAAACGATGCTAAACGTATTGATACCTCCGTCAAAAATGATGCTAAACACGGTAGCACAGTTGTAAAACGTGATGCAAAACATGCTGATGCATCCGCTAAAAACGCTGCTAAACGCGCTGATACATCCGTAAAAAACGATGCTAAACGCGTTGATACTTCTGTAAAAAATGACGTTAAACGCATTGATACTTCCGTAAAAAATGATGTAAAAGAAGATGCTGCAAAGGTAGAAGGTAAAAAAGTTGTAAAAACTAAAGAAAACTTACCTACTGGTGTATACCCTGACACAAAAGATAACTGGGCTCGCGATGCTATCCAAGCAATGACACAAGCTGGTTACCTTTCTGGTTATGCTGATAATACATTCAAACCTAGTGCACAAATTACTCGTGAACAAGCAGCTGCTATTTATGGCAAAGTATTACAACACAACTTAAACGAACAAGAATTAGCTGATATTGCAACAAAAGAATCCTCTACCTCCTACTCTGACGTGGAAGCAGATCGTTGGTCTAGCTCTGCTATCAAATTAGTTAGTGCTGCAGGCGTAATGGAAGGCACATCTAAAACAGCTTTCACACCTAGCAAAACTATGGACCGCGAACAATTCGTTGCATCTGCTGCTAGTCTAGCTAAAAAATTGAATCTTTCTACACCTGTAAAAGCAGAAAAAGTAACATTCAAGGACGAAGCTAGTATCTCCTCTGCCTACTTGGCAGATATCCAATACATGGCACAACGAGGCATCGTAGCATCTGGGGCAACAGAAAACTTTAACCCTAAACAACCTGTAACAAGAGCACAAGCGGCAACAATCTTGAACCGCATGCTTAATGGTGCTGGCCTTGCAACACCAAAACACACTACTACTGAAGCTAAAGCTGAAACAGCTGTAAAAGAAGATGCCAAAAAAGCTGATACAGCATTAGAGAAAGATACATCTAAAGTAAGTAAAGACGCTAAAAAAGATGTAGCTAAAGCTGATAAAGCTGTAAAATCTGATGCAAAAAAAGTTGAAAAAGACCTAAAAGGCAATAAAGATGCTGCAGTAGCTGAAAAAGCTGAACCTACTCGCACCATTCGCCCTGTTCGTCGCAGCACACTAAAAGCACTTGATCAAAAACAACAAGCTGCATTAGAAGACAAAGTATTTTCTGAATTAAATAAAACTTATAAAACAGAAGATGCATTCCAAAATTATGGCGTAATGTACTGGCGTGACAATCAATTACACGTAGCTTTAAAAACAGACAGCGATATTTCCACAGTAAAAGCTAACCTTGCAAACCGTGGTGATTCTACTATAAATAACTATGTTGTAGTTGAATCCTCCCAATACAGCCAAGCTGAATACGATGCAATCGATACAAACTTCCGCAACTACTACAACAAAAATGAAAAAGCAGGTACAATTCTAGCTACATTCCCTGATGTAGAAAATAACCAACTTTACGCAGTTGTATCTACAGCATCTAAAGAAACACAACAAGGAATCTCTAAATTATTCGGTTCCAAAGTAAAAATGACAGTAAAACGCTAATCGGCGTTACACTTAACCAGCCAAGGCAGCGTATACTCGACAGTACTACGCTGCTTTGTTGTATATCACTATGCATGCCAACTAATTGACTATGATGCGACGGATATAACTTTTTATGCTGGTGAAAGTTTATATTCTACGGCTATCAAGCGCTAGCCTTTACCATGATTAGGAAGGATTTTTATGTACAAGAATACCCCTCACGCATTACGTGCCCTCGTACTCGGCACATTATTGACTACAACAGGCCTTGGTTTTGCTTCTGCAAACACAACCACTACAACTCATACTCCTGCAACCACTGTTGAAGCCACTAAAATGGAAACAACTAAAGCACCAATGGCTAAAACAGATGCTACGAAGATGGAGACTACTAAAACAGAAGCTGCTAACGTTAAATCTACTAATACCGCATCACCTGCAATTGTAAACACCTCTATCGGTACACCTCAAGATATTCAAAAAATCCGCGCCCACATCTTTACAGATGTGCCTAGTGATTTTTGGGCAGCTAACTCGATTAGCACTGTAACAAAAGCAAACCTAATGAAGGGGTATTCCGATGGTACATTCCGACCTAACCAACCTATGACACGTGAAGAAGTAGCAGCGCTCTTCAACAATATTACGGATGATGGTACGGCCGCCTTTTTATCAAGTAAATTTAAAGATATTACATCTGACCGTTGGTCTGCTCTTGCTATTGAATCTGTAGCTCGCAAGAATATCATCAGCGGCTATGGTGATGACACTTATAAACCTGAGAAATATATGTCCCGCCAAGAGTTTGCGGTAGTAGCAGATAACTATATCCATTACTTAGGATATACCACTGAAGACCCAACAGTTCTTGATAATATAGCCTATGGAGACCAAAAATTTGTAGCTCCTTGGGCACAAGATGCCGTTCGCGAGCTTGCCTATCTTGGGTTCACAAACTACGCTCCAGGTACATTGTTTAACCCTGAAAAATATGTAACTCGTGCAGAAGCAGCGGAAATTGCGTACCGCATGACACAAACAGAACAAGCACTTGCCTTCCACAATACATTGTTCAAGCAACAAGTAGAAAACAAAACAGCTAATATCATCGACAAAGCATTAGGCTATGGCAATGATTTCACCAAATTCCGTCAAGACGGAGCTCTATTCTGGGAGGCAGGCCAATTACATGCATCTTTAACGGATCAAAAGAAAACTGACCTTGTTTCCAAAGCGATTACAGAGGCTCATGATCCACAGCTAGATAGAACTGTAGTCGTATCAAAAGGTAAATTAAATCAGGCCCAACTAGAGGAGTATCAATCCGATGCCATCGCCCTTTACCAACAAAAAGAACCTCAAGGAAAGATTCTTTCCATCTCCCCAAATACTGATACAAGTGCCCTTCTCATTACCGTTGATTCTATTCAAAAATCGACATTGAAAGCATTTAAAAAGAAATTCCATGATAATGTATTCTTACAGTTACCACCAGAACCACTTACAAAGTCAGACGGAAACATTCAATTCCCATTACCACCACGCGTAAACTATTATAACGACAAACAATAACATAGACAAAAAAGAACCGCCCCCTTAGGAGCGGTTCTTTTCACAATTAAACAGCTGTTACTATACACACATAATCGAATTTACACAGTTCGATTATTTTTTTGTTACATCATTTTCGCGGTCACGCAAGATACCAACTGGTACATATACCGTACCTGCGCTATGGATTGCATCCACATCTTGTTGCAAGATCATTACAACGGAATAATCATCTGTTGTGTAGAATTCAGTAGGCATTTTATCGATATTTACATCGCCACCTAATTTATCTTTCACATCTTGATTATTATTAATCGCATTCACCAGTTCTTTTTTATTAAGACCACCAAGATCGTACAAGGACAATTGTCGCCCTGTTGTAGTGTTAAATGTGAAGCCTTTTACATAGTTTACACCATTGGCATCATGATCACGCATAGTATATGTGTGAATCAATACGCTGAAAATACCGTTTTTATCTGTTTTAACATCATAGTACATAACTACATTTGTTTTATCAGATTCTTTAGCATTTAACTTTTCTACATCATTTTGTATTTTAGAAACATACTTTTTGATGGTCGTATTGATTGCTTTTTCTACCGCAGGGCTAACAGATTTAACCTCTGGGAATACTAAATCCAAATGATCTGTAGTAGATTCCACAGGTGATACAGCAACCTCTTTACGATCCATATAACGGTCCGCATTTGGAGCTACCACTTCCACTGCATTACGATCTACTTTAGACGCTTTAGAGCGCAACGCACGATTTTGCTCAGGTGTAGCAGTACTAGAAATACGATATGTTAAATCATTACGGTTAACACGTTTCGCATTTGTTTGATTTGCTTGTACATTTACAGTATCTTGCGTTACAGGTATTACTTCGCTTGCTGCGAAGGAGGCTACTGGCAATGCAGCAGCCATAATGATGAGTACAGACTGTTTTAATTTCATTGTTTAACCTCTTATTGTTCTTGCTCAGCTTTCATAGCAAGAGCTTCTTCTTTATTGAACTTGTGTGTAACAACACGGCGAACAAGATAGAGACCAGCGAATATGAATGCAAGCAATCCTAACCATTGTGCTGTGCTTTCAAATTCAGGCCCTACTAATTCAAGTGGAGCTTCCCCACCACCAGTTGTAACAGACAATACAATAATAACAGCTATGATTACACCAATCAAGCTTTCACCAACGATCAGACCAGAAGCAAAGAGAACACCACGGCGGTTGGATTGCTCTACATCGTAGTCAGCAAGCTCACCGGCACGCATTTTAGCACGAGCTACAAGATAACGACCTACGAAGTAGCTGATGAAAGAACCAATAATAAGCGGTACTTCTAAAGTAGGTGGTAAATAAATACCCATACCAACAGCCAATGGAGGCAATGTTAAGGTTGCAGTTGTGCTCTTGAGAATCAAGTTGACGATAATCGCCACAACACCAACGCCAACACCGATTAAGATATAGTCCCAATCCATGCTAGAGTTGAAGATACCTTGTGCAATGGTAGTCATCAAAGTCGCTTGAGGAGCAGATAATGCAGCACTTGGATCCATTTCAGCACGTGGTAACGCACCTGTGAAACCGTATGCTTGGTAAAGCAAGTTAAGAACTGGAGCAATTGCAATGGCACCGGCTACAGAACCAAGTAACAAGGCAATTTGTTGACGCCAAGGTGTAGCACCAACGAGTTGTCCAGTTTTCAAATCTTGTAAATTATCATTAGAAATAGATGCAATCGCAATAACTACGGATGTCATAAAGATAGCCATAGCAGTAGCGAACTGAACACCTTCTTGTGTAGCAAATAAATTATTTTCCGCTGCGATAAAGTATACAACTAAGGAAGAAATAATAGTCGCTAAAATACCGATACCAGAAATTGGAGAAGCAGATGTACCGATAAGGCCCGCCATATAACCACACGCTGCAGCTACGAAGAAGCCAATTAATAAAGCTACTACGATACCTACTACAACGAGTGTCCACATTAAACCTGCACTAATAGGTACGACAGATACGAAATCCCAGAATGTAAATACTAAACCAATAAGAATAAGTATGAATACACCTAAAACGGATTTTGTACTCATATCTGTATCCATACGATGCAATTCACGTTCTGCGGAACTGCTATTCATGGATTTAACAGAAATTTTCATACCTTCGATGATAGGTTTGATTAAGGTAATCAAAGTCCAAATCGCAGCAATACCGATAGCACCAGCACCGATAAAACGAACTTTAGATTTCCAAACAGCCATTGCAAACTTGGCAGTAGCACCGCCATCTGGAGCAAACATATTAGTGAAGTAAGGCACGAAGCCAGCCCACGCGATGAGTACACCAACGAGGATAGCGATACCAGAGGCGATACCGATAAGGTAACCAGCACCTAACAACGCTGTAGAGAAGCCCAAAGGAATTTGAGTAATACCTTTGCTACCTACAGGAATCCAGAAGCTCATGCTATCGCCAAGTACTTTGAAACCATTTGCACAAAGGCTAATAAGGCCAGCTATAAAGCCACCGGACACAATGTCTGTCATACCGGAGCTAGATTGAGGGCCTTGTTCACCATTGTGAGAGCCAACCTTTAAAATTTCTGCTGCTGCACGGCCTTCAGGATATGGTAGATCACTATTCACTACCATGGCACGACGCAATGGGATGGTGAATAATACACCTAGAGAACCACCACAGGCACAGAGCAAAAATGTTTGCCAGAATGGAAAGCCATTCCAATACCCAAGCATGAGTAAACCTGGCAAGATAAAGATAATAGCGGACAATGTACCAGCGGCAGAAGCCTGCGTTTGTACCATGTTATTTTCAAGAACGTTAGAATCCTTGAAAAAACGCAAAATCGCCATTGAAATAATAGCAGCCGGAATGGATGACGAGAACGTCAAACCAACCTTCAAACCAAGATATACGTTAGATGCTGTAAAAATAACAGTAATCAATGCACCAAGTAGCATCCCACGTAACGTCAGTTCCGGCAGATGAAGGTCATGGCTCGTAAAGTCATGTTTCATAAGTACTTACCTCCTCTGTGAAATCATAAACTTAAAACAATATACTAAGCTACTTTCATTTTATCGTGTTAAAGCGATGATTTCAATATATATGCGATATTTATAATGTATACATATAAAAGATTATAAATTTAGCTTCCTCCAACAGATATCTTAAAAGGTCTATTCTGTACCCTAAACACTTTATTAGACGTGGTAGCCCTCCAAAAGCCTCCAAAGCTATCCACCCTGCTTCGCAGGGCCGCTAAGTCGTTTTTGGAGGACCCCCACGCTAATATATACCTAATCGTTTACCCTAAAAATAGACCTTTCATTATTCACCAAATAAAATATTTAATTTATAATTTTTCTACATATAACGCATTATCAATCTTACATATAGATTGAAATCATAAAGGTATGGGGAGAAGGAAAGCGCAATATACATCCCCTTTCTTATATGCGCATTATGCATATACACCTATCAATTATATGAAAATAGAAATCATTCTCTTTTATTCTGTACAAATATACAGGATTTTATATAATTAAAGTACCGACAGTAAGGTCGGCATGTCTTTTAAGGAGGTTGTAAACATTATGGAAACAAGAATTGAATATGATTCAATGGGACCAGTCGAAGTCGACGCTAGACGAATTTACGGACCTCAAACGCAACGCTCGTTCAATAATTTTAAGATCGGTGACCACCGCATCCCTATTGAACAAATCAAGGCGCTTGCGCTTGTAAAAAAAGCATGTGCTTTAACCAATGCAAAGTGTGGCGCAGTAACTGAGGAAAAAGCGAAACTCATCGCTCAAGTAGTAGATGAGATCGTGGACGGAAAATGGGATGATGAATTTCCGTTAACCGTATTCCAAACAGGTTCCGGCACACAAACTAACATGAATGTGAACGAAGTCATCGCTCACCGAGCTAAACAGTTAGATGAATCCAATCCGCTTCATCCTAACGACGATGTAAACCGCGGTCAAAGTACAAACGATACATTCCCTACGGCAATGCATATCTGTGCATACTTTGAAATTACAAAACGCGTAATTCCTGCATTGGACGGCCTTATCGGATCCTTTGAAAAATTGCAAAAAAAAGGAAAAGGATTGCAAAAAGTTGGTCGTACCCACCTACAAGATGCTACTTTCATCATGGTAGACCAAGAAATTAGCGCCTTTGTGGACGGCCTAAAAACTGCCAAAACTATGCTCCTTCAAAATGCTGACCACCTACTCGACGTAGCACTCGGTGGTACTGCGGTCGGTACAGGTGTGAACACACCTAAGGGCTATCTAGACGTTATGGAAACTGTATTGCCAGAGGTAACAGGTGCTCCATTCCGTGTTAAGAATAACAAATTCCAAGGACTTGCTCTCAAAGATGCATTTATGATGGCTCACGGTGCACTTAACACATTAGCGACTACCCTATTTAAAATCGCTAACGACGTCCGTTTCTTAGGCTCTGGCCCTCGCTGTGGCTACGGCGAATGGCATCTTCCTGAAAACGAACCGGGCTCCTCCATCATGCCAGGCAAGGTAAATCCTACTCAATGTGAAGCTTTGACCATGGTATGCGCCCAAGTATTCGGCCACAATACAACTATGACGCTCTGTGCAGGCAGCGGTGCGTTCCAATTGAACGTGTATATGCCTATCATGATCTATGACTTTGTTGAAAGCTGTCGCCTCCTCGCAGATGCTATGAACTCTTTCACAACACATTGTATCGACGGCGTAGAATTTGTACCTGAAAAACTCAACTTCTTCGTAGAACAATCTCTCATGATTGCTACATCCTTAACACCATATATTGGCTACGACAAGAGCGCTAAGGTGGTAAAAGAAGCGTACAAACGCGGTTGCTCTATTAAAGAAATCATCTTGGAAGAAAAACTCATGACCGAAGACGAATTTGCCGAAGCAGTTCGCATGAAATAAAATCTCTCACCTCTATGACATATCTGTAACATCCTCTCATACCTCAAATGAACGGAAAATAAAAGGACGCTATAGTCTTGAAACCTTCAGTACTACTTATTACTGAAGATTAGACTATAGCGTTCTTTTGAGTTTTATAAGACTAAAAAAATTAGATTGTAATTTTTTGACCTAATAAAGCTTCTAACCCTTTGAAAACTTTAATAATATTAATATATCCTTCTTGAATAGCGTTTGCGTTATATGGAGATCTATAATCATTTGCTTTTGTATTTATTACCATATTTCTAAAAATTTCTTGGTCGTGTATAGAGAAATCATTAAATGATGTATAAATAACTAATGTGCTACCATAGGCTTTTTTCATATCAGCTATTGTATCATCAGCATAACTTAACTTTTCACCGTATCCTTTTTGATTATAAAAACTATCATTGGGTAGTTTCTCTATATAACCTATAAACGGAACATTTAATATTTTTGTGAACCCTCCAGCCCCATAAACATATATAAAAGGAAAATGTGTTTCATAAGAAAAGACATAACCTTCTATTCCTACTCTTTTCCAATTATCCCGTAATGCTATATTAAATTGATACGGCCATTCATATCGCCCTAAAGCCCAATTCATTGTGCCATCTAAATCAAAATTATAGAACCAACAAAAAGGAAATAAAATTAGAATAGTAATAAGAATATTTTTTAATATCCGCATGTCTAATACCAAATCCAGATTTCTCACGAATTCTAGATTACCACTTGCAAAAACTCACGCTAAACGAATCCAAGCAAAAGTATAATATTTAATAATAGGTTAAAACATATAAATATATGTATAAGGCTACTAGAAAAAGCCAAGAGTATAAGGCGCCTTTAAATAATTTTTGATGCTTTTGTGTTTCAACCGCATCATAATTTTCACTACGAGGTATATAATACATTCCGATTAAAGAAATCCCCATAACAACTGAAGACAAAAAGAATAATACAAATATCGAAACGACTTCATGGAGCAAACCTACCCCAAGCCATATAGACATACCTAACATTGCCACAATTCTGGCTAATGAAAGCTTACCTTCATGAGTAATTAATTTGTATACAAAAAATATTATTCCTATTATTATAATTAAGTCCTGAAGCATTACTTCTCTATATCCTTTTTTAAATTAGATTTGATTCTATCCTTATAATAATCCCCAAATGACGCTCCAGCAACACCAACAGCAAAAACCCTACAGGGCCCGCACTACCTCCTACAACTCCACCCCCTAATCCAGTAGCTACTGGAATCAAATTAGCTCCCCAAGCCTTTACTAGTTCACGCCCACTGTACATTTGGTAATCATTTTGCATATCGTTAAGTAAGAAACCTATTGAAACAGGCCCTCCAACTTTCGCTACAGTTCGAGTAATTTTTGATGCGTTCTCTGCATAATACACATATCCAACCCATGGTTGATTTGCTACTTCAGATAATACATTTTGAGCAACAGACTTGCCTAAGGCATCCTTAGTCCAAACAAATATAGACTTAGATTCAGATACAGGCATTACACTCACTTTATCAGATGTATCAACAAAAATGAATCTTTCATTATTGGATCCATTACTGTATTTGGCTCTAGCCAAAGTAGCCATTTCATCTAGTATGATTGTAGTACCTAATGATACATCTTTATTCATAAGAGTGACATGATAATTTATGCCTAGCTTATTGACTATCCTTGCTCCTAATCCTTTAACCCCTAGAAACATATCATCATCATAAAAATAACCTTCAGCTTTAATAGTATAAGTTCCATCTACATTTTTACTAAGAAAAGGATTCTCAGCTTCTTGAATATAACTTATAGTTACGCCATTTTCAAGTATTCTTATTAACTCTTCAACACTACCATTATTATCAAGGTTTCTAATAATTGCAATTCTTAAAGACTCTATCTGATGCTCACTCAATTGATTTCATTTAGTCCCATATTGTGCTTCAGCTGCACCTGTTACAGGAGAATAACCTAAAGTACCATTTACAGCAGCACCTAGTAATGCACTTAATGTTTGAGCTACATCAGGTTTTTCTTTTGCAATTTTTTGAATTTCTCCAATTAATGCTTCATTGGTAGCACCAGCATAAAAACCACTACCTGGTTTATTCCCTGCCATACGGGAAGATACTTCAGCGACTATGCCATGGGCTATCGCTTTTGCAACTTTACCTTCTTTAGAGGTTGGATTCAAATTATGTAATTGGCCAAAGGCTTCTTTTGCAAATAATTTAGATAATTCTTGACGTTCTTCAATTTTCTTGTTATCAAAGATTTCATCAAGCTTATTCAAGCTATCATTTGTATCTCGTTACAGTGTTTGAATATTAACGCTAGCGTCTCCCTTGTGGATTTATACACCTGATATTATATTGGTATTATACTTAGCTCAATAATAAGGATATAGCTAATAATAAATCAAAATATATAGAAAAATATATAAAGCTATCATAAATATCCAGGAGTATAAAGCCCCTCTATATAGCTTTTGATGCTTTTGAGTTTTATCCTCATCATAATTCTCACTACTTGGCACAAAATACATTCCTATCAAAGAAATCCCGATACATATTAGCCACCAAAATAGTAAAACAAATGGAGATATCAGTTTACTCAGCAATACTAATCCACAACCGACAATAATAGAAAACGTTGCAATAACTCTAGCCATACTAAGCTTACCTTCATGCGTAATAAGTTTGTATATGAGAAATATAATCCCCAATATTATAATCAGATCTTGATACATTACTTATCTACATCCTTCTTTAATCAGATTTAATTTTATCTGTAGCACACTCTCACTTGCCGCAACAGATGTAAAAGAACCGACATTTCTAGAAACGACTTTCTAAATATAAATCTTATAACAACACTACATGATTAGGCATCTTATCAAACGGCATTACATATTCTGAAAGACTTGTTAATTCGTCCAAATCATTACGACTTATTACATATAGATGAAGTCCATCATCTTTTTCAACTATATCAGCTCTCCCACCATACCATGGTCTTTTATATGATAATATCTTGCTTTTTATATCTCCATTGAGATTAAAAATCTGTAATTGATTCTCTGCAACAGCTAATCCATATTTATCAGTCACAGATATGTCATAATACGGAACAGAAATAGGGTTTTGAATCTGAATCTTTTTTAGATTATCTAATATCGTAATATTATTTGTATCCAAGCATACTAATTTTCCATTATGAAGAAAGGACTCTTTTATTTCACTTTCATAAACAAAGTATGCAAATTCTTCATCATAGTCTGCTATTTCATCTATAATATGAACAGAATAATCAATCAATGACAAAGATACTACCCCTTTATTGGTACGCATTAAAATTATGTCATCACTAAATTTGTATAATTGATAAAAATAGAATTCCTTAATATTATTAGGAATAGGTATTAACTTAACAAAATGTGTATCAATATCTACA
>SKEK01001184.1_pt1 | contig 12097 bp, 7 predicted proteins | sample 4826761 | NCBI WGS metagenome assembly SKEK01 (sample SAMN11008811, study PRJNA524170) | human gut metagenome | biome: Human fecal sample; material: Feces; isolation source: fecal sample from pouch patient p32 | host: Homo sapiens | place: Israel: Tel-Aviv | collected 2015-10-13 | reverse complement strand
TTTCAGATATTCTCTCCTTATTGCCATTTTCATCCTTGATTTACACTCCGGTCATGATTATTGTTGGGAAATACGATGCCAGTCAGATTCTTCAAGCACTTTTGCTTCAGTTTTTCTGGCTTATAGTGATGGTGGGCTTGTCTCAGTTGATTTGGAAACGAGTCCAGTCATTTATCACTATTCAAGGAGGTTAGTATGAAAAAATATCAACGCATGCATCTGATTTTTATCAGACAATACATCAAGCAAATCATGGAATACAAGGTGGATTTTGTGGTAGGTGTGTTGGGAGTCTTTCTGACTCAAGGCCTAAACCTCTTGTTTCTCAATGTCATATTTCAACACATCCCCTCGCTAGAAGGTTGGACCTTTCAAGAAATTGCCTTTATCTATGGATTTTCCTTAATTCCAAAGGGATTAGATCATCTCTTTTTTGACAATCTCTGGGCCTTAGGTCAACGACTAGTCCGAAAAGGGGAATTTGACAAGTATTTGACTCGTCCTATCAACCCTCTCTTTCATATTCTGGTTGAGACCTTTCAGATTGATGCCTTGGGGGAACTTTTAGTCGGTTGCATTCTATTGGGAACAACAGTATCAAGCATTGCTTGGACGCTTCCCAAATTCCTGATTTTCCTAGTCTGTATTCCATTTGCTACCTTGATTTATACTTCCTTGAAAATAGCGACAGCTAGTATCGCTTTTTGGACTAAACAGTCAGGCGCCATGATTTATATTTTTTATATGTTCAATGATTTTGCCAAGTACCCGATTTCCATTTACAATTCGCTCCTTCGTTGGTTGATCAGTTTTATCGTGCCATTTGCCTTTACGGCTTACTATCCTGCCAGTTATTTCTTGCAGGGTAAGAATGGGCTCTTTAATCTCGGTGGTTTGATTCTGATTTCCCTTGTCTTTTTTGGTATTTCCCTTAAACTCTGGGACAGGGGCTTGAATTCTTATGAAAGTGCTGGCTCGTAAGGGGGAAAGTAAGACTAAAATCAAGAAAGGAACTTATGATGTTTACAATTGAAGAAGTCAAGGATGAAGATCAAAAAATGGCAGTTGTTGATGAGGTTTTAAAGGATTTGCCAGAATGGTTTGGAATACCTGAAAGCACGCAAGCCTACACCGAAGGAGCCAAGGATTTGCAAGTTTGGGCAGCCTATCAGGAGAGTGATTTGACTGGATTTGTAAGCTTGTCCTATTCTAGTGAAGAGTGTGCAGAGATTGATTGTCTCGGCGTAAAAAAAGCTAATCAAGGTAGAGGAATTGGGAGTCAATTGCTTGCTACTTTAGAAAGTGAAGCACGCAAACAAGTAGACTACCTACAGGTAAAAACAGTAGCAGAAGGCTCTAATAAAGATTATGATCGAACAAATGTCTTTTATCGAAGTGTTGGTTTTAAAAAATTAGAGATTTTTCCTCAACTATGGGATCCCCAGAATCCTTGCCAGATTTTGATAAAGAAAATCGTTTAAAACTTCCTGACAAAAAATTGAGAGTGCCATACTATAAAAGTGTTAGTCAATTTAGCTCAGTTGGTAGAGCAAGGCACTCGTAAAGTCTAGGTTATAGGTAGATAAACGACTGAGGATTTGAAAAAATAGATATGTAGAAGATAACCGTTAAGTCTTATTCTTAGCGGTTTTTTATATTGTTTAATAGCGCTGATATTTCATTAATGATGTTTGACTTTGTGATGTTGCTAGTGCTTTAAGTTGATTGCTACTATTTTTGATGGTGTGAATGTTCTGATAATGTACCCCAGCTAACTACGAAAGTTTTTGACTCTATGTTTTTAACGCTTATTAAAAAATAAATTAATCGAGGTTAATTTTTCTTGACTTAAATTTTTTAAATGATATACTATTTTTCTGGAGAGCTAACAATTATATATAAATGTACTACTCTATTTCCTAGATAATACTTATACTCGATGAAAATCAAAGAGCAAACTAGAAAACTATCCGCAGGTTGCTCAAAGCACTGCTTTGAGGTTGTAGATAGAACTGACGAAGTCAGTAACCATACATACGCTAAGACGACGTTGACGCGGTTTGAAGCGATCTTCGAAGAGTATTAGTAAAACTTTTTATAACAAATGCTAGCAAAGTTAAAGTTTTCTATCTATTGGAAGTTAAATAAATATGTAAGGAATTAAAATGAAAAAAAGTACAGTATTGTCATTAACCACAGCTGCAGTTATTTTAGCAGCATATGTCCCTAATGAGGTAATCCTAGCAGATACACCTAGTTCTGAAGATTCTTTAAAAATATCTGATAAAGAAACAGTAATAGGTAAACAAAACGAAAACAAAGAAAAACTTGAAGATATTCATAATGTTATAGAAACTTCAAAGGATACTGAAGAAAAGAAAACAACAATTATTGAGGAAAAAGAAGTTGTTAGTAAAAATCCTGTGATAGACAATAACACTAGCAATGAAGAAGCAAAAATCAAAGAAGAAAATTCCAATCAATCCCAAGGAGATAAAGCGGACTCGTCTGCAAGTAAAGACCCAGAAAGTCCCAAAAAAGAGGATAAACTTGTCTATATTGCTGAATTTAAAGATAAAGAATCTGGAGAAAAAGCAATCAAGGAACTATCAAATCTTAAGAATACAAAAGTTTTATATACTTATGATAGAATTTTTAACGGTAGCGCTATTGAAACAACCAAAGATACTCTGGACATAATTAAACTAATAGAAGGTATTTCATCGGTTGAAAGGTCACAAAAAGTCCAACCTATGATGAATCATGCTAGAAAAGAAATTGGAGTTGAAGAGGCAATCGATTACCTAAAATCTATCAATGCACCATTTGGGAAAAACTTTGATGGTAGAGGTATGGTCATTTCAAATATCGATACGGGAACGGATTATAGGCATAAGGCCATGAGGATTGATGATGATGCTAAAGACTCAATGAGATTTAAAAAAGAAGACTTAAAAGGTACTGATAAAAATTTCTGGTTGAGTGATAAAATCCCTCATGCTTTCAATTATTATAATGGTGGTAAAATTACTGTAGAAAAAGCTGATGATGGAAGCGATTATTTTGATCCACATGGGATGCATATTGCAGGGATTCTTGCGGGAAATGATACTGAAAAAGATATTAAAAACTTTAACGGAATAGATGGAATTGCTCCTAATGCACAGATTTTCTCTTATAAAATGTACTCTGACGCAGGATCTGGCTTCGCAGGAGATGAAACAATGTTTCATGCTATTGAAGATTCGATCAAACACAATGTCGATGTTGTTTCGATATCATCTGGCTTTACAGGAACAGGTCTTGTAGGTGAGAAATATTGGCAAGCTATTAGAGCATTAAGAAAAGCAGGCATTCCAATGGTTGTAGCTACGGGTAACTATGCGACTTCTGCTTCAAGTTCTTCATGGGATTTAGTGGCAAATAATAATCTGAAAATGACCGACACTGGAAATGTAACACGAACTGCAGCACATGAAGATGCGATAGCAGTCGCATCTGCTAAAAATCAAACAGTTGAGTTTGATAAAGTTAACATAGGTGGAGAAAGTTTTAAATACAGAAATATAGGTGCCTTTTTCGATAAGAATAAAATCATAACAAATGAAGATGGATCAAAAGCTTCTAGTAAATTAAAATTTGTATATATAGGCAAGGGGCAAGACAAAGATTTGATAGGATTGGATCTTAGAGGCAAAATTGCAGTAATGGATAGAATTTATACAAAGGAGTTAAAAAATGCTTTTAAACGTGCAACGGATAAGGGTGCACGTGGCATTATGGTTGTAAATACTGTAAATTACTACAATAGAGATAATTGGACAGAGCTTCCAGCTATGGGATATGAGGAGGATGAAGGAACTACTAGTCAAGTTTTTTCAATTTCAGGAGATGATGGTGTAAAGTTATGGAACATGATTAACCCTGATAAAAAAACTGAGGTTAAAAGGAATAATAAAGAAGATTTTAAAGATAAATTGGAGCAATACTATCCAATTGATATGGCAAGCTATAATTCTAATAAACCGAATGTAGGTGACGAAAAAGAGATTGACTTTAAGTTTGCACCTGACACAGACAAAGAACTGTATAAAGAAGAGATCATCGTTCCAGCAGGGTCCACATCTTGGGGACCAAGAATAGATTTACTTTTAAAACCAGATGTTTCAGCACCCGGTAAAAATATTAAATCCACTCTCAATGTCATTAATGGGAAATCAACTTATGGTTATATGTCAGGGACTAGTATGGCAACTCCAATCGTGGCAGCTTCTACTGTTTTGATTAGACCAAAATTAAAGGAAATGCTTGAAAGACCTGTGTTGAAAAATCTTAAGGGAGATGACAAAATAGACCTTACAAGTCTTACAAAAATAGCCCTACAAAATACTGCACGGCCTATGATGGATGCGACTTCTTGGAAAGAAAAAAGTCAATACTTTGCATCACCTAGACAACAGGGAGCAGGGCTAATTAATGTTGCCAATGCTTTGAGAAATGAAGTCGTAGCTACTTTTAAAAACACGGATTCTAAAGGTTTGGTAAACTCTTATGGTTCTATTTCTCTTAAAGAAATAAAAGGAGATAAAAAATATTTTACAATTAAGCTTCACAATACATCAAACAGACCTTTAACCTTTAAAGTTTCAGCATCTGCTATAACTACAGATGCTCTAACTGACAGACTCAAACTGGATGAAACATACAAAGATGAAAAATCTCCAGATGGTAAGCAAATTGTTCCAGAAATCCACCCAGAAAAAATCAAAGGAGCAAATATTACATTTGAGCATGACACTTTCACTATAGGTCCAAATTCTAGCTTTGATTTAAATGCGGTTATAAATGTTGGGGAGGCTAAAAACAAAAATAAATTTGTAGAATCATTTATTCATTTTGAGTCAGTGGAAGAAATGGAAGCTCTGAACTCCAACGGGAAGAAAATAAACTTCCAACCTTCTTTATCGATGCCTCTAATGGGATTTGCTGGGAATTGGAACCACGAACCAATCCTTGATAAATGGGCCTGGGAAGAAGGTTCAAAATCAAAAACAATGGAAGGTTATGATGATGATGGCAAACCGAAAATTCCAGGAACCTTAAATAAGGGGATTGGTGGAGGAGGTATAGATAAATTTAATCCAGCAGGAGTTATACAAAATAGAAAAGATAAAAATACAACATCCCTAGATCAAAATCCAGAATTGTTTGCTTTCAATAACGAAGGGATCAACGCACCATCATCAAGTGGTTCTAATATTGCTAAAATTTATCCTTTAGATTCAAATGGAAATCCTCAAGATGCTCAACTTGAGAGAGGATTAACACCTTCTCCACTTGTATTAAGAAGTGCAGAAGAAGGATTGATTTCAATAGTAAATACAAATAAAGAGGGAGAAAATCAAAGAGACTTAAAAGTCATTTCGAGAGAACACTTTATTAGAGGAATTTTAAACTCTAAGAGAAATGATGCAAAGGGAATCAAATCTTCTAAGCTAAAAGTTTGGAGCGACTTGAAATGGGATGGACTCATCTATAACCCTAGAGGTAGAGAAGAAAATGCACCAGAAAGCAAGGATACCAAAGATCCTGCTACGAAGATAAGAGGACAATTTGAACCGATTGCAGAAGGTCAATATTTCTATAAATTTAAATATAGATTAACTAAAGATTACCCATGGCAGGTTTCCTATATTCCTGTAAAAATTGATAATACAGCCCCTAAGATTGTTTCGGTTGATTTTTCAAATCCTGAAAAAATTAAGTTGATTACAAAGGATACTTATCACAAGGTAAAAGATCAATACAAGAATGAAACCTTATTTGCGAGAGATCAAAAAGAACATCCTGAAAAATTTGACGAGATTGCAAACGAAGTTTGGTATGCAGGCGCTGCTCTGGTTAATGAAGATGGAGAGGTTGAGAAAAATCTTGAAGTAACTTATGCAGGTGAGGGTCAAGGAAGAAATAGGAAACTAGACAAAGACGGAAATACTATTTATGAAATTAATGGTGCAGGAGATTTAAGAGGAAAAATCATTGAAGTCATTGCATTAGATGGATCTAGCAATTTCACAAAGATTCATAGAATTAAATTTGCTGATCATGCTGATGAAAAGGGGATGATTTCCTATTATCTAGTAGATCCTGATCAAGATTCATCTAAATACCAAAAGCTTGGCGAGATTTCCGAATCTAAATTTAAAAATTTAGAAAATAGAAAAGAGGATAGTCTTAAAAAAGATACAACTGAGGAAGAAAATCATCAAGAAAATGAAGAGTCTATCGAAGAAAAATCAAGCTTGACTATTCATAAAACTATTTCAACAATTAGAGATTTTGAAAGTAAAGACTTAAAGAAACTCATTAAAAAGAAATTTAGAGAAGTTGATGACTTTACAAGTGAAACTGGTAAGAGAACAGAGGAATACGATTATAAATACGATGATAAGGGAAATATCATTGCTTATGACGATGGTAGTGCCTTACAATATGAAACTGAAAAACTTGACGAAATCAAATCAAAAATTTATGGTGTTCTAAGCCCGTCTAAAGATGGACACTTTGAAATTCTTGGAAAGATAAGTAATGTTTCTAAAAATGCCAAGGTATATTACGGCAATAACTATAGATCTGTAGAAATCAAAACGACTAAGTATGATTCCCACTCAAAAACGATGACATTTGATTTATACGCTAATATTAATGATATTGTGGATGGATTAGCTTTTGCAGGAGATATGAGATTCTTTGTTAAAGATGATGATCAGATAAAAGCTGAAACTAAAATTAGAATGCCTGAAAAAAATAAGGAAACTAAAACAGAATATCCCTATACATCAAGTTATGGGAATGTAATAGAATTAGGAGAAGGTGATCTTTCAAAGAACAAACCAAACAATTTAACGGAAATGGAATCTGGTAAAATCTATTCTGATTCAGAAAAACAACAATATCTGTTAAAGGATAACATCATTCTAAGAAAAGGCTATGCACTAAAAGTGACTACCTATAATCCTGGAAAAACGGATATGTTAGAAGGAAATGGAGTTTATAGCCAGGAAGATATAGCAAAAATACAAAAGGCCAATCCTAATCTAAGAGTCCTATCAGAAAAAATAATTTATGCTGATAGTAGAAATGTTGAAGATGGAAGAAGTACTCAATCAGTATTAATGTCGGCTTTGGATGGCTTTAACATTGTAAAATATCAAGTGTTTACCTTTAAAATGAATGATAAAGGGGAGGCAATCGATAAAGATGGAAATCTTGTAACAGATTCTTCTAAACTGGTATTATTTGGTAAAGATGGTAAAGAGTATCATGGGGAGGATGAGTCCAACGTAGAAGCTATAAAAGAAGATGGCTCTATGTTATTTATTGATGCAAAACCAGTAAATCTTTCAATGGACAAGAACTACTTTAATCCATCTAAATCTAATAAAATTTATGTACGAAATCCAGAATTTTATTTAAGAGGTAAGATTTCTGATAAGGGTGGTTTTAACTGGGAGTTGAGAGTTAATGAATCGGTTGTAGATAATTATTTAATCTACGGAGATTTACACATTGATAACACTAGAGATTTTAAAATTAAGCTTAATGTTAAAGACGGTGACATCATGGACTGGGGAATGAAAGACTATAAAGCAAACGGATTCCCAGATAAGGTAACAGATATGGATGGAAATGTTTATCTTCAAACTGGCTATAGCGATTTGAATGCGAAAGCGGTTGGAGTACACTATCAATTTTTATATGATAATGTTAAACCAGAAGTAAACATTGATCCTAAGGGAAATACTAGTATTGAATATGCTGACGGAAAATCTGTAGTCTTTAACATCAATGATAAAAGAAATAATGGATTCGATGGTGAGATTCAAGACAAACATATTTATGTAAATGGAAAAGAATATAAATCATTTGATGATATTAAACAACTAACAGATAAGACACTAAACATTAAGATTGTTGTAAAAGATTTTGCAAGAAATACGACTGTAAAAGAATTCATTTTAAACAAAGATACGGGAGAGGTGAGCGAACTAAAACCTCAGACGGTAACTGTGACCATTCAAAATGGAAAAGAAATGAGTTCAACGATAGTGTCGGAAGAAGATTTCATTTTACCTGTCTATAAGGGTGAATTAGAAAAAGGATATCAATTTGATGGCTGGGAAATTTCTGGTGTCGAAGGGAAAAAAGATGCTGGCTATGTTATTAATGTATCAAAAGATACTCTTATAAAACCTGTATTCAAGAAAATAGAGGAGAAAAAGGAGGAGGAAAATAAACCTACTTTTGATGTATCGAAAAAGAAAGATAACGTGCAAGAAAATCATAGTCACTTAGATGAAAATTACAAAAAGGAGGATTTACAAAGAGAAAATCATTCACACAAATCTGATTCAACTAAGGATGTCACAGCTACAGTTCCTGATGAAAATGATAAAAACTTTGAAAATAAGAAGGAAGTTTATCTTAATGAACCAGAGAACATAGATAATAAACATACCAATATTGATAGTAAATCAACTACTAACAATGATAGGTTGCCAAAAACCGGAACAGTTAGCGAAGTCTTCATGTCATTAGTTGCCGGAATAATGTTTACCTTAGGTGCGTTTCTTGGATTAAAGAAAAAAGATCAAGATTAAGACAAAGCTATAGAAAAATGGTTTGTGTACTGAGATAGTGTGATGATGAAACAGTTTTGTGAAAATAGCCATTTATAACTCAATTATTTAGTTTACTTTACTATTGATACTCTTTTTGGATTTATTAATGTACTTAGTTTCGACAACTAATGAATTGATTGAAAGGGTTAGTATTGACAATATTGGTCATATTAATTAGAAAAAAGAGTCTATCAAAATTTAAAGGCTAATAGAGGTGATGAGATAATTTCAAGGAATTAAGTAGCGTTTGGTTGCTTAATTCCTTTTTATTATGTGACTATTAGTCCGTTTCGCTCCGAAGGTGCGAAACAAATAAACCACCCGCTATGATTGATATGCCCCCTGTCAAGTAGACAGGTTAAATATGGCTCTTTGTCAACTGTAGTGGGTGACGAAAAGCTAACATCTAGAGAGAACCTGATAGGTTTTCTCTTTTTGTATGTTCAGAGTGATGAAAACACGCTTCCTAAAGTTAATAAAGTTTCTAAAACCGAAGCCCAGACGTTTGATGTCTTTGATAAGCTTATTGATCCCCTCCAATTTTGCATTTGAGTAATGTGTTTCTAGTGCGTTTTTGATGTATGGTTTGTGTCTAAGGAAGGTCAAGCATAATTAAGATAAGAAAGAGAAACGATATGAAAACCACAATTTTTACATTTCACCCTCAATTAAAAACGGGCTCACGCATTAATAAAGAACTGGCAACAGCTGCTGCTGGAGCTGGTTATGACGTGCGAGATATGTACCAACTGTATCCCAATTTTGACATTGATGTCAAAACGGAGCAAAAGATTCTAGAGGTAAGTGATCGCATTGTACTCCAGTTCCCAATTTATTGGTACCAAACGCCAGCCCTCATGAAACAGTGGTTTGACGTTGTTTTTGAATACGGTTGGGCCTATGGTTCGACTGGTACTGCCTTACAAGGCAAGGAAGTCATGTTGGTAGCTAGTTTTGGAGCTGGGCAAGATGACTACACGAGAAACGGCCGCTTCCATGTAACAATTGAAGAGATTTTAAAGCCTATCACTATGATTCAGTATTTGACAGGTCTAACATTTCTGGAACCTCTTATCATAACTGGTACTTTAAACATGGATCAAGAGTTATTATCAAATAAAGTAAATAAATACCTACAAATAATATAAATAAGACATATCAACCCTCTATAAATGGAATATACTTTATTATTTTTCTGTTTCAAACAATAAAGCATATCTTTTAGCTTTTTCTTGATACGTTCCGAGTCACCATAGACAGGAGACTTCATAAGTTTATATTTAGCCTTGTAATAGTCTTCAGGAATGTCTAGTTTTGTTTCACCTAACAAATAGTTGAGGGAAACACTCAATTTATCACTGATGTATTGAAGTTTGACAATAGTTGGTAAAGAACGCCCAAGCTCAATTCTCATCAGTTGTTTGACGGTTAATTCTTCTTCGGTATCACAAACTTGCTCACGTGTTAACCCTTGACGTTCACGTTCTTCACGAATTCTTTTTCCAATCTCGATTTTAATATCTTCTGACATACATAATTCCTTATGATTTAGTTTTTTAATAATAATATAACGTAAAATTGAAATAAAGTCCAAAAGCCATAATAGAAGTAGTGTATAGTAGAATCTAAAGGAGTTTACAATTATGAAACAATCTTGATTTGCGAGGGCGCTAGCCAGCGGATATTCTTCTCAAATATTATTTAGAATATTAAAAATGTTATAATAGGAGATGAGAAAGGGGGAGACGATGATGAAAATTATAGCAATAAACCCTATTCCGTTTAAAAAAAGAATGATTGAATTTCTCTTTGATTATCTTTTCATTCTAGCTTATTTAGTTCTTCTGTTTTTAAGTTCGATGCTTATTTACATCATCTTTTTTAATGGTGTCCCAGAGTTTACAGAAATTCAGTCGCAGTGGCTTGTATTTTTCACCTCTGTTTTGCCAATCACGCTCCTTTTCACATTCTTGGATTATAAAAATGATGGCAGTTTTGGGAAGGTAAAAGCGGGACTTGAACTTGTCTACCAGAAAAAAACAGTGCAGGCTAGCTTGATTAGAAATGTCATCAAATTTTTACCTTGGCAACTCGGTCATATGGGCACGATTCATGGCTTATATAGTGATTTTGATGTGTTATCCATTATCCTTTCTATTTCGGCGACTCTACTTGCAGTTTTGCTACTGGCAATGACGATATTTAGGAAAGATAAGAGGCATCTAGGAGACCTGCTAGCACATACACAAGTGCAGCTAAAAGGTGATTAAAATATAGATTGTTTACTTGGTCCATAAGTAAAAATTGAAACGAAACTAAGGAAGTCATCATAATGACCTCCTTTTTTTATTGCTCCAAATACTGTACAATAGAATAATTACAGGAGTTTATCTTTATGAAACAATCTCAATTTGCGAGGGCGCTTTGGTATGGTATTCTTGGTGCCCTCTTTTTTGCTTTTACTTTTATTTTTAATCGTAGTATGAACCTTTCAGGTGGGTCCTGGATGTGGAGTGCTAGTCTACGTTACTTGTTTAGTTTGCCTATGCTGGCTGTTTTGGTCTGGCGTAAGGGTGAGCTGGCAGGTTTACTCGCTGCCATTAAGAAAGCACCCTTGACCTGGTTGGTCTGGAGTACGGTGGGTTTTGGGCTTTTTTATGGGCCCCTGTCTCTAGCTTCCATTTATGGCGAGTCTTGGTTCGTGGCGGCTACTTGGCAGATTACCATTCTTGCTGGTCTGCTCTTGACGCCTCTCTTTGGGCAGAGGGTACCTGGTAAGCAACTGCTTATGACATTGGTTATCCTTTTAGGGATTATTCTCATCCAGATTCCTTACTTTGGTAGTGGTCTTGGTAGCGGTGTGGTCCGTGCTAGTCTCTTGATTTTACTGGCCGCTTTTGCCTATCCTTTGGGCAATCGTAAGATGATGGTCCACTGTAAGCAGGATCAGCTTTCAACGACGCAGCGCGTGTTTGGAATGACCTTGATGAGTACACCTTTTTGGTTGCTTTTGTCAGTTTTTGCTGGTGCAGATGCTGGTCTTCCATCAGGCGGACAGATTTTACAGTCTTTAATTGTGGCTGTCTTTTCTGGGGTTGTCGCAACCTTACTTTTCTTCGAGGCGACTAATCTAGTTAAGCATAACCATAAGCAACTGGCAGTAGTTGAGGCTACTCAGGCTGGTGAAGTTCTCTTTACCCTCTTGGGTGGTTGCCTCTTCCTCGGAGATAGTCTACCTAGCCTTTTGGGATTCCTTGGGATTGCTATTGTAACCATTGGTATTATTGGAAATAGCCTGCTAACAGGCTCAGATTAAGCATAAGGAACGGACTTTCGAATGGCAAATTCGGAAGTTTTTTATTTCTATTAAAAATATTATAGAAAAACGCCACATTTTCAGACGATAGTGCTATAAT